>Ga0316209_1002464_pt1 | contig 14827 bp, 13 predicted proteins | sample 6monopyrite_MG_FD_204945 | JGI IMG/M metagenome (GOLD analysis project Ga0316209, IMG submission 204945) | Microbial mat bacterial communities from mineral coupon in-situ incubated in ocean water Damariscotta River, Maine, United States -... | ecosystem: Environmental > Aquatic > Marine >...
TATGCATAGGTAAATCCATCTCATCAGCTAAAACACGCATACGACTGAGAGGTTCATCACTGACGGTAAATGGCGCGTGCGGTGCAAACGGGGTATGGATTAGGCTGTCACTGCGGTAGTTATCACGTAGTTCAAGGCCTTTATCTATGTACTCGTTGGCATTGCTTGCCCATGCGCTTGGGAAGTCGATGCAAATAAGTCCGATGCATGCGCGGATGCCAATATCTCTGGCAATTCGTGCGGTTACATCCGGAAAAAAATACATGTCATTAAAGCAGGTGGTGCCAGAACGTAGCATTTCTGCGATGGCGAGCTGCGAGCCCGTACGCACAAATTCTTCACTGACCCATTGCGCTTCTGCTGGCCATATGTGCTGATTAAGCCACTCATCCAGGGCCAGGTCATCAGCCATACCGCGGAATAAGGACATCGGCCCATGCGTATGCGCATTAATCAGCCCCGGCATTAACATGTGATCGCTGTAGGTTTTTTCTATTGCAGCAGAGAAGTCCTGCCTGGCCTGTTGGCTGGGCAATATGTGTGTAATACGTCCGTCATCAATGATGATGCAATGATCTTGCAGAACTGTATTTGAGTCATTTACTGGTAATATCCAGCGAGCATGTAAGATTGTGTCAACGCTTTTCATGCGCGGCAAGATAACATAAAAACGCCGCTTTCAAGACTGTTTTTCGCGATAAATAGTGGTATAAGTGGATGAATATTACATTACGAATAAAAATGGAGAAAACTATGAGCTTTTTCAAGCAGGCAATTCACCTGCAGCGTGTGCTATCTGTTATTACATTGAGTGTATTGTTGGGCTTAAGTGCGGCCTGTAGTCAAAAAGTAACACGCATAGACAGCGATCAGGTCACCGACCTAAGTGGCCAGTGGAATGATACTGATTCACGCTTAGTATCGCGGGAAATGATTGATGATGTTTTATCACGCCGCTGGATTGCTAACTATCAGAGAAAATATCAAAAAGTTCCGACGCTAATTGTTGGTTCCATTCGTAATTTGAGTCACGAGCATATTAATACACGTACCTTTATTAGTGATCTGGAAAAAGAATTAATTAACTCAGGTGAAGTTGAATTTGTTGCATCAGCCAGTGAGCGAAAAGAAATTCGCACAGAGCGCCGTGAACAGGACTTGCATGCATCTGAAAGTACTCGTAAGGCAATGGGAAAGGAAAGCGGCGCGGATTTCATGCTGCAAGGTTCGATTAATACAATTGTTGATGCCATTAAAGGTGAACAAGCGCGTTTTTACCAGGTTGATTTAACGCTTATCGATTTGGAATCTAACCGTAAAGTATGGGTAGGGCAGAAGAAAATTAAAAAGACGATAGAAAAAAGTAGCTGGGGATTTTAATTAATTTTTCAGTGCTGTCCGTTAAGCTGTTATTTCTACGAGCACAGGAATTGCGCGGCTTTGACAAATGCGGGATATTGTAAATCAAATCACTGCTGATACGCTTATATAGCAATTTATATATTGATTTCATGTTGCAATAGACATGAAATCAAAAAATTTGACTCCGTCATACCTGGGTCGGCAATTTCAGGTATCCAGTGTCTGCAGGTCTTTCAACGTCACTAGATTCCTGCCTTCGCAGGAATGACAAATTAACGGGACAGCAGTGAAATCAAATATAAATGTTTGCATTGTTATAAACATTACTGGGGAACCTTTTAATGAGTATTAAGTTACTCGTTCGTTTTAGCAGCTTGCTATTTGTACTGTCTATATTGTTATTGCAAGGTTGTGCAACATCGGCTCAAAAAACCGCATATATGCGTAATTTAGTCGCCTCGAGTCAGTACGACCTGGCGCTTGTAGAAGCAGAAAATGCCTTATTAAAAAATCCATCAGGCGTAATGGAAAATATGAATGTAGGTTTGTTGCGCCGTTTAGAAAATGATTTTACAGGCAGTAATAAAGCCTTTGAAAATGCAAAACAAAAAATTAATGCACTTTATACATCATCAATAACAGAATATACAGGTGCTGTATTAACTAATGATGAGAGTATTAGCTTTCAGGGTGATCGATTTGAGCAAGTTCTCGTGCATCTTTATATGGCAAGTAACTATCTACAGTTAGCGGAATTAGATTCAGCCCGTGTGGAATTGTTGCAATCGCAAACTAAAATGAATGAATGGGGTGAACCAAAAGACGAAATCCCGTTTATGCGTTATTTTGCCGGGATTTTATTTGAAATGATGGGCGAGGAAGATTCCGCTGCTGTGTCATATCGAAAAGCAGTAGATGCCTATAAAAATACCTATGCAAAACACGGATTGAATGTGCCTCTTCAATTAAAATATGATTTATTGCGCGTGTTAGCAAATATGCGTTTATGGGATGAGGTTGAGCGGTATAAGAAGCAGCTAGGTTTGCAGAATTATAAAATTGAACGGCAACGTAATCAGTCTACATTGGTTGTGGTTTTAGGTAATGGGATGGTCTCGCAACGTGAGCAAAGGCTATTTTATACCTGGTCACCAGAGTTAAAGTATAACATTAGAGTTGCGGTGCCCGATTATATTTATCCGCCGGCATATGTGAATAACGCACGTGTACGAATTGCGGATCAATCATATATGATGCAAACCGTTTCCAATATCGATGGCATGGCTAGAGCTGCGCTAAGTGAAAATATGCACATAATTACCGCTCGGGCAATTGCTCGGGCGGTAATAAAGAAAAAAACAGAACTAAAAGTTGGTGAAAACTCAGGTTCATTGGGGCAGATGACAGCGATGATTGCTAATTTTAGTTCTGAAATAGCCGATACACGCTGTTGGAATACCCTGCCGCAACAATTTGAGCTGGCACGCATTAATATACCCGCAGGTGACTATAATGTTGCAATAGAGCTAATTAATTCTGCAGGTTATATTGTTGACGTAATATATGAGAACGTGACAATTAAGCCTGGCGCTGTCAAGTTAATTAATAAACGCTGGACATCACCCGTTGTACGAAGTGTACCAGTAGTAAAGAATAATTAATGGTTTTTTTGTTTAGGTAGTGAGTTTTAAATTAGTGCATGACGGCGTATTTTAATAGACGGATTGTTTAGATATGATCAAAAAAATAATATTTGATAGTGGTTTTTTGCTGTGTCTTGTTTTTATTTCCTCAGCTGTAAGTGCTCGGGATAAACCAGGCTGGATTGAGTCTGAGCCTACACGTTATCCGAATAATCTGTATATATCAGCTAGGGGTTCGGCTTCTGATATTGAATTAGCTAAAAATAGAGCGTTGGCGAATCTAAGTAAGATTTTTGAAGTGCGTATTGATCAGGTGTCTACAACTAAAACTGATGTATATGTTTCATTACATAATATGAAAGAAGCAGTATCTAAAATGAATCGCTTATCTCAATTGGTTCGTGTTAGTACAGATAAAATTATTAAGGGTTCGCAAATAGTTGAATTATGGCGTGATGATGAGCGGGCTCTTTATCATTCGCTGGCAGTGCTCGATAGAAAACAGGCACGAAATAATATTAAAGATGAAATTAATCGTTTAGACGAAGAAACAAATATTGAGCTTGCAAACATCGAGCGAAGCAATGATGCATTGTTGATAATTGCTGGATTGGACAGGGCGATTTCATTACAGCAAAATCGTTTGTCTTTGCATAATGTGCTAAAAATAATTAATTTGCATGGTAGAGGTTATCCGGGTGAGTGGCAGTTATCGAGTTTACAAAGTCAGCTTGAAGATAAGCTGCGTGCGTTAAAAATAACAGCTGTTGTTGATGATGTTATAACAAATGAACTATCGTCAAATAAATTAAGCAAGTTGTTAAAAACCTCTATGGCAAAGTCGGGCTTTCCTGCTGTTGATGAAGGTGATTATTCATTTACTATAAATCTTGCTGTTAATGACCTTGGTTTTCAGCAAGGCTGGTACTGGCAACGTGGTAAGTTAACGGTGGAGCTTGCAAGAAGTAGTGGCCAAATAGTTGAACAAAAAGAATGGCCATTGAAAGTTTCAGCTTTACAGCGTGAAGATGCGCATAATAGATTAATGACTCAGGCCGCTGAAAAACTGAATTCCGATCTTAGATCATTAATTATTAGTTCAGTGTATATGACGAATTGAATTCTACTAAACTATGTTGGCGCGCATAAAAAAGCAACGATAAACCTTGCTTTTTTATGCGCTAATAATTTACTTACGCTTTGACATAGGAACATAGTTGCGTATTTCAGAGCCAGTGTATATTTGTCTTGGGCGCCCAATGCGCTGAGAAGGATCAGAAATCATTTCACTCCAATGTGCAACCCAGCCAACGGTTCTTGCGATAGCAAACATGACGGTAAACATATTGGCAGGAATATTTAACGCACGATAAATAAGTCCAGAATAAAAATCTACATTTGGGTAGAGTTTTCGTTCTACAAAGTATTCGTCTTTTAGTGCGACTTCTTCAAGTTTGGTAGCAAGATCGAGCAAAGGATTGCTTTCGCCTGAAAGCTGGTTCAAAACTTTATGGCACATTTCTCGAATTAGCGTAGCACGGGGGTCAAAGTTTCGGTATACGCGATGACCAAAGCCCATTAAACGGAAGGGGTCATTTTTGTCTTTTGCCTTGGCAATGAACTTGTCGATATTTGAAACATCGCCAATTTCTTCAAGCATTTTTAGTACGGCTTCATTTGCACCACCATGCGCAGGCCCCCAAAGTGATGAAATGCCGGAAGCAATACAGGCAAATGGATTGGCGCCGGAGCTTCCCGCAAGACGAACCGTCGATGTGCTGGCATTTTGCTCATGGTCCGCATGCAGTATGAACAATAAGTTCATTGCTTCAACAGCAATTGGGTCTGGTTCGTATATTTCACAGGGCGTGGAGAACATCATGTGCAGGAAATTGCCACAATAATCCAGGTCATTCCTTGGATACATGATCGGTTCACCAACATTGTGCTTGAAACACGCTGCTGCAATAGTCGGTATTTTTGCAATCATGCGATGTGCTGATATTTCCCGATGTCGTGCATCGTGTATATCCAGTGAGTCATGGTAAAAAGCTGACATTGAACCGGTTACACCAATCATTATCGCCATAGGGTGAGCGTTGTAATGAAAGCCATCAAAAAATGTTCGCATGGTTTCGCGAATCATTGTGTGATGCGTGATGATGCCTTCAAAGCTATCTAATTCATCCGCTTTTGGCAGTTCACCATAGAGTAGTAAGTATGCAACTTCTAGAAAATTACTGTTAGCAGCCAATTGCTCAATTGGATAACCGCGATAGCGGAGAATGCCTTTTTCTCCATCAATAAACGTAATGGCGCTTTTGCAACTCGCGGTTGATACAAAGCCTGGATCGTAGGCGAGCATGCCTTTTTGTTTGTAAAGAGCAGTTATATCGAGCGCTGAAGGGCCTTCAGTACCTTTGACTAATTCAAGGTCAACAGTTTCGCCAGTTGATGAATTGTTTAAGCTGTATTGATCCGCCATAGTTGGAATCCTGAGCATGTATATTTTATTGTGATTTTTAAAGACGAACGAGCGTCCCCATAGAACAGAATATTATAGAACAGAACTAATAGTTTTGATACGTGGCTTAATTTTATGTATTGCTTAACGGCAACCACTCATGAAACGGTTAGTGCCACTACACATAGTATCCATGGGGTGAATGTATTCAGGCTTAAGCAGTGCTTTTGTGTTTGTTATGCGGGCAGTTGGTTTGAGGTTTTTTTGCGCATGTGAACTGGCAGATTTTATTGTTTTTGACGAGATGTTTTTAGTTTTTTTTATATTTTGTATAGCGGGTGTTGCCCCGGGTTTGATTTTGGCTTTAAGCGTATGTTGTTTTTTATTTGCACTATTAGATTTATTTTGCTTATTTTTTTTAAAAGGCGCGAGCTTGCTAATACTGGAAGATGGTTTATTTGCACCATCTGTTAGCGGGCTGGCATATTTTTCCTGCAGGCTAGCTAGCTCGCTTTCTATCTGTATGATATATGATTCGGCAGATGGAACGTTTTTTCTTTTCGCTTTACGTAATAAATCTAATGCACGTGTCAGGCTTTTGTTTACACCTAAACCTTCGGCATACATTTGACCCAATAGGAAAAGCGCATCTTTATTATTTGCTTGCGCGCTAGTTTTTAGATTAATAAGCCAGCGTATATACTCATGCTTCATGCCGGTATTTTTAAGTTTTAAATATGTGATTCTGTTAGTGGCCGGCTGAAAGCGCTTTTTAGATGCTTTTTTATACCAATATATTGCCTTGTCGATATTTTGCGCAGTACCCGAACCTGTTTCGTACATAAAGCCAAGCTTGTATTGTGACTCTACAGAACCTCTTTCAGCCATTTTCGTTTGAAACCTTAAAACAGAAGCAGACATATTTAATGTACTTGCAATTGCATAACCGTTGCTTAAAAAAGCTGCAAAGAGCGCTACAAAAAGAGTGTGTTTAAGTGCCGTGTTAGTCATTTAGGTATTACAAATAGTTACTTTCAGCATTGATTGCATAAACGATTGTCAATGATTTTAAGTGGATTGAATTTAAAGTTTTGCGCACTATACACCAACAGAAAGCATCTTTGATCACCCGTTCAAATTACTCATGTGATTTTTGGGGTATATAAAGTCGACAGGAATAAGGTTTTTTTACCGGCAATTAAGGTAAAATAGACAGTTGAATATTATGCTTATGCCCCTACATAACTAGAGCTGTCATCCTATTTTAAATGCGCGAAGTTTGTTAGTCAGCATGTATAGGCATATTTATATTGATACATTAACCTGAATATGTGGCGTTTTCTGAAATACGGAAAACCACATCAGCTTGAACTACAATGAGAGTATGAGATGAGTGATCATAACTCTGAATGGGATCATGATGACGGTTTGGCGGTAGAAGAAGCCAAACCAAAATTGAAACCACCCAGAAAATATAAGGTCATATTGTTGAATGATGACTATACGCCAATGGAGTTTGTGGTGCAGATTCTAGCTAACTTTTTTAGCCTGGATCAGGAAAAGGCAACGCAAATTATGTTGATGGTGCACACTAAGGGCAAGGGCATTTGTGGCGAATTTAGCTATCAAATAGCGGAAACCAAGGTGGAGCAGGTCAACGACTATTCCAGGCAGCATCAACACCCGTTGTTGTGTACGATGGAAGAGGCCTAGAGCAGTACAGAGCATATATATGAACAAAGTGGCTGAGCCACACAATGGCTTGCCACGAAACTTGATGAGGCGATGTTATGCTCAGTAAAGAGCTAGAGGCTTCACTAAACGTTGCGTTTAATGAAGCCCGCAATAAACGGCATGAATATATTACAGTAGAGCATTTGCTGTTGGCATTACTGGATAACTCCAGCGCTAACTCGGTACTTAAAGCCTGTGGTGCCGATCTGTTACGCCTCAAAACAGACCTTTCCCAATACCTTGATGAAAATACTCCACTTTTTCATGAAGACAATGTTGGTGAAGTTCAGCCTACATTAGGTTTTCAGCGTGTTTTGCAACGTGCAGTTTTTCATGTGCAATCTTCGGGCAAAAAAGAAGTCACTGGCGCCAATGTGCTGGTAGCTATTTATGGCGAGCAGGAATCTCAGGCTATTTACCTTCTGCATCAACAGGATGTAAATCGTTTAGATATCGTGAATTATGTTTCTCACGGCATATCTAAAATATCCGATGAAGACGAAGAAGGCCCTATGGATGCGGATGTAAGTACAGATGAATCAACCGAATCTGTATCACCGCTGGAAAAATATGCCGCTAATTTGAACATTAAGGCCATGCAGAACAAGATTGACCCGCTCATAGGTCGAGATGATGAGATTGAGAGGGCGGTACAGATACTTTGTCGTCGCCGTAAAAACAATCCGTTATTGGTTGGTGAGGCAGGTGTTGGTAAAACCGCTATTGCGGAAGGTCTGGCGAAGAAAATTGTCGATGATGAGGTTCCGTCAGTTCTACATGGTTCTACTATTTACTCGTTGGATTTAGGCGCATTGGTTGCGGGCACTAAATACCGGGGTGATTTTGAAAAGCGTCTAAAAGGCGTGCTCAAGCAATTGTCTGAAGACCCGGGTGCGATTTTATTTATTGATGAAATTCATACCATAATTGGTGCCGGTTCGGCTTCCGGTGGCGTTATGGATGCGTCCAACCTAATTAAGCCAATGCTCGCTTCAGGTGAATTGAAGTGCATGGGTTCAACCACTTACCAGGAATTCCGCGGTATTTTTGAGAAGGATCGTGCCTTAACGCGTCGTTTCCAGAAAATAGATATTGAAGAGCCATCGGTATCCGATACGGTAGAAATTTTACGCGGTTTGAAAGCCAATTATGAAAGTCATCATAATGTTAAATATAGCTTAAATGCACTTAAAGCTGCGGCGGAGTTATCTAGCCGTTATATGATGGATCGCTTTTTACCGGATAAAGCCATTGATGTGATCGATGAGGCGGGTGCGCATCGTAATATGAATAACGCTGATGGTAAGGCTAAAAATATCAATGTGAATGATATTGAAAATATCGTCGCAAAAATTGCCCGTATCCCGGCTAAAACGGTTTCGTCTACCGATACAACGGTGCTGAAAAACTTACAGCGTAACCTTAAACTGGTTGTATTTGGACAGGATGAAGCGATCGATACCATGTCGAATGCGATTAAAATGTCGCGTTCAGGCCTGGGTAATCCGGATAAGCCGGTGGGTTCATTCCTGTTTGCCGGGCCTACGGGTGTTGGTAAGACGGAAGTGACCAAACAGTTGGCTAAAGTGATGGGGATTGAGCTGATCCGCCTGGATATGTCTGAGTATATGGAGCGGCATACAGTTTCAAGGCTTATTGGCGCGCCTCCGGGCTATGTGGGCTTTGATCAGGGTGGTTTATTAACGGATTCCATCAATAAACACCCGCATGCGGTTTTACTGCTGGATGAAGTCGAAAAGGCGCATCCTGATGTGTTTAATCTGCTACTTCAGGTAATGGATCACGGCACACTGACAGATACCAATGGTCGTAAAACAGATTTCCGTAATGTTGTTTTGATTATGACGACCAATGCCGGTGCGCAAATGATGAGCCGTCGTTCTATGGGCTTTACTGAACAAAGCCATGAAACTGATGGTATGGAAGAAATTAAGCGCTTGTTTGCACCTGAATTCCGTAATCGTCTGGATGGTATTATTCAGTTTAAGCCATTGGATGAGCGCACCATTTCTAATGTGGTCGATAAGTTTATTATTGAGTTGGAGCATCAGCTTGATGAAAAACGCGTTACGCTGCAGGTAGATGAAAGCGCGCGTAAGTGGCTGGCTGTTAAGGGCTACGATCCGAAGATGGGTGCAAGGCCTATGTCACGCGTGATTCAAGAGCATATGAAACGTGTATTAGCGGATGAGCTATTATTTGGTCGACTAGCTAAAGGCGGTCAGGTCCTAGTTAGTCTCAATAAAGATGAAGATGATCTGCAGATTGAAGTATTGGAAAAAGAGGCGGTTGCCGGCTAGTTTTCAATAAATCTGTAGTAATAAAAAAGGCTGTGTATTTATACACAGCCTTTTTTATTTACATATTCTTTTATGATCTAGCTAGATGCAGCAAGATCTACTTTTCACGGTAAACGATACGTCCTTTACCAAGGTCGTAAGGTGTCATTTCCACCGTTACTTTATCGCCAGTCATGATGCGAATATAGTGTTTACGCATGCGACCTGAGATATGTGCAGTCACTATGTGACCGTTTTCCAGCTCAACGCGGAACATTGTATTGGGTAGGGTTTCCATAACCGTACCATCCATTTGTAGTGCTTCTTCTTTAGCCATTAAGCTTCTCAACATTAAATATTGCGGCCAATTATCAATAAATTGAGCAATTACGCAAGGGGTAAAAGTGAATTAGTTGCTTTTAAAGTATAAAGCGGCCTTATCTGCTAGTTGTGGCAGGAATAATAAAGGGTCAACGGTTGTCTGGTTCAACATCACCGCCATATGTAAATGTGGCCCAGTGACACGCCCGGTTTCACCAACGGTACCAATGATCTGGCCCTGAAGAATATCATCACCGGCTTTCACCTTAATTTCATGCATATGAGCATACAGGCTAATTAATCCCATGCCGTGATCAATATAGACCATGTTTCCGCTAAAGAAAAAATCACCCGACTCAATTACCTTACCAGCGGCAACAGATTTGATAGGCGTACCTTGCGGGGCAGCTATATCGAGACCAGAGTGTGGTCTTCTGGCTTGCTCGTTAAAAAAACGCCTTAAGCCGAAAATACTGGAAATTCTGCCATCAACAGGGATTAGGAAGTCGCTGTTCACCGGGGTATCTTGCCAATGTTTTTTAGCAAGGCTTTTGCGCTTTTTCTCACTTAAAATACGTGTCATGTCCTTTTCGTAGGGATTTACCTTGCGCTTATTTTTTATAGTCAGGTATTGAGCTTTATAGGTTTTTGGCTTAACGACAAATTTAATTTTTTCTTTTTTGCCCTGCCGGGTATTGATGGATATAAAATGATTACCCGGCTTTGTACTAAGTGACAGGCCTACCAATAATTGCGCTTGAGTGTTTGTATTGATGACAGCTAATTTTTTTCCTTTGTAACGCGCACTACTCGCAATATGCTCATCGTTAAGTGTAAGCAATGCAATGCCGCCAGGAACTGGGTCATGTTGAGGTGCTGCACTCAAAGAGAATGATATAATTAGCGCGGCAAAGACGTAAAGTAGTTGTATAGTGATTTTAAGGTGAGCAGACATACTTTTATGCTTATTTAAATTGCTTAGTTAAATGTTAGTGAAAGTTTAACCAATCATAATTCAGATTGCTCAGAGAATCGAGAACCATGGTGAATGGCTTTATTAAATTTGGGCGTAAGTGAGTCAGATGCAAATATCCCAACGTATTAGGCAAATAAGCCCGTTTCATGTAATGAATATTTTAGCGCGTGCCAAACAGCTGGAAGCTGATGGGTATGATGTTATTCATTTAGAAGTAGGTGAACCAGACTTTGCAACTCCCCAGGTTGTTAGAAATGCCGCAAAAAAAGCCATAGATGAAGGCAGAACGCATTACACGCCTGCAATGGGTTTACCGCAACTAAGAAGTAAAATCTCAAATTACTATAAAGAGCAACTGTCTGCAGATGTAAGTGCAAAAAATATTCTAGTGACTCCCGGTGCATCGGGAGCATTGCAGCTTGTTCTATCCGCAATAATTGATCCCGGGCAAAAAATCTTAATGGCGGATCCGGGTTACCCCTGCAATCGACACTTTGTACGTATGCTAGAAGGTTGCGCTCAGTCAGTCGCCGTTTCGGCTGATACACAGTTTCAGTTAACGCATCAGCTTATACGCGAACACTGGGACAGTGAAACCGTTGCCGTTATGTTGGCGTCACCATCCAATCCTACCGGTACACTAATTACTCGAGAAGAAATGCAGCAAATTATTGCTGTGGTAGATGAATTAGGCGGCGTGTTAATCGTTGACGAAATTTATCAGGGTTTGGTTTACGACCAGAAAGATTTCACCGTGGCAGAGTACAGTACAAATGTTTTTGTCATTAATAGTTTTTCTAAATATTTTTCAATGACGGGTTGGCGCCTTGGCTGGTTAATTGCACCGAGTGAATATATAGACGTGATTGATCGATTAGCACAAAATTTATTTTTGGCAGCACCGACTATTTCCCAGTATGCCGCATTGGCTGCTTTGGATGCGGAGGCGATATGTATATATGAGCAGCAAAAGAATGAACTAAGGATGAGGCGTGATTTTTTAGTTGCGGGCATGACTAAGCTGGGATTTGTCATTAGCGTTAAACCCGGCGGTGCTTTTTATATTTATGCAGATGTATCAAAATTTACCGACGATAGTTTTACATTTTGTAGTGATCTTCTAGAACAGGTACAGGTGGCTATTACACCGGGTATAGATTTTGGTGAACACCAGGCCGCGCGCTATGTGCGTTTTGCTTATACGCAACCGATAGATAAGCTACAACAGGCACTGGATCGCTTAGCCAGATTTCTTTTGCCCCAGGGTTTAAAATAACTAGTACTTAAAAATAACAGGTAAAGCTGATATTCTTATTAAGAATTGCATAAGGCATGAAAAAGAGAGCACTGTGGCATCATTTTTTAAAGAGATAAAGGAAGATATAAATAGCGTATTTGATCGTGATCCAGCCGCGCGAAATTTTTTCGAGATAATTACCACGTACCCCGGTGTTCATGCACTCATTTTCCATCGCTTTTCTCATGCCCTGTATAAACGAAATTTTAAATGGATTGCGCGTGTTTTATCTAACATAGTGCGTTGGTATACAGGTATTGAAATACACCCCGGAGCTGTTATAGGGCGGCGTTTTTTTATAGATCACGGTACGGGTATTGTGATTGGTGAAACCGCAGAAATTGGTGATGATGTCACTATGTACCATGGCGTCACACTGGGTGGCACCAGCTGGCAAAAAGGCAAGCGTCATCCCACCTTAGGTAATAATGTAGTTGTAGGTGCAGGAGCAAAAGTGTTGGGGCCTATTACGATTGCTATGGGGGGGCGAGTTGGCTCCAATGCAGTGGTCACTAAAGATGTGCCTGAAGGAGCTACAGTTGTTGGCGTGCCGGGACGTGTGATAGAACAAGTAAAGTCTGAAAAGGCCGATCAACGTGCTCAAACGGCTAAAAAAATTGGCTTCGATGCCTACGGCGTTGCTCAGGATGCACCTGACCCTGTGGCCACGGCAATTAACTGCATGCTCGACCATATTCATGTGATGGATGAAAAGATGGAACGCATGTGCAAGTCTCTAAAAGCGCTAGATGCTGAACTCGATGACATCCAGATTCCTAAGTTGGGTGACCTTGGCATTCATACAGAATCTAATTTAGCAGAACAGCAGAAAAAAGCTCTAGCTGATGAACAGCGTGCGGCAGATGATTTCTCTGAAAAGTCTTAATATTTAACTACTTAGCTCGTCTTATAATACTTGACTAATTTACTCGGAATTGCGTATACTTGCGCCTGAATTAAAGAGAGTGAGTTATGAAACTGACGACAAAAGGCCGCTATGCGGTAACAGCTGTATTAGATCTAGCCTTCCACGAAGGCAATGGCCCGGTATCCCTGGCTGAAATATCGGAGCGTCAAGGTATCTCGCTATCTTATCTAGAGCAGCTTTTCTCCCGTCTCAGAAAAAATAATGTGGTTGCGAGTACTCGTGGACCGGGTGGTGGTTATTCACTGGCCCGTCCTGATGATGAAATTTCTATGGCTGAAATTATTCGCGCGGTAGATGAAAGCTACGATGCAACCAGCTGTGGCGGTGAGGGTACTTGCAGTGGTGACCAGTATCAGTGTCTAACCCACGATTTATGGCAGGAGTTAAGTGAAGAAATACATGGCTTCCTAAATGGCATCATGCTCTCTGAAATGAAATCCAGACGTGAAGTTCTTGAGGTTGTAAAACGTCAGGATGACCAGCAGGAACAGACACTTAAGCACGTTGTAGTAGAGAGTTAATTTGTAAAAGATGTCGATCTATCTAGATCATAATGCAACAACGCCATTAAATCCGTTGGTTGCAGAGGCCATGATGCCATATATGTCCGGCATTTACGGTAACCCATCGAGTGTGCATCGTTTTGGACGACTTACACGAGATGCACTGGAGCAAGCAAGAATACAAGTAGCGCAATGTGCAGATGCAGAGCCTAATCAGGTGGTCTTTACTTCTGGTGGTAGCGAGGCAAATAATCTGGCTATAAAAGGTGCTTTATCGAACCTGCCACATGCTCATATGGCGGTAAGTTCTATAGAACATGCCTGCATGTTAGAACCAGCCAAAGCAATGAAGAAACGGGGCTGGGAATTAGATTTATTAGTTGTTGATGATCAAGGTCGGATAGCTATTGATCATTTAAAATCAACAATAACTAATGAGACGAAATTTGTATCGGTGATGGCCGCCAATAACGAAACGGGCGTATTGCAAGATTTACCCGGTTTAATTGAAGTAGCAAAATCAGTTAATTCAGATGTGTTATTTCACAGTGATGCATGTCAGATGGTGGGTAAATTACCCATAAGCTTTAAAAAGCTTAATTTGGATATGATGAGCGTGTCATCACATAAACTTTACGGCCCACAAGGTGCCGGTGCATTAATAGTGAGCCGTAGCATTGATTTACAGCCACAGATTTTAGGTGGCGGGCAGGAAAAAGGTTTGCGCAGTGGCACGGAAAACTTAGCCGCTATCGTTGGTTTTGGCAGAGCAGCAGAGCTTGCTATGGAAACACAGCAAGCTCGGGGTGAGCATGTGCTTAAACTGCAACAGCAGCTTGTACAAAGTTTAGTTGAACTATCGGGTGTAACGGTTTTTTCCGCACAGTCTGAAAAATTGCCCAATACAGTGCAGTTTTCAGTACACGGAATTGATGGAGAGACCTTACTGATGCAGCTAGATAGAAAAGGTTTCGCGGTATCCAGTGGTTCGGCCTGTGATAGTGGCCGAACCGATCCCAGTCATGTATTAATGGCGATGGGTGTAGATAAAGATATAGCCAAAGGCGCTATTAGAGTGAGCTTTGGTGAGCAAAATACGAGTGAGCAAGTAGTGCAGTTTATAGATGTACTGGCTCAAATTAGACAACAACTTAATTAAAGGTTTAGCCGCAGTGAGTGACTTAAAACTACCGATTTATTTTGATTATTCAGCAACCACACCCGTGGATGCGCGTGTTGCAGAAGTAATGACACATTACCTCACGTATGAAAGTGATTTCGGTAATCCGGCATCGCGTA
>Ga0316209_1002472_pt1 | contig 14783 bp, 13 predicted proteins | sample 6monopyrite_MG_FD_204945 | JGI IMG/M metagenome (GOLD analysis project Ga0316209, IMG submission 204945) | Microbial mat bacterial communities from mineral coupon in-situ incubated in ocean water Damariscotta River, Maine, United States -... | ecosystem: Environmental > Aquatic > Marine >...
TTGCTTGGCCATAACGGTGCAGGAAAATCGACACTAATAAAATTACTGGCAGGTGAGCTAAAGCCACAAAAAGGTGATTTTGAGCAATCATCAGAATTAAACATAGGTTACTTCGCGCAGCATCAACTAGAACAACTGGATCCTGAAGCAAGCGCACTACTTCACATGCAGCGTTTGGACGCTAAACTAACAGAACAACAAATTCGAACTTACCTTGGCGGTTATAACTTTCATGGCGACAAAGTTCTTGAGCCTATTGCGCCATTTTCGGGTGGAGAAAAAGCGCGCCTAGTATTGGCTCTTGTTATTTACAGTAAGCCAAATTTATTATTGTTAGATGAACCTACCAATCACCTGGATCTTGATATGCGTCACGCGCTTTCAATGGCCTTGCAATCTTATGAAGGTGCGATGGTCTTGGTATCTCATGATCGGCATTTATTGCGTTCGGTAACGGATCAGTTTTTACTGGTTGATAACGGAAAAATATCACCTTTTAATGAAGATCTTGATGCGTATAAAAACTGGTTAATGCAGCCTAAGCTTGAGGATGTTTCAACTGATATTAGTGAAGCCTCTGATCGATCACTTAACAAGAAAGAACTTAGGCAGCAGCAAGCAGAGCAACGCAAATTGCTGCAACCAATGAAAAAACAGGTTCAGCAATTCGAAAATAAAATGCAGGACCTGCAGCAGCAGATAGATGAAATAGAATTAGCGTTGGCTGACCCCGCTATGTATCAGGCGGAAAATCGTTTGCAGATGGAAGCTTATTCTAAAAAGCGAGCGGAGCTTGGTGTTGAACTATCTGATATAGAGGAAAACTGGCTGTTAAAGAGTGAAGAATTGGAGCTTTTAGCTCAAGAATTGCCCCGTTAGTCAGATTACTAGGGAGCTAAAATTGGATATACCTATAATTTGGGGTATTCCCAGTGGATTTCCACAGTATTAGGGGGAAGTAAATGTCAAAATTACAATCTAACGATAGAGCCGAAGAAATCGGTGCGATTGCACTATCTGGCTTTTTCGCTAGTTACTCATCATCACAACAAAAAATTGAGCAGGCTTTGCTTATGCTTGAGTTGTCACCGGATGATGATGAGTTATTAAAAGAGCTCCAGCAGGCGCTTTTAGTGATCCAGCAAGCCTTACCTGGTATCGATCTGGGTAGTATGCAGCCGTTAACGCAAAGCATGAGCAACTTATTACAAGCTGTACGCGATAAACATCTCCATTTTGAAACTGTTCTCAGCGACCTGATTTTGTTGGGTGTTGATGATATTAAAATGGTCATTGAAAAAATCATTGATGGTGATGATGAGCGTTGTGTCTTGATGACGCGTTTTCCTAAAATATGTAAAGGCATTGATGCTGTTAGTAATGCGGATGAATTAAGTCGCCATGGTGTTATAAAAGACGCGCTGTTATTGCTTGATCCAGGTATGGAAATTATTGAAACAGCTATTACAAATAGCGATACGCTGATTAATTTATTTTCAAAAGACACCCCCGATGAAGAAGAATTAGCGGCTTATGGTGTAGAAGAGAGTGATGACTTTATTTTCTTCCGCGCTTTATCAGAGCCATTAGAGGGTAGAGCTAACTACTGGCGTGGGCGTGTGCATCGCATGTTGCGTTTAGCGCTAAAAATGAATGATCAGGCTGGGCGTCCAGTTGACCCTAATCAGTTGGCAGCTGCTGTCTACATGCACGATGCTGGAATGGCGTTATTACCTTTAGAATTGATAAATAGCCAGAAAGTTTTAACGGATGAGCAACGTGATCAAATTCACCAGCATACCGTTATTGGCTATGAGCTAATGCGTTACATGAATAATTGGCGTGAGGCCGCCTTAATGGTATTACAGCACCATGAACAGGCCGATGGTAACGGTTATCCTAATGGCTTAAAAGAAGCCGAGATATGCGAGGGTGCTAAAATAATTTCAATTGTAGATATGGTGGATGCCAGATCGCATGAGCGAGCACATGCGATGCTTTTAAAACGACCATTGTTGCGCGCTGCTATTGAGTTAGGTAAGCACTCTGGTGAGCAGTTTAGTGAAAAGTGGGTTGATGTCTTTAAAGAAGTTTTTCAGGAAATGAGAAGCCTTAAAACGGAAACATAAAAGCACATGTCAAACCTGAAGCATGATCAACTCAACCACCTTTCACCTCAAGAAGCATTTGATCTCTTGCAGCATGTGCCTAGTGCATTACTGATTGATATTCGATCTAATATGGAATTCTTATTTGTCGGTCATCCTGAAGGCGCGCTGCATGTTCCCTGGATTGACGAACCTGATTGGGAGGTGAATCCTAATTTCGTAAAGGACGTTCGACAGTTAATGTTAGGTGGGGTTTGCGATCAGGGTGAGGATACGCCACCTATTATTCTTATATGTAGAAGTGGAAAACGATCAGTCGATGCGGGTAACGTGTTGCTAGATGCAGGTTTTCATAATGTATGTCATATTGATGAAGGCTTTGAAGGCGATCGCGATAAAGATTATCATCGCAGCTCTGTTGGTGGTTGGCGCTTTAGAGGACTTCCATGGCAGCAGTGTTAAGCTGTAGTCTAATTATCCGCTGTTCAGTTAGTTAAGTAAGTATTAGAATAGTTACATTAAGTTATGCCGCTGCATAATAAATGCTTAGAGTAAGCTATGAGTAAAATTTGTAAAACTGAAGAAGAGTGGAAAGAAAAGCTGGATGACGTGACGTTCAAGGTGACGCGTCAACATGGAACAGAAGCGCCTTTTAGTGGTGCTTATTATCAGAATAAAGATACTGGAATTTATCATTGTATCTGTTGTAATGAACCATTATTTACCTCGCTAGAAAAATATGATTCAGGCAGCGGCTGGCCGAGCTTTTGGCAGCCCGTTAATGAGCATTGCATAACTGAAATTAAAGATGTGACTCATGGTATGGTGCGTACTGAAGTGCGTTGTCAAAAATGTGAAGCGCATTTAGGGCATGTATTTGAAGATGGCCCCCAACCTACGGGATTAAGATATTGTATTAATTCTGTTTGTTTAAACTTCGAAAAAGAATAATTACAATTCTATTATTTGTTTGTGTTTTGCAATAACCGCATCTATTCCCAATTGTTGTTTCAGTTCATCTCGTAAGATTATTTGATATTCTGCTTCGCCATGAACCAGTACTAACTTAGGTTTATGATTAAAATTTTTATACCAGTCAATCAGTCCTTGCTGATCAGCGTGTGCCGATAATCCCCCCGGCGTGTGTATGTGTGCATTTACTTTTATATCCTCGCCCCATAAGGATAACCATTGAGCGCCATCTACTAGCGCTCTACCCGGTGTACTCCTTGCTTGAAATCCTACGATGATTATATGGCTTTGGTGTCGCCATAGATTATGTTTAAGATGGTGTTTTATTCTTCCACCATTACACATACCACTACCAGCAATAATAATAGCGCCTGATTGTACGCGATTCAGCGCCATTGATTCTTCTGTTGATGAAGTAAAGCGTAAATTTGGTAAGCTAAAAGTGTTTCCATATTTAGTTAAACTTTTGTGTTCACCAGGTGAATATAGAGATGAATATTTGCTGTAAACTTTTGTAGTTTCTATCGCCATTGGGCTGTCTAAAAATATATTCCAATTTTCAAGTCCCCACTCTTTATAATAACGATTGAAACAATAAAGTATTTCTTGAGTACGGCCTACGGTAAATGCTGGTACTAGGATGTTGCCTTTATCGCTATGAGCACTTTTAAAAATATCACCTAATTCGTTCCATGTATCTTCCCATGAACGGTGTAATCTATCGCCATAAGTGCTTTCCATGATGACCAGATCTGCTTCGGTTAAAATAGCAGGGTCATTTAGGATAGGTGCATTTGCATGCCCCAGATCACCGCTATAAATAACAGTTTTATGAATATTTTTTTCGGTCAGTATAAGCTCAATAATGCATGATCCCAGGATATGTCCTGCATCATGCATGGTGACTTCTATGTCGTTTAAAATCTGTGTTTTAGACTGGTACTCAATAGCTTGAAATTGCTCGAGACAACGACGAGCCTGTGTCCGTGTATATAAAGGCTTAACAAGCTCCAGGCCTTTTCGTTGACGCTTTTTATTTTCCCAGAATGCTCCGCGTTCATTTAGGTAGGCAGCATCCTCGAGTAGGATAGTGCTGAGATCAATGGTTGCAGGGTGGGCGTAAATTGGTCCTTTGAACCCCTTATCAACTAATAAAGGTAAGCGGCCGCTGTGATCGAGGTGAGCATGGCTTAAAATAACAGCATCGATCGATGAGGGGTCAAAAAGAAAATCAGCATGATTTTGTTCATGCGAATCATCGCCACCTTGTTGTAAACCGCAGTCGAGTAGTACGCGGAGGCCCCCAACTTGCAGTAAATGGCAAGATCCTGTCACCTGTTGGGTTGCACCAAGAAAAGTTATATTCATTGTGGTCAGTCACCTAATCAATGATAGCGCTATCAAGTTTGGCATAAATGACAGGTACATCAAGCTGATTACTCGATCTCCATTGATCGCTATCAATAAAGCTGGCTATAATAGGTCAATTATAATTTGCTCATCATGAAAGTAGGTCAGCCATGTCAGAAGTCGATCAAGCTATATTGCGCGAAAAGTTAGATGAGCTAATTTTGGAGCATCGTGATCTTGATGATGTTATCCATCGTTTACAGATGGCGGGTGGAATGGAGCAAATGCAATTGCAACGCTTAAAAAAGCGTAAGCTAAAGTTGAAGGAATTAATTCTTAAAATAGAAGATCAACTAATCCCTGATATTTTAGCCTAGCCTGCCGTAGAAATTCTAAAACAAACATTCCCAGGTTCATTGTTAATAAGTTCTAAGTTGTAGCCATTTCTTTCAGCTAGCTGGGCTGATTGATATAAGCCTATCCCATAGCCGTCTTTTGATGGCAATATTTGTTTAAATAATTTATCCATCTTAGAGGTTGGTACGGGATCACCATTATCAATAACACTAATAATGGGTTGGTTGTTTAAAATATCCAAATGAGTGGATATTTTTGTATGCGGATTTATTCTGCGTTTGTTTCGGGCGTTCTCTAATAGATTTTCAAGAATGCTATCAAAAACATCAGTGTCAATATTTACGTCTTGTGTTGCGTCACCAATAAAAATTATGTCTCTGCCATGATATCTACTTTGTAATTCTTTCCACCAAATTTCAATGTTTTTAATGCTTCGTCCAGTACCTGTTTTAGTTTGTAGCTTGTCCAGTGTGTTTTGTAATCGTTGGGTAAGTAGTGGCAGCTGTTTGTTAATAAGCTGATAACTATCTTCGGGTTTTTCTGATGCCTGAACAACGCCCGTTAATGCTTGCAGTGCCTGTAAAATATTTTTTATATCGTGCGTAAGTTTAGAGCCTGTTTCATAAACAGCTTTTAGGTGCGTTTGATTTTTAAGTGTTATTTCGCGTAACTTAGAAGTGTAAAAATAACTCATTAAGTGCATAAGCAATTGGGCGTGTATATTTAATGCAGAGCCCATAGGAGTAAAACTATATAGAGTCATTTTTATATCGTTTTCTTCAAACACTGTATGGTGTTTGCTTACTTGGCCATATAAAGCAGTATGCTCAGTGTCTGTCCAATGTATACCGCTTACCCATGACAGTGTTAATAAATGCTCAATGCTGTTTTTTAGAAATAACTCTGGAGTTATTTTTTTATTTTTACCGAGTAATGAAGTTTGTTTTACCCAGTTTTCAAAAGGGTTTCCTATGTTAAGTATATGTTGCTCCCACATTTGTCCGATGCCGGATATGCCATAGCGTGGCAACAATATAATACTAAGAAATAATAAAACAGATCCGATAGATAAAGCGGTGATTAATAAAGACTGTAAATAATAAATATGTGATGTAAAGCTAATGAGTATGCTTGTGATATAAAAACTAAACAGGCCGAAGCTAATGAGTAAGCTATGTAAGTAATCAATTTTTACACTGCGGCTTTTTTTGTTAGGCCAAAATATAATAAAAATACATGCGGTGAAAATAAAATAAAAAATATACTGATTAATGGCAGGATCTAATACTTCTAAATTAAATAAGCGAGGCGTGAGTAATAAACTCAATTGTAAAAATAAAATAACGGCGGCTAACGCATATAAAGAACGTTGCACACCATTCACTAACGCACTGCCGCTAGTAAGTCCTGTTAATAAAATAATCCATAAGGCAATAAACCAGTCACCGAGCAACCAGTACAGTGCTGCGCTAATACCAATAATAGGTATAAATGCTTTTATGTTAATCATTTGCGAAGCATTTAATGCCGGTTGCCACAGTAAAAAGAAACCTATATGTGCAATTAATAATGATGAGATTAAATAGCTGTTGCTGCCCGACTGTATTGCGAAAAGCAGTAGTAGAAGCATTAGGCCCAAGTTGCTGAATTCAAACTTGGTAATGATATTTATATTTTTAACTAGATAGGGATAAGGCATAGGTGTTGATTAGCTGTCATTTGTTGAAATCTCAACACAAGCTAGCTTTAATCTGTTGAAATTTCAACAGAATTTAATCTAAATAATCATGATGTTTTCATAACTTATTGAAATTTATGTAATAAATGATTTTGGTATGGACTATGCTTTATTCATTGTCAGGTATTAAATAATAGAATAATTCCAACTGGAGATTAGTTATGAAAAAACAGGCCGGCTTTACGCTAATAGAAATAGCGATTGTATTGGTTATCATTGGTTTACTTCTCGGCGGCGTGCTTAAAGGCCAGGAGATGATTACCAACTCTAAAATCAAACGTACATCTAATGATTATAATGGTGTTGCAGCTGCCATTTATTCTTATCTAGATCGTTATAGTGCTATGCCAGGTGATGACCCAAATGCTAATGGTCGTTGGGGTCTTGTTGATGGAGATGGCGATGGACAGGTTGATGGCGGAGAACAGCCAGACGTGTGGGAGCATTTACGTTCATCAGGTTTAGTAGCTGGCACAGGTAATACACAACCTAATCACGCCTTCGGTGGCCGTATTAATGTACGTGATAACCAAGGCGGTGGCGGTACGGGCTTAAACGGAACTGTTATTTGCATGGCGGATATGCCGGGTAAAATTGGTGAAATTTTAGACCGACAGCTTGACGATGGTAACCCAGCTGCAGGTGAGTTTAGACTGACTGGTGGTGGAGCGAATTACGATCAGGCTGCAGATGCTATTGAAGTTTGTAAGAAACTATAAAGCTTTTACAAACGCAAAAAAAGCCCGCAATTGCGGGCTTTTTTTTGGTTTAAATAAAGTGCTTTATTCCATATCCAGCTCTTTGATTTTACGCGTTAGCGTATTTCGTCCCCAGCCCAATAATTTTGCTGCTTCCTGTCGCTTTCCATTGGTTTTGGCTAAGGCGGCATTAATTAAAATGCGTTCAAACTTGGGCTGCGCTTCTCCTAAAATATCTTCTTTACCCATAATGAGCTGAGTTTCTGCCCAGCTTTGCAGGCCATCTTCCCAGTTTTTAGCCGGTGTTTCAGTCGTGCTAATGCTTTCTGGTAAAAGTTCGGGCGGCAGATCCGACATATGTATTTCACGGCTAGATGCCATAACTGTTATCCAGCGACAGCTGTTTTCTAGTTGGCGAACATTGCCTTGCCAGTCAAGGCTCGAGAGATAAGCTTCGACATCCGGCAACAATATCTTCGCCTCTACCTGAATCTCTTCTGCAGCCTGCGCTAAAAATAATCGCAGTAAGGCTGGAATGTCTTCCTTGCGTTCACGCAGTGGAGGTATTTGTATGCGAATAACATTGAGGCGATGAAATAAATCTTCACGGAACAGGCCCTGTTTAACGCGTTGTTCTAAATCTTGATGAGTTGCGGTAATAATACGTACATTGGCCTTAACGGGGGTATGTCCACCAACGCGATAAAATTGCCCATCGGCTAATACACGCAGTAATCTTGTTTGTAAATCGGCGGGCATATCACCAATTTCATCAAGGAATAGTGTGCCGCCATCTGCTTGTTCAAAACGGCCCCGGCGCTGTGCAGTTGCACCGGTAAAAGCACCGCGTTCGTGACCAAACAATTCAGATTCGAGTAAATCTTTGGGAATAGCCGCAGTATTAATGGCAATAAATGGCTGGCTCGCACGGGGGCTATGTTTATGTAATGCGCTGGCAACGAGCTCTTTACCTGTACCCGATTCACCGTTAATTAACACCGTAATATTGGATTTAGATAATCGGCCGATAGCACGAAAAACTTCCTGCATGGCAGGCGCTTCACCAATAATATCAGGTGTCTCCAATGCCTTATTAGAGGCATGTTTCTCGGCATTTTCATCGCTTTTCTTACAGGCGCGAGTTGCAAGATCAACGGCCTCATCAATATCAAAAGGTTTGGGTAAATATTCGAATGCACCGCCCTGGTATGCGGATACTGCACTATCCAGATCTGAGTGAGCGGTCATGATAATGGCAGGAATTTCAGGATACTTTTGTTTTACAATATCAAGAAAATCCAGGCCATCCATACCCGGCATACGGATATCGGTAATAATCGCATCAGGCTGAGATTGTTCCAGATGTTGCAGTGCTGCATCCGCAGTTTCAAAACTACTCACTTGTAGTTCAGCGCTTTTTAAAGCTTTTTCTAGTACCCATCGAATGGAAGGGTCATCATCTATTACCCAAATGTGATGTTCAGCCATTAGTGTTCTCCATGTGCGTTGACAGGGGGAGGTAAATTGTAAAAATTGTTTCCCCCGGGTGGCTGCTTACCTTAATAAGGCCGTCATGTTGATTAATTAAAGATTGCGCTATCGAAAGCCCTAGCCCGGTTCCTTCCGCTCTACCGGTCACCATCGGGTAAAAAATTTGCTCACGTATTTTCTCAGGAATACCTGGGCCGTTATCAATAATATCGGTTTGTAAAACTAGCTTGTGATGTGTGTGACCAATTGTGAAATGTCGAAGAGGTCTTGTTTTTATGGTGATTTCGCCATTACCGGCAAGGGCTTGAACCGCGTTCCGCGTAATGTTTAATACGGCCTGAATCATCATGTCTGCATCAGCCATAATGTCGGGAAGACTGGGATCATAATCACGCTTAAAATGGATGTTTTCTTCAGGCTGGAGTTCAACCATTATCAATTGGCGAACACGTTCAAGTACTTGATGAATATTGATGTTGCGTTTTTTGGGTACATTATTGGGGCCAAGCATTCGATCAACGAGTAGTTGTAATCGATCGGCCTCACCGATAATAATTTGTGTATATTCCTTGAGCTCTTCATTCGGTAGTTCGCGTTCCAGCAATTGTGCTGCACCACGTAGCCCGCCCAATGGATTTTTAATTTCGTGAGCCATACCGCGAACCAGATTCCGCGTAGCGCTTTGTTCAGTTAATAATTTTTCTTCTCGAGTGATGCGAATATGCCGATCCATATGAGCCATTTCCAGCATAAGTTGGGTCGTATTGTCAGCAAGCGGTAATGGAGTTAGTACGTAATCAATCATTAATTTGCGTTTATCGGGCAGTACAATACTCGACTCATATTCTGAGATGGGTTGAAGGTCATCTATCGCATTGAAAAGGCGCTTTTTAAATGCTTCATCGACATGTATTACCTTTTCAAGTGGTGTGCCAGTGGCTTGCTTGCTCGATACCTGTAATAAGTTTTCACAGGCAGGGTTGATGTACTTAATGCGCATATCATCAGCCAATAGAACAACCGCAGTACTCAGGTTATCTAAAATATTTTGCTGAAAATTCGCTGAAGGATTATTTTTTGCGCTCATAGGGTGCTAAGTAGCAATAATTGAACCAAAGTGAAAAAAATTGCTGTTAAAAGAAAAATCATAAGTAAAACAGCTGTTTATGACCGGATGGAGAAGGTGCCTTTTAACGTCGAAATTAAGTATTGTTTAAATAAGGCCGAGTATAGCAGGTGCTTACTTTATTCTGCACTGAAATAGTGCGTATAGAGGGTGTTATGGGTTGAGTATGGATTTTCGGCGCAAATGAATGCTGATACTGCCCGTGCGTAATAAGGTTTTGCCGTATTTGTTTTTTATTACAGCGCTAATTTGATGAGTGCCTCTATCAATATTACTGAATTGAGCGCTTAAGCTGGTAAGCTTATTATGCGTAACTTTGTTGTCGAGTAGTACGTTTATATAGTGCCCTTGCTTTGTGTTGAGGGCGGGTTGAATTTCTAAACCGATGGAAAAGTTACCCTGATTATCGCGGATTATCGCATTGTGCTCGGGCGAGGCGACTTTAAATATTTTATATACTGTCTCCTTTGTACTCGAGCTCCCCTCAGTTACTTGTGGTTCAGGAACCTTAACCGCCGGTGTTGTGTTTATGTCGGGTGAAATATGCTCACTGGCATCTTTAAATGGCTGTATATCAGAATAATGAGTGTTGCCATCTTCATCTACCCATTTGTACATTTCACTGTGTGCGGAAATAGAGATGAATAAACAGGGCAGCAAGGCGAGCTTTGTGAGGTATGTTTTCATACTACACATAGTAGATGTTATTTATGCAGGTGCAAAATATTTACGCAGGAGAATTGATCTGTTTCATGTAAAAACACCATTTTAAAAATGCAGACGAAAAAAAGCCCCGCATTGCGAGGCTTCTTTAAACTCTAAGACGAATAATCGCTTATAGAGAGTAGTACATGTCGAACTCAACAGGGTGAGTTGCCTGGCGTAAACGCTGCACTTCTTCGTTCTTAAGGTCTATGTAACCATCAATCTGGTCATCAGTGAAAACACCACCTTTAGTTAAGAATGCACGGTCAGCATTTAATGCAGCTAGTGCCTGGTCAAAAGAGTGAGCAACCTGTGGGATTTGAGCTTCTTCTTCTGGAGGAAGGTCATACAAGTTCTTATCCATAGCATCGCCAGGGTGAATCTTGTTTTCGATGCCGTCCAGGCCAGCCATTAAGAATGCTGCAAAGCAAAGGTATGGGTTAGCCGTGTTGTCACCGAAGCGCACTTCAATACGACGACCCTTAGGGTTTGTAACGTATGGGATACGAATAGACGCTGAGCGATTACGTGCAGAGTATGCAAGCATAACTGGTGCTTCGAAGCCTGGAACTAAACGCTTGTAAGAGTTCGTAGAAGCATTTGCAAAAGCATTTAGCGCTTGAGCGTGCTTGATAACACCGCCAATGTAGAACAATGCAGTTTCAGAAAGGCCGCCGTATAAGTCACCAGTAAACAGGTTTGTACCGTCTTTAGCTAAAGACATGTGTACGTGCATACCGTTACCGTTATCACCTACTAATGGCTTAGGCATAAATGTCGCTGTTTTGCCGTAAGCGTGTGCAACATTATGAATAGCATATTTAGTTTTCTGAACTTCGTCTGCTTTTTTAACTAGCGTGTTAAATACAGTACCGATTTCACACTGGCCAGCTGTTGCAACTTCATGGTGATGAACTTCAGTAGGCACGCCCATGTCTTCCATTACTAAACACATTGCAGAGCGTAAGTCCTGTAGTGAATCAACTGGAGGTACGGGGAAGTAACCACCTTTAACAGTAGGACGGTGACCCAGGTTGCCAGATTCAGTCTGGTTGCCTGAGCTCCATGATGCTTCTTCAGAACCAATCTGGTAGCTGCATTTGCCCATTTCATCTTGCCAGCTAACTGAGTCGAATACGAAGAATTCATTTTCTGGACCGAAGTATGCAGTATCAGCAATACCGGTAGATTTTAAATATTCTTCAGCGCGCTTAGCGATAGAACGTGGGTCACGCTCATAGCCTTGCATTGTTGCAGGCTCGATAATGTCACAGCTGATGTTCATGGTTGCTTCTTCGCAGAACGGGTCCATTGTTGCTGTTGCTGGGTCAGGCATCATAATCATGTCTGACTCATTAATGCCTTTCCAGCCTTCAATTGAAGAGCCGTCGAACATCTTGCCTTCTTCGAAAGTCACTTCGTCAAAAGTGTGAGCAGGAACAGAAACGTGTTGTTCTTTGCCGCGTGGATCTGTGAAGCGGAAATCAACGAACTTAACTTCGTTGTCCTTAATCATTTGTAAAACGTCATTAACAGTCATGTCAGACATGTGTTGTCTCCAAAATTAGTATTTGTTTAAATCTGAAACTTGTCGGATTTAGATCCTGGTTTTATAACCGTGCATTTTGTGCAAAGTAGTAAGACCTAAATGCGACAGGCTTCCTGATTTATTGTTAAAAGCTGCAGGCGATATTTTGCATGAAATATGCCATAAGTTAAATCATATTCAGTAGGGTATTACAGGGCATTTCACTAAGGCTTGCACTAAAAGTGAGCGCAAGCGCTTTTAGTGCACCATATTGGTGCTATTTATAGAGGATTTCAACAGATCCAATACATTCCATTTTTTTGCTGGCAGTTTCAATCTGATGCTGGATGAGTTTTGAATCGCTACCTTGTCGAATCAAATTTAAGGGTAATACCAATTGTAAGTTTATCGATCCATCTAAATAGTGCAGAGTGATGTCCATGAGTTGCTGTGTTTCAGTAATGTCAGACCAATGATCTTGTAGACCGGTCATTACCTCATCTCTTAATGGGAGATGCTTGCAACTGTTTTCTGTGTGTTCATCATCTTCCGGATCAATGTGAACTGTCACATCATTAATATCGTCGAAATTTTTAGCTAAGGTTGCTTCAACGGCCTCGGAAATTTGATGTCCCTCAGAGACGCTCAAACGAGGTGAAACCAGAATGTGTACATCGACTAAAACATTATGGCCCATGCGACGAGAGCGCAGCATATGTAATTCATTTACACCATTAATATTTCGAATGGCACTACTAATCTGAGCCAATGTTTCGGCGTCGAGCCCAGTATCAACAAGCTCCTGAAAACTTTGATGGCCAAGCTCCCAGCCAATTTTGCAAATCATCACGGCGACAATTATCGCTGCGATAGAGTCGAGTATGGGGTATCCCAATATAGCTCCGGCAATACCAACAAATACCACGATAGAAGAGATGGCGTCTGAACGGTGATGCCAGGCATTGGCTTCTAGCATTTTTGATTTTACGCGGCGCGCAACGATCATGGTGTATTGAAAGAGTACTTCCTTACTCAGAATGGATGCACCAGCAACCCACAGGGTCATCATTGCAGGGACGGCAAGGCTTTGCGAGTCCATTAAACGGTTTACCGCATCAATGCCGATGCCGATGCCGACAATAGTCAGTAAAATTGCCAGCGTAATGGTGGCGACCGTTTCATAGCGCGCGTGACCATAGGGGTGGTCTTCATCGGCATCACTGTTAGAGTGGTGCGTGGCCATAAGCACCATGCCATCTGAAATAAGATCAGAGAGTGAGTGCAGGCCATCGGCGATCAATGCCTGCGAGTGGCCAATGTAGCCGACTACCAGCTTACCAATGGAAAGCAGTAGATTGACAATAATCCCCCACCAGGTGGCTTTGTCCATTTCTTTTTTGCGTTGTAAGCTATCTATATCCACAGAATTAAACTTTGTTATAAATCAGACGATATTGTCATGTCTTAAGGCGCTGCATGCAAGTCGGCTGTATAATTTGTTTATTAAAATCGGAGCAGAAGTTAAAAATGAAAATTGAATTACAGGTAGAAAATATTAAATGTGGTGGTTGTGCGAGCAGTATCAAAAAAAAGCTTTTGACAGATGCTAGCGTGAAATCGGTAGATGTAGATGTTGAGCAGGGTATAGTCGTTATTGAAGCAGCAGAAAACGAAAGCAATGACTATCGTGAGATGTTATTAAAGATGGGCTACCCAGAATCGGGCACTGCAGAAGGTCTTGCGGCTGTTAAGGCCAAAGCAAAATCATTTGTGAGTTGTGCCATTGGCCAGGTAGATAATATGGTAAATAAATAAGTTGCATTTAAGTGAAAGAAATATATGAGTGCATTTTCCAGAAATATACCGGTACTGGCATTTTGTCAGGCGATGGCAATGAGCGGAGGGTCACTTTTAATTGCATCGTCAGCATTGGTTGGTTATGAATTAGCAGACGATAAATCACTATCGACTATTCCTTTAGCGGTGATGTTCATTGCCGTAATGTTCACTAGTATTCCTGCCGCAATGTTAATGAATCGTATTGGGCGAAAAGCAGGTTTTTTATTTTCTACCATATTTGCAATTAGCGGGGCGATCATTGCAACCTATTCTATTTTGCAGCATGAATTTATTGGCTTTACTATTGGCGTTGCATTAATTGGTATGTTTAATAGTTTTGCAAATTATTTTCGTTTTGCTGCTGCAGATGCTGTAACCAAAGATTTAAAAAGTAAGGCAATATCATACGTATTAGCGGGTGGTGTTATTGCTGCAGTCATTGGTCCTAATCTGGCAAATTATACACGTGATAGTTTTGGAGATGTCGCGTTTGCCGGAAGTTACGCGTCCTTACTGGGTTTATATTTTTTGGCGATTATTGGTCTAAGTTTATTAAAGTTGCCAGATCATCGAGATGAAGAATTTATAGAAGAAAAAAGATCGTTAAAAGAAATTGCGCAGCAACCAGTATGGGTGGTCGCTGTTATTTGTGGCATGTTAGGTTACGGTGTAATGAGTTTTGTAATGACGGTCACGCCATTGGCTATGCAGCATCATATGCATGATTTTTCCGAAACTTCATTTGTAATTCAGTGGCATGTGTTAGCTATGTTTGCGCCATCTTTTTTTACAGGCGCATTAATTCATAAAATAGGCGAATTAAAGGTAATGTTTGTAGGGGCGTTGCTAGGATTTGCGTGTGTATTTATAA
>Ga0316209_1002473_pt1 | contig 14780 bp, 10 predicted proteins | sample 6monopyrite_MG_FD_204945 | JGI IMG/M metagenome (GOLD analysis project Ga0316209, IMG submission 204945) | Microbial mat bacterial communities from mineral coupon in-situ incubated in ocean water Damariscotta River, Maine, United States -... | ecosystem: Environmental > Aquatic > Marine >...
TTTGCTACAATCTCAAACGGCAGAGGGGCTTTCAGGTTTGCCAGGAATAAAAGATACGCCGATCTTGGGTGATTTGATTTCTTCTGATAGTTTTCGCCGTAATGAGACAGAGCTTGTTGTTATTGTAACGGCTTATTTGGTAGAGCCATTTGCTGATAAAAAGAACTCGAAACATATCCCTAAGAAAAAACAGGGTGAGTTAGCGAATATCTTTTCAAAAAATATTCGTCGTAACTATGATCTTAAAAATAATGAAATTTTTGCAAAAGCCGGATCATTTGGATACATAGTGGACTAGGTCTGGTAGTATTTTAAATAGGCTGATATAATAATTTTGACTAAGAATGGATAAAATATCGATGTCATCTTCATATAAAAATAAACGTAAAAATCCTTTAAGAAATATTGTAAATGCAGGGTTTGCATTTTTGTCTTTGTCTGTTGCGGGTTGTATGGATTTATATGAACCTCCCACGGTTAATGAAAGTCGCATCCAAGTTAAGGAAGAGGCTTATATTAAAGATATTGCAGTTAGTGATGTTAATGATGCGTTATTAGGCTCTATTGCTAGGAATTATACAAAACATGGCGGTAGCCCGATGGATATATTGGTCACTTACGATCCTCGCTCCTACCGAAATACGGCAATGATGGCAACAAATGTTGCCGCTGATATTGCTTCATCTTTACGGGATTATGGAGTTACAAATGTAAAAGCAGGGGTGATGCCTATAAAATCTCAAGGTGATGATGCCAGAGTTCTTATAACGTATGATTCCTTTACTGCCCAAGCTCCAGAAGGGTGTGATTATGATATGCCAGGAATAAGCGGTGAATCTGCTATAGAAAATGACCAAAAATATAAAATTGGCTGCGGTATTGATACTTTGTTGGCTCGCCAAATCGCCAGACCTGCGGATCTATTAGGGCGAGGGGCTCAAGAAAATACATCAGATGGCCGTCCTATCACAAATAAGGTTGATCTATACCGTACAGGTGAGTTGAATAAACCACTTGAGGGTGAAAGCTCTACAGACGAATAACCTTTTTTTGGGGAGATACCTTAAACCCCCCTATAATATCTGCAAAAAACATCATTCTGTTAGGATAATATTAAGAGCTAAATGTTACTGTGAGCGAGGTAATATTAGAATTTAATAATAACTCCATGTCCAATCCGGACAGATACAGGTAAAAATTGATGAGCGATTCAGAGCATCAGATAACAGATATACTTCTTCCAGAAGCGAGGATCTTTGTTTTTTCAAAGGACGAGGATACGCTTAACTCAACTTCTGAATTAAAGTCAGATTGGCGCTTTGCACGGGTCGATGTTAATGCGGTTGAAGGCGATGTTCAAACGGCTATAGAAACCTTTGCATCACAACCATCTCCCAATCTTTTGATAATACAAACTGATGATATAAATGATGATTTTACAAATGCTCTTGGAGAATTATCAGGATATTGTGAGGAGGGTACATCAGCCATAATTATCGGCCCTGTAAATGATGTTTATTTATATCGTGAGTTAATTGAAATGGGCGTAAGTGATTATCTTGTTCGCCCTATTAAGCCTGACGTATTAAAAGAGGTTGTTTCTAAATCTCTTATAACTAAATTAGGCGTTTCTGACAGCCGTTTAATTGCTTTTATTGGCGCAAAAGGTGGGGTTGGTACATCGTCTCTAGCTCAATTAGCCGCTATTACCTCTTCTGAAGCCATGGATCATAAGACATTATTGATGGACGGGGCAGGTGGTTGGTCATCTTTAAGTGTAGGGATTGGATTTGATCCATCAGCAACATTACATGAGGTTGCAAGAGCGGTGGAGAATAGCAATGAAGATGCGTTAGAGCGAATGTTCTATCAAACCTCTGGTAAGCTTACATTATTGGCAAGTGGTGCAGATTCAATGCTAGACCCTTCTGTCACTGGCGTTCAATACGAGGCTATACTTGATAATCTTATGGTTAAGTATCCTGTCGTGTTTGTTGATTTATCTAGCGCAAATTCAGATTTGAAAAAAACGGTTATTTCACGCGCGCATCAAACCATAGTTGTAACAACGCCAACTGTTACTTCTTTGCGTTTTTGCCGATCCTTAATTAAAGAATTGTCAGAAATACGTGGTGGAGAAGCAGATGATGTTTCGCTGGTAATTAACATGGACGGAGTTTCAAAGGTCAATGAAGTTGATAGTGAAGCAATCGCAGAGGCTTTGGAATTTAAGCCATCTCTGTCATTGCCATATTCGCCAACATTATTTTTAGGTCATGAAAATGAAATTTCACAAATATTTGGTGATAAAGAGGGGGCACAGTTGAAAAATGTCTTCTTACCAATTCTTAAAAAAGTAATTTCTAGTAGTGATAATGCTGAGGATAAAAAAGAAGATCAAAATTCAGGTATTCTTGGCGGTTTCTTAAGTAAATTATCGGCAAAATAAAAGATATATATATTATAGGAAAATATAATGTTCGGAAAAAAACAAGCAGGATCATCTCCTCCTCATAAGCCTTCTGAGAATAAGGTGGAAGCAGCCCCTGCTGATAAGAATAAAATTGTAGATTCTGAAGCTTCAGATGATAAGACAGAAAATTTGTCTGCTGGTGATGTTTCAAATGATGATATGAGTGAAATTATAGGAGAGGTGCAAGATTCCCTTGAATCTTCAGATTCACAGTTAGATATAAAAACGGAACAATCAGAATCTAATACAGATAAAAAGCTAAAAGATATGGACGACGATCCTGTTCTGACTTCTGAGAGTGAGGGAGAGGATGAAGAAATACAAACCCAAGGCGATACGGTTACATCTCTTCGTTTGCAGAGATGTCGTAACCGTATATGGCTAGATTTGCGTGATGGTATTGACCTGAAGGCCTTGGCTCGTATGGATTCTAAAGCCGCTCGTGATGAGGTGTATTCCGCTGTTGAAGAAATTTCCCGCTTTCGTAATCTAGATTTAACACCAGTGGAGTTACAGCAGGTCGGGAAAGAATGTGCCGATGATATGCTTGGTTTTGGCCCACTGGAAGAATTGCTGGAACGTGATGATATTGCCGATATTATGATTAACGGCCCTGATATCACATATATTGAGGTAGATGGTAAAATTGAGCGAACTCAGGTAAATTTTCGTGATAACCAGCATTTGGTCACAATTTGTCAAAGAATTGTTGGCGCGATTGGGCGTAGAGTTGATGAATCCTCACCAATTTGTGATGCGCGTCTTGCTGATGGTTCGCGTGTTAATGTAATTATACCGCCTTTGGCCGTTGACGGTGCGTGCATGACAATTCGTAAATTTAAGAAAGATAAATTGACACTGGAAAACCTTCTTGGATTCGGTTCAATGAGCCCTTCTTGCGCCAAGTTGATTATGGCGATTGGTAGGTGCCGCGTAAATGTACTTGTTTCTGGTGGTACTGGTTCAGGTAAGACAACAATGCTTAATTGTTTAACTCGCTATATTGAGGCGGGTGAGCGCATTATCACCTGTGAAGATGCTTGTGAGTTGCAGTTACAGCAACCTCATGTTGTACGCCTTGAAACCCGCCCGCCTAATTTAGAAGGTGTAGGGGAAATTACTATGCGTGATTTGGTTAAGAACTGCTTGCGTATGCGCCCTGAACGCATAATCGTTGGGGAGGTTCGTGGCCCCGAAGCCTTCGATTTATTGCAAGCCATGAATACTGGTCATGATGGCTCTATGGGAACAGTTCACGCCAATAACCCGCGTGAGGCAATATCACGTATGGAAAATATGATTGCGATGGGTGGATTGAATTTACCAACTGTTGCTGTGCGCGAGCAGATAGCCTCTGCGGTTCAGGTTATTATTCAGGTGCAGCGCCTTCGTGATGGTTCGCGTAAAACAACCCATGTTACAGAGATTACCGGAATGGAAGGCGATGTTGTAACAATGCAGGATTTGTTCACCCTTGATGTAATGGGCGAAGATGAAGACGGCAAGCTTATTACTAAACAAAAATCATCTGGTTTGCGCCCTAAATTCTTTGATTTAGCACGCCAATATGGTGTTGCTGACATGGTTATGGACGCAATGGAGGAGGCGTACGGGTAAAAATAAACGTACGGTTTTAAATATGACAACATTACAAATTATTCTTATTGCGCTGATTGTATTCTTGATTGTCGGGATACTGATTTTTGTTGTTATGAATATGGGCTCAAACAAACAGCAAAAAAATATTGATTTAATTCGCGGTAATAGTGGCGGTGATACTGTTGTTAATGAAAAAGATTTACAAAATAAACGCCGTGCAGAAATTGCCAAAAAACTTAAAGCTAGCAAAGATGAAGATGATGAAGACAGTCCAAGCAGGGTGTCTATAGCTATGAAACTGCAACAAGCGGGCTCAAGCATGGCGGTATCAAAATTTTGGATTTTATCATTTATATCTAGCGTTCTATGGGTTGGGTTTGCTTATTATTTAGAGCTTAATATCATTCCAACATTTTTGTTTTTTATAATTGGATTGCTTGGTGTTCCGCGTTTTATATTGAAAAAAGCTATTCAGCGCCGCCAAAAGAATTTCTTAGAAGAATTTGCAGATGCTCTGGACGCAGTTGTTAGGTTGCTTAAGGCTGGTATGCCTGTTTCAGAGGCCATTTCCATGATTTCTAGAGAGTATGATGGCCCTGTAGGAGAGGAAATGTCGATTATTTATGATAAGCAAAAGATTGGCGTTCCTTTGCATGAAGCAGCACAAGAGGGAACATTGCGTATGCCGATACCTGAAATGCAGATGTTCGCAGCAGGATTGGCCATTCAGGCGCAAACAGGCTCTAGCCTGTCAGAGGTTTTAACTAATCTATCGGGCGTAATTAGAGCCAGATTTAGACTAAAACGTAAGGTCATGGCTCTATCATCAGAGGCTATTGCCTCGGCTAGTATTATTGGTTGCCTGCCGCCTTTGGTGGCTGTTGGACTATATTTTGCAAATCCGGGGTATCTTGATCCGCTATTTACTACCCCAACAGGTAAAAATATGCTTATGGGGGCGGTTTTTTGGATGAGTTGCGGAGTTTTTGTAATGAAACACATGATTAATTTTAAAATTTAGGTTTAACCTAAAAAAGGGTAAAAATATGAGTAATGAAATGATTATAACAATCTTTGCCTCTATAGCCGCAGGTTTATCCTTCGCTGCTTTTGCCTTTCCGTTTTTGCAAAAAACCCAGAAAAAGGAAGAGTTTAAGGCGATCATTGAAAAACGTCGTAAGGATTTATTCAAAGAAGCGCGTGAAGGGCAGAAGGTCATAAAAGATGAGAGCGTATCTGCGCGTGATAATATGGCGATGTTTTACCGTTTTCAAAAACTGGCTGGTAAAATGGGCGAAAAGGCACGCGATAAAATGCTTCAAGCGGGTATCCGTAACCCAAAGGCTCATATAAAATTTATGTTGCTGCGTGTTATATTGCCAATAATTTTTGGTGCATTTGCTGCTTTTTATGTCAATGCGTTGCCAGAAGATAAGCAATATGAAGATTATCAGAATATTTTGATAGTTCTTGGGGCTGTGTTTTTTGGCTTTAAACTGCCTGATATTATTATAAAGAATAAAATTTTAAAGCGCCAGGAGGAGTTTAATCTTAGCTTTCCTGATTCCCTTGATATGATGTTGATCTGTGTGCAAGGCGGTATTGGCCTTGAACAAACAATTGAACGTGTTGCTGCCGAGGTTGCTGATGGCTCTGAAGTTTTGGCAGAGGAACTTGGGATTTTAAGCGCGGAGATGGCAATGCTTAATGATCGTAAAAAGGCATTGCAAGATTTTGCGCGCAGAGTAGGAAGCGGCGCAGGTAAGACTTTTGCCACGGCTATTATTCAAGCAGAGCAATATGGTACGTCAATTTCTAATGCACTTCGGGTTATGTCTGATGAGCTTCGTGATATGCGTATGGCAGCAGCCGAACAAAAGGCCGCGTCACTGCCGCCTAAGCTAACTGTGCCTATGATTGTGTTTTTCTTACCAGCATTATTTATCATTATTTTAGGCCCTGCTGGAATACAAGTATCATCAATGCGTGGGTAGTTTTTTAATGCTCTTTATTTACGTGTAATTACATATTTATTGCCAGATTTAAATGATCCTTTTATCGTATCAGTTATACCGTCAGGCCATTCTATATCTATTTGACTTACCTCACCTATATCACTTAATCCGAAATGGGCGATAGGCTGATTATAGGAATGATAACCGCCACTTCCTTTTATTGTTCTCATTTGATGCTTATCCTTATAATAGATAGTTATTTTAGCACCTAGAGCATCGGGGTTTTTTCCAGTTTTATCTTTAAGGGAAATTATTAAAGAATTTTTATTTGTATTATTTATATAAAATTGCACAGGATCATCAGTTGATATATTTACAATATCTAAATCGCCATCATTATCAAAATCGGCAAGGCTAAACGCGCTGGTATGAGAATATCTTTCTAATCCAAATTGTTCGGTGGCTTCTTTAAATTCTCCACTACCCATATTTTTATAGAAAATATTTGTAGATAATGCCATGGGCATAGAATAGCCATTTACAACATAGATATCTTGCCATTCATCATTATCTAAATCAGCAAAGCGTGCATTCCATGTCCACGCGCCGTAGCCAACATTTCGGCTATTTGCTTCATCAGAGAATAAAATATTTTCTTTACCTCCTTTATTGTAAAGCAATATATTATTTAATGATTGATTTGCTGCTTTTAAATGCCCTGAAGAGCTATCATATTCAATTTTACCATTTTTATCTTTTTGTACTGCCGCGGATTTTTTGTCCTTACAAATACGCATTGCACGCTCAGAAATATCAACTTTGTGTTTTATGGGGATATATAATCTGTTTGCTTGGCTGTTCATAAAGCATTTTTTTAGACCAACTAAATGCCTTAAACATTTGGCTTTATTTATTTTATTTTTTATATTATCGCATGCATCACTGATATGGTGAGAAACTCTTGCCATGGCAAGGCGAAGCTCCATTTCCTCCTCACACCCCTTCTTATCGGCTTGTTTTTCTTGTTTGCAATAATCTGAATAAGATATTTGCTTATCGGCAATCTTGGACATGGCACTAACCCATTGTCCGCTATAGGCGATTTGACCTATATAATAGTCAGCTTTTAAATCATTATCTATGTCACCTGAATCTATACTCATCGTGGTTTGAGCTCCAAGTATGTTCTTTGTAAAATCTTTATCTGGAATTATGAATTTACCGTCTTTATCGCCTAATAATATAAGGTCAGAATATTCTCCGCCAAGATAATCATTACCTATAAACAGATCAATATTGCCGTCTTCATTTATATCTGTGAAAAGGCTGGTTAATGTTTCACCATTTAAGCCAGCCAGATATTCTGGTGAATAGGAATTATCATCTTCTTTTCTAAGTATTATATTCTTGGAAGGGGTAAAATTAAGATAATCGGGGCCAACATTCCATTTCCCCAGGAAAATATCGAGATCGCCGTCTTTATCAATATCTGCAAAAGACATCGACATAGTTGTGCCATCATAACGCGGTAGGGCTTTAAAATTTTTCTCCAGAAACTCACCTTTATCATTATATATAATGAAATCGCCGTCCTTATATGTTGTGAAAATAATATCTTTCCAGCCATCGGCATTTAAATCCACTAAAGCGACAAGAATTACCTCTTTTATATAATCTGGAACGGGCAGTTTTTGCCTTATAAATTTATTGCCACTATTATTGGCGTATAAAATTATATTTGGTTTATATTCGTGATCGCCCATAAGTAATATATCTGCCCAACCATCATTATGAACATCAGCGACGGCAACCGACATTGTAGCAAGCGGAATTAAATCAATGCTGCCTGTTATGTAAGCGACGCTGTAGGGTTGCTTTACATCAAGATCTTTCCCTTGGATATATGTAAAGGGCAGGTCAGCGGAATTTAAAGATTGTTTATAATTTTCTCTCCATTCAATTGTTAGGTTGCTTGGTTTTTCTTTGACGTATTCTTTTGGAAAGGGGCTTAAACTAACTTTGTTTTTATCTATTATGCTTTTTATTTCTTTATAGCTAAGCGCCATGTCTTTGCGCTCTATTATGGGATCAAACTTATTATCCTCATTTGCAAAATTCTGACTTTCCTGCGGTTCTTTTTTCGTATCGGTTCTAGCTTCCGTTTTTGCCTCTTCTTCCAAATATTCATTGATTTGGATAACTTCCTCATGAGCCTTTGATAGGGTGTTTTGCTCAAAGTAGATTGATAAAATCCCCGCAGCAATACCAAGAATTGATGTGGTTGCGAAAAGGAAAGCAGCCAAGCGAAAAGATACTGATCGCCATATTATAAAAAACGCATAGATGCTAAATGATCCAAGAGTAAACAGGAAAACCGCAACATATTGCACAGGAACTCCTGATTGCAATAATACTGAGGATATAATCACATCAAAAGCCATTGGCGATGGTAAGAACGCGCCAAATATAGATAGCCCCACTAGCACGCCTATCATAGTTGTTTGCTCTAAATCATTATTTATGGATTGTAATCCTGACCACGGTAAAATAAAGGTGAGTAAGCTACCTAAAAATCCAGCTAAAAACATCAGGGGTAGGGCTATTTTTAATAAAAAGAGGAAATTTTTAAGGTAGGTTTTAACAAACCAAGACGCAGCCCCTTTCCATGTGTCTTGTTCTTTATTTAGGGTGAAATCAATTACATTTTCAATTTCACAAAATTCGGAATTTTCTTGAGTAGAGGCTTCCTTAAAAAATAAATATCGGCAGGCGAGTGGAATTATTACAAGGATAAATAAGAAGGTAAAAGCAAGCTTCATCGCCACCAGATAAAATGGTAGCACTGAAAATGCCATGGTGATAACAACGACATTAAGTGTGGGTGAGGATATAAGCGCGGCCAGCGATGTTTGCAAGCTAGATCCTGCTGCATGTAATGATCTAGCTATTGGAGCCGCGCAATTAACGCAAATGCCCAAGGGCGCACCAAGAGCCATTCCAAAAAGGCTGTTTGTGAAGCCATATTTGAAACGTTTTCTTCTTAATAAAGGCATGAATGTAAGAAAGCTTGCGCCGATAAAAAATGAAAAACTCATACCTTTTTTATTGGTGTTAATCCAATTTATGGTTTCGGCAAATACTTTTTGCCAAAATGAAAAGCTATCATCAATATTTATAATAGGGGCAAAACCAAGGTTGGACATTGCTGCATGCTCACCTAATACCGCCTTGGCAGACAAATCAGGATAGCGCGATGAGGTCCAAAAATATATGGTAACAATGGCCGTGTATAATAATAACAAAATTAGCGGTTTAATTGCGTGCTTTATAAACATAATTTTTGCTTATACCCATCAGATTAGAGTGCTATTTTAAATCAAGCTTATCGTATTCTGTAAGCAGCCCTCTTGGCAACTATTATCAATCATATATGAGGAGCAGCTTTATTAAAGCAGCCTTGAATATTATTATCTAATAGCGCACAGTGCTAGTATTATGATTATAAAATTTATTACCTTATCTTTGATAGTGTGTGCAATTCTGGGGGCTATGTTTTTTTATACGAATAAAAGCCAAGCAGAAGAGGGCGCTGCGAAAGTAAAGGCTAATCATTTAGCCGATTCGTTTAGTCCCTATCTACGCCAGCATATATATAACCCAGTAAATTGGTATGAGTGGGGCGATGAAGCCATAGAACGTGCCAAAGTTGAGGGCAAACCCATTCTTGTCAGTATTGGTTATTCAACCTGTTATTGGTGTCATGTGTTAGAGCGCGAAGTATTTATGAGCAAGGACGCAGCCGCCATTATGAATGAGAATTTTATCAATATAAAAGTTGATAGAGAGGTTCGCCCTGATCTTGATAAAATATATATGGTCGCCACTCAGGCTCTTACAGGCGGTGGAGGGTGGCCAAATAACTTATTTTTAACCCCTGATTTAAAGCCTTTTTACGCAACAACTTATGCGCCTAAGAAAGACTGGATCAAGATGACGCAAAAAATTGCATCATTATGGGACAGTGATGAGCGTAGTCGGTTGGAAAATCAGGCAGATAACCTTAGTAATATGATTAGAAATAGTTTATTTGCGGCCCCTTCAATGGTTGATAATATTTCTGACATTAATGTTCTGGCGCAAAGCGTACTCCAAGAGAAAATTTCATATTATGATCGCCGTTATGGCGGTTTTGGTACTGGCATGAAATTTCCTCAGGAAAGCGGGCTTTTATTCTTACTGGATCTTGCCAAAAATAAATATAATTCAACGGCGCTTAATATGGTTAAAAGCACTGTAGATCATATGTTATTAGGCGGAATTCACGACCATGTTGGCGGCGGTTTTCATCGTTACTCAACAGATATAAAATGGCAAATCCCGCATTTTGAAAAGATGCTTTATAATCAGGCGATGATGAGCATAGTTTTAGCGCATCTATATGAGCATACAAATGAGCCACGATATAAGCGCGCATTAATTCGTCTATTGGACTATGTAGATCGAGATATGAGCGATAAAAATGGTGGCTTTTATAGTGCGCAGGACGCGGAAACTGACGCGGTAGAAGGCGCGTATTATGTTTGGAATTATAGCGATTTAAATAATGCAATAAGCAGCGATGAATTTACTTCTTTGATGTCCATATATAGCACAACTTACCCTCCATATTCTCAAGGCCATAAGGCGGCAAAAGGGGCTATATTATATCAAGGTCAAGTCGTCAGTAGCCAAGAGCAGCAAGTTAAAATTGATAAAGCGTTGGATAAATTGCTTACGGCGCGCCAAAAACGAAAAGCCCCCTTGCGTGATGAAAAAATCCTTAGTGCTTGGAATGGTATGATGATTTATGGCTTAGCTGAAGCTGCCAGAGTTTTAAAAGATGACAGCTATGCAAAGAAGGGTGAAAAAGCGGTTCAATATATATTGAATAATATGCGTGCAGATAATGGTCGTCTTTATAGAATCTCTATGGAGGGTAAGCCCCACCAAAATGCATTTCTTGAGGATTACGCTTGGTTAGCGCGCGCCCTTGTTGCCCTGTACGCTTATACGGGTAATGACACGTACAAGGAGGAAGCTGTAAAACTTATCGAAACGGCAGATAGCTATCTGTTAGATAAGAAATCTGGCGGTTATTATATGAGCGATATTAGTGATAACTTTTTTGTGCGCATTAAGGAGGGCGCAGCCAATGGCGCATTGCCATCAGGTAACTCTGTTATGGCGCATGTTTTTTCTGCTCTGTATCTTGCAACGGGCGATCAAAAATGGAAAAGCCGTTTTGATGATCTAGTGCATGCCTTTGGTTCAGGTATTTCATCAGAGCCTAGGGGCTATGATTATATGATAGCAGCAATGATGAATACAGAATCATTTAAAAAAACAGAGGTAACGCCTGTTATTGATGGTAACTCTGAAATAGCCAAAAGTGATGAAAAAGATTTAATGCAGTCTAAAGACCTTGAATCTAAGGATAAGGTGAGCGTTAAGGCTTACCTTATGGAGAAGGGTAGTTCAGATAAAAGGAAAATTATCAGGGTTGAAATTCAAATTGATTATGGCTGGCATATAAATGCAAATCCAGCGAGTATGGATTTTCTTATACCTACTGTAATTGATATTCAAGGCGGTGAGGATTCATCGTTAAAAGTTTCATATCCCAATGGACGTAATAGCAAAACTCCGCTTGGCGTAATGAGTGTTTATGATGGCAGGGTTAATATTATATCCGTTCTAAAGAGTAGATCACCAATAGAAACTTCGCAATTGCGTGCGCTTATTCAGGTGCAGGCATGCAAAGAGGCTACATGCTATCCACCATCGCAGATTTCTGTACCAGTTGAATGATTATTAGATATGTTGAGTTTAATTAACGCTCATTAAGGGTGCGAATAATCCGTAAGTTGCGCTCTATCTCTATACGATCTGGAGATAGTGCCTTTGCTTTTTCTAAAATCTCAATAGCTTCGTCAATAAAGCCCTGAGTAGCAAGATTAAGCGCAAGATTATTCATAATGGTGGTTGGATCACCTTCCCAATTTTCCAAAGCTTTACGAAATGCACGCTCGGCTTCGGGGTGCATTTCCTTTGCATCAAGGGCTATACCCAAATTTTGGAAAGCAAAATGATCTGTAGGGTCTTGTATTACGGCTTCTTGAGCATATTTTTCTGCCAGATCATAATTCCCAAGACCAAGTGCAATCATAGACATTTCGGTCTTTGTACCAGCTATAGCATCTTTATCTTTTGCAAAAGGCTCTAATATTATCGAAGCGCGGTTTATATAACCCGTATGGCGCAAGCTGCGCGCATAATTTAAAGCAGCAGTTGGGTCAGAGCTATTACGCTTATATTGTTTTTCAAGAGCAATCAGGTTAGCAGAAGTAGAACCATTTTTTGATGCAGTTATTGCAACTTTTTCTATAGCATTATTGATGCGATCTTGCGTGCTGATTTTTTCCTTTGAGTCTGAAACTCTGCTACTGCCAGTTGTTTGACATGCAGCCAAAGAAACCGTAGCCATTAGTAATAAGGGGAGGTTATGTATTTTTTTCATCGTGGTTTATATATCCCTAAGTTTTAGTCTTGCTCTTAACTTTACTAATTATTATCAAGGCGGTGGCTCTGTCGGCTCTGGAGGAGGTGTTGCAGAGCTCCCGCTATTATTTGCGTTTTGATCAGATGCCGCACCTGTAGAATTATTATTTGCCTTCTTACTTTTTATTGTCTTGTTTAACTCTATTTCATGGCACATGTCAGGGCAATAGAAAACACTGGTTTTTTCGCAATCTTCGGCATCTTCAGCGCAGGTTTTCCTAATTCTAATGTAATCTTCTTTCGGAGATGCCACAATGACTTGACGCTGCATAACAATCTCACCTGTTTTCCCAAGCACTGTGAAGTGGGTTGCACCAGGAGTTCTTGGAATAATTACAAGAGTTGTAGACGAATCTGCTATTACATTTATATGAGCAGGATTACCAACGATTATACTGCCTGCGGGCTTATCAAGGCGAATCATTTCAGATTTATCCGGCGTAAGGCGAATTATTGCATGAGTTGTATCTTTTGGTATAGAGCTTTGAACGCCATCAGCAGCACTAACCGCAGGTAATATATCAATTACCTTTTTATTTTCGGCTCTGGCACTAGATGCACAAAAGCCTATCATACCAACAGCAAGTGCACTGATAGTAAGGCTATATTTGAAAGATGGACTCAGTGGAAAAAGTTTTTTCATAGAAAAACCCCTTAGATCGGGACAAAGATCAATTTATTTACAGTATATAACTATATCGTGAAAAGGTTAAAAAATCATGCACTTTTTATAAAACATGTTTTTATACAGATATTGGTTTAATTACCTTTAAAAACAGGTGGTTAGCAGCGAGGTATTTTATTTCTTGCATTTTTTATAATTACTCGTTAAGTACAAATTAGAAAAAATTGATATTCATCTTATTGGAGAACGGGATGGTTAAAACGCGCATTATAGGGCACAGAGGTGCCGGTGTTGTTGCGCCTGAAAACACGATCTACGCGCTTGGTGTGGCTCATGATTTAGGGTTGAGTTATGTAGAATTTGATGTTCGACTGACAAAGGATCATGTCCCTGTAATTTCTCATGATAATAGCTTGATAAGATGCGCGCATAAAGATGTGCTTATATCCGACCTCTTATATAGTGAGCTTAAAGATATAAATATTGCGTCATATTATTCCTTAAAGGATATGGACGAAAAAATACCAACATTGCAGGAATATACTGAAGAGGCCCATAGATTGGGCCTTATTTGTCAAATAGAGCTTAAACCCGAAGCAAATGATAAAGATATATTGGTCTCTTTGGTAACGGGTATTATTGATGATTTTTATAAAGATGCAGATAATAGCAAAATGCCACTTGTCACCAGCTTTGTTCCTGAATGCTTGGCAGATTTAAAGAAACAATCAAAGCTTTCATATAAGACAGGAATATTGGTTAAGGTTGAGCAAACCTCTAATTGGAGGGAGTATGCCCAAAAATCCCAATGTGATTATGTGCATTTGCACGCCCTATATTTAACCGACAAAATTGCAGATCAAGTAAAGGAAAGTGGTTTAAGGATTAACGGTTTTCACCTTAACCACCCTGAACTTGCTCGGCAGGCAATAGAGCGCGGGTGTGAAAGGTTCACCTGCGATGTTCCTGATATTTTTATGAAGATTTGAATGATTAACAAATTATACACAACCTTATGTTAATAGTGGTGTACCAAGGAGAATGGTAAAATGGTTGATAATATAGATAAAAAACACATAGTAGGACATAGGGGAGCGGGAAATACTGCTCCGCCAAACACGATAGCAGCTTTGGAAAAAGCTGTGGAAATGGAGTTGGAATGGGTAGAATTTGATGTTTATGTAACATCAGATGATCGCTTGGTTGTTGCCCATGAAGGGGATTTATCTAAGCTTCTTGGCTCTGACATAAAAGTTTCTGAAAACTCATTCGAAGTATTAAAAGAGATAGATCTTGCAAAATCATTTAAAGGGGCGAGTGGTGAAGCTCATATGCCTTTATTTGAAGATGTATTGCAGTTTTGTGTTGATAATGACTTGCGCCCACAAATTGAATTAAAGGCAAATGGTGATGATGCAAGTGATTTGGCAGAAGCTGTTATGGAGGTGATGGGGAAAGACAAATTTGCTTTTCCAAAAGGCAAAGAGCCTATGATTAGCAGTTTTGAGGTTGATGCTCTTATAGCTATTAA
>Ga0316209_1002475_pt1 | contig 14776 bp, 13 predicted proteins | sample 6monopyrite_MG_FD_204945 | JGI IMG/M metagenome (GOLD analysis project Ga0316209, IMG submission 204945) | Microbial mat bacterial communities from mineral coupon in-situ incubated in ocean water Damariscotta River, Maine, United States -... | ecosystem: Environmental > Aquatic > Marine >...
ATGCATCTGACCCGCATGAATACCGCCAGAAGCAACTGGCATACACTTATTCAGTGAAGCCCAATCTTGTTCGAAGAAGATGCCTTTTTCGAGTTGAATCGGGGTGTGCTGGTCAAGCAGAGTGTCGTAGTAACCCCGAATCATCATTGGGTCACCTTCTAACTTACCAACAACAGTTCCAGCGTGAATGTGATCCACACCCGCCATACGCATCCACTTACAAATTACGCGGAAAGCCATGCCGTGATTTTTCTGACGAGAGTAAGTTGAGTTACCGGCACGATGTAAATGCAGAATCATGTCGTTTTTACGCGCCCAGATTGCCATCGTTTGAATTGCGCTGTAACCAATGACGAGGTCGATCATGACGATGATAGAGCCGAGTGATTTAGCGAATTCAGCACGCTCAATCATTTCTTCTACGGTGCCAGCAGTCACGTTCATGTAGTGACCTTTAACTTCACCCGTTGCAGCAGACGCTTTATTTACCGCATCCATACAATATAAGAAACGGTCACGCCAATGCATGAAAGATTGAGAGTTAATGTTCTCGTCGTCTTTCATGAAATCCAAACCACCTTTAAGTGCTTCGTATACAACACGACCATAGTTGCGGCCAGATAGGCCCAATTTTGGTTTTGTAGTAGCACCTAATAATGGACGACCAAACTTATCCATACGCTCACGTTCAACAACAACGCCCGTTGCAGGACCCTGGAATGTCTTCAGATAAGCAACAGGAATGTGCATATCTTCTAAACGCAAGGCTTTAACTGCTTTCATGCCAAACACGTTACCAATGATAGACGCGGTAAGGTTGGCAACTGAGTTACCTTCAAAAAGGTCAATATCGTATGCGATGTAAGCAAAATACTGCTGCTCAGTTTTAGTGCCCGGGCCTGTGTTAGGAACAGGATCAACACGATAAGCTTTGGCGCGATACATTTCGCAGGCAGTTAGACGGTCTGTCCAGACCACCGTCCAGGTTGCAGTTGAGGACTCACCTGCAACGGCCGCCGCACATTCATCTGGCTCTACTCCTTTTTGAGGAGTAATACGAAACATTGCCAGGACATCGGTTTCTTTAATATCATAGTCTGGTTCCCAGTACCCCATTTTTTTATAAGGTATAACGCCGGATTTGTAGCGTTCCTTGCCTTCTTTCATTGTGGTGCTTTCTGTCTTAGCCATGTTTGGTCTCCATGTGATCTTATTATTTAGACGACCCGAAGGTCGATTCATCAAACCATGAACAGCATGCAAATAAGAGAGCATAAATAATAGTCGATTATTTAGATGTATGGTATAGACTATAGTCTATGGATAAACCACATTCCACCCAGCTGCTACGCCATATCAGTTTGCGACAGTTGCAGATATTTGAGGCGATAGCGCGCTTGGGTGGCTTTACCCGTGCAGCGGAAGAATTATTCCTCACCCAACCTACGGTCTCAATGCAGATTAAGAAATTGGAGCAGGGGGTCGGGCTGCCCCTGTTTGAGCAAATTGGCAAGCAGAACTATCTCACCGATGCGGGCAGGATCGTGCATGAACACGCCCACCAGATTCTGGACTCTGTATCGAACATAGAAATGGAGATCGCTGATGTGCAGGGGCTAAAGACCGGCATGTTGCGCCTGGCCGTCGTAACGACGGCAAAGTACTTTGCACCCAGGGCATTAGGGCAGTTTTGTGATCTCTACCCCGGGGTGGACGTCGCCTTGAAGGTCACCAATCGCGAACGTTTGCTTGAGCGTCTGACACATAATGTTGATGATCTGTACATCATTGGCCACCCGCCGGAATTAGAGAGCGTGGTATTTGAACCGTATCTTGCCAATCCTTTGGTTGTACTGGCACCCAGAGCGCATCCGCTGGTTGGGCAAACTGCTATTGAACCGGCGCAGTTGGCACAGTACCCTTTTATTATGCGAGAGCTGGGTTCGGGCACACGCCTGGCCATTGAAAACTTTTTTGCACAACATGGGATTAAATTAACGATTCGGATGGAGTTGGGCAGTAACGAAGCCATCAAGCAGGCGATTGATGCCGGCCTGGGTATTTCAGTACTTTCACGGCATACACTTGCGTTGGAAGGTGAGCATGGTCGCCTCGCTATTCTCGATGTCAAAGGTTTTCCCATTCCCTGGCAGTGGTTCGTTGGGCACAATAAAGGCAAGCGTCTATCTGTGATTGCAAAAACTTTTTTGAGTTTTTTGAAATCCAACGGCGATAGCATCATACAGGTTTGATGATGCCTGGCATGAATCATTGTGATCAATTTGTTCATTTACACGAGCTGGATCGATTGTCATATGTAGCTATCGAGGAATGTCAGCTTTTTAGATTAACGGATGACACTTATGGAAGTACATCAATCAAAATCAGAAAGTGATCGTAAGTACATGAGTCATGCCCTGTTGCTTGCAAAAAAAGCAGCACAGCAAGGCGAGGTACCTGTTGGTGCGGTATTAGTTAAGGATAATAAAATTATCGCAGAAGGTTGGAATTGCCCCATTATAAATCACGATCCTAGCGCTCATGCTGAGATTATCGTTCTACGTAAAGCCGCTGAAATTATCGGTAATTACAGGCTGCTTGACACCACTCTCTACGTTACTCTGGAACCTTGTGTAATGTGTGCCGGCGCCATTATTCATGCCCGTGTTAAACGCCTAGTATTTGGTGCCAATGATTTCAAAACCGGTGCTGCTGGAAGTGTTTTTGATATTTTCAACTCTGGCAAGGTGAATCACGTTGTGGATGTGCAGTCCGCAGTTATGAATGATGAATGCGGCACATTGTTGAGTGATTTTTTCAGGGCACGACGCTAGTTTTTTGTAGTCTTTGGCAATATCGCAGAGAGGTTAGGAATATAAATAATACAATGACGCTGGGCATGATAATATTATTGATTGCCAAGTAGAATAGAATTATTAATTTTTAACATAATCTAGCAATTAGATTTATCAGGAAAAAAATAACCGTAGGCCGTGAATGACTACTGAACAAGCATTACAGGCAAGAAGTGAGTCCAAGTGTGAATTATGTGGCGCAACAGATGATCTATCTGTTTATGAGATTCCGCCTGCTTTAAATAATGATGCTGAAGAATGTATATTAATCTGTTTAATCTGTCGTGATCAGGTTGATGGTTCCGAGGAGATGGATGTCAATCATTGGCGTTGTTTGAATGACAGTATGTGGAGTCAGGCGCCGGCTGTGCAGGTGATGGCCTGGCGCATGCTAACACGTTTAAGTGCTGAAGGTTGGCCACAGGATTTGCTTGATATGTTGTATCTGGACGATGCTACTTTAAGTTGGGCGCAGGCTGCGGATACGCATGTTAGTAATGATGATGCAGGCAATCATGTTGATAGTAATGGTGTTGTTCTTGAGGCAGGGGATACAGTTACGCTAACTAAAGACTTGAACGTAAAGGGAGCAGGTTTTACGGCTAAGCGCGGTACGGCTGTACGTGGTATTTCATTAGTTGCTGATAACCCAGAACAAATTGAAGGCCGTATTAATGGGCAGAAAATTGTTATCCTGACGAAGTTTGTTAAGAAATAGACGTGTTAATAGTTGAGTTTGTGTAGGAGGTAGAAATGGGCTTTATTGCTGAATCGACCCTAAGCTGTCCTGATTGTGGGGCTACAGAAAAAATAACTATGCCCACTGATTTTTGCCAATTTTATTATGAATGTAAAAGCTGTAAGGTTTTATTGAAACCTAAGCAAGGCTATTGTTGTGTATTTTGCTCTTATGGTGATGTTCCTTGTCCACCTATACAGCAGGAAAAAAACTGTTGTGACGCGTAAAGATTCTTATGAAAATATCTGAGCCTGGTTCTGAGTCCGTATCAAATTCTGACCAATTGAAAAAAACTTCGTATGGTATTGGAGATGCATCATTTCAGGCAGCAGGTGGTATTGAAGGTGTTACCCGGCTGGTGGATGAGTTTTATGATCAGATGTGTATACGGGATGAAGCGAAAACTATCAGATCTATGCATGCGGATGATTTGTCTGAGTCACGAGAAAAGTTAGCGCTTTTTTTATCTGGATGGTTAGGTGGTCCTAAATTATATCGTGAAAAATACGGGCCGATTCGTATACCCGCTGCACATAGCCATTTAGATATTGGTATACAGGAGCGTGATGCATGGTTGATGTGCATGCAAAAAGCGCTTGATGTACAGCCTTATCAGGAAGACTTTAAACATTATTTATTGGAGCAATTATTTGTTCCAGCAGAACGTAGCAGAAATCGGGATTAGTTGTAGTTGGTGCTGAGTTAGTAGTAATTTAGTTGAAAATTTAATTCAGATAAACTTAAAACAGGTATTTCAATATGAAAATTTTAATAGCAATGTTGGTTGTTTTCTTGCTTGCAGGCTGCTCAGTAATACCTGATTTACCTGGTCCAATTGGTATTCCCGGGCTTTGATAGTTTATGAGTTACAATTTTTTTAAATAACGTGACGTCATATAAAAAAAAAGATGAGTTATACCGTTCACCCATAGAGGGAATTGTTGATTTTCGTTTTGATGAATCTGTAGCGGGTGTCTTCCCTGACATGATTCAGCGATCGGTGCCGGGTTATAGCACTATTATTTCGATGATTGGTATGTTGGCTGGAGAATATGCTCGCGCTGGCACGAATTGTTATGACCTGGGTTGCTCTGTTGGTGCGGCGACACTGGCAATTTGCACGCGTATGACAGAACGCGATTGTTCAATTATCGCGGTAGATAATTCAGAAGCAATGCTCGATCAATGCAGAAATAATATTTTAGTTTCAAATAACAATACTCCTGTTAATTTTATTTGTGCAGACTTGAGAGATGTGATGCTGGAAACCGCATCGGTTGTAGTGTTGAATTTTACTTTGCAGTTTATTCCTCTTGAGCAACGTTCGGCCATCATTAAAACTATTTATGAAGCGATGGTGCCTGGTGGAGTATTAATTTTATCTGAAAAAATTTGTTTTGATGATCAACAAATTAATCATGACATGATCGAAATGCATCATGCGTTCAAGCGCGTAAATGGCTACAGCGATTTAGAAATTAGCCAGAAGCGAGCAGCGCTGGAAAAGGTGTTGTTGCCTGAAACTATAGATATACATTGTGCTCGGCTTGCTGAGGCGGGTTTTAACCATAACCGCGTCTGGTTTCAGTGTTTTAATTTTATGTCGCTGTACGCCGTCAAGTGAACGATTACCCACGCTTTTTACAATCACTGGAAAATACACCGTTGGCCGCTTGGCAGTCAGATCTGGAAGAATGTATTTCTCAGGCGTTTTCAGATCGTCGCCATGGCAAGATGGATGATTGGTTGTCATGGTTACAACAGTTGCCAGAGCTCAGTCCGTCGTTAGTTAAAACCGATCAGGCCATTGTCTCGATTGGTGAAGTACTAGATGTGACCGAGGCTCAGAAAAATGAACTTGAGCGTGTGTTACGGCTATTTCACCCTTGGCGAAAAGGCCCTTTTGATATTTTCGGTACTATGATTGATACCGAGTGGCGTTCGGATTTGAAATGGCAACGTCTTCAAAAATTCATTAGCCCACTAGAGGGTAGATTGGTGCTGGATGTAGGTTGTGGCAGTGGTTACCACTGTTGGCGAATGCAGGGGGAAGGTGCAGCATTGGTTGTTGGTATAGATCCTACAATGTTATATGTCATGCAATTTCTTGCCCTGAAAAAATATGTTCCCGATGCAGCCGTTCATGTTCTGCCACTGCGTAGCGATGAATTGCCGGTTGAATTGACAGGTTTTGATAGCGTCTTTTCAATGGGTGTTTTATATCATTGCCGCTCACCTTTCGATCATCTTCTTGAGTTGAAATCCCGATTGCGCAACGGCGGCGAGCTGGTGTTGGAAACATTGGTTATTGAAGGGCAGGCTGGTCAAGTGCTGGTGCCAGAAGGGCGTTACGCAAAGATGCGCAATGTTTGGTTTATTCCTTCATGTGAAACGATGGTTTCCTGGTTACGCCGTTGTGGATTCAAAAACATTGAAGTTGTGGGTGTTTCTGCTACAAGCATTGAAGAACAGCGGGCAACTTCATGGATGAATTTTGAATCTTTGAGAGATTTTCTTGACCCTGATGATCTTAGTCTTACGATTGAAGGTTATCCTGCACCAGTCCGAGCAGCTTTTGTAGCAACAGTTTAATCTGTTTCAGATATATGTTCAGGCTGGTGTTCTGACCCATCATTAATGAAAATTTCTTCTATTTTTCCATTCTCATAATGGCGCACCAACATACGGCGGGATTTTAATCCGGCGGCTAATTGGGTCATGTCTACACCATGGTATTCTGCCATACCCCTAATATCAATGGGAACTTGTAGTTTTCGTTTGTCTTTGCCACGGAATCGGATGAGGTTGTAAGAGGCCCACAAGAGAAGAACTGTGCCAAGAATGAAGATGACTAAAAGATATAAACCGAGTAGATCGATAAGTCCATCAAGCCCTTCAAGAATAATCATATGTTGATAAAAAAAATCAAACCCCACTGCCCAGGCAGCCAAACTAATCAGTGGTAACCAGAGATAAATCCAGACTAGCCAAAATAGCAATGTAATGACGGTATAAATATAGCGTTGGTTTTTACCTTGCAGCTGGGGTTTGTTGATGACGGGATCAATCATGACTGTAACCCACGGTCTGGACTTGTCCATTTGGCACGTTTTCCGCGGCGCTTAAATATTGCAATGGGTGCTGCACATATCGTCGTCATGATATTGAGTAGCCAATATGCAAGTGGGTACCAAATCATCCAGTAATAAATTCTGCCAAGCCCTTTTTCAAAACGAGAGTCAATTAGCATGCTGACTGCAAATTGTAAAAGGCAAGTCAATCCTAGCACCACGCCGTTCCATCCAGGGAGCATGCTACTTACAGTGATGGCCTCAGGCGTTTCAATGATAAAGCTGAGCAGCCAGATAACTATGATGAAGGCCATTAAATATGACCAAACAATGCTGATAATAAACTCTAAATATACGCCCCACATGCGACGGGAGCGCCATTTGAACAGGTTTGGAAAATATCGAATTAGGACTTCGACGCCGCCTTGTGCCCAACGCAGCCGTTGTTTCCACAGTCCTGCAAGTTTTTCTGGCATTAAAATCCAGCACAATGCATTGGGTTCAAAGCGGATGTCCCAGTGGTTCAACTGAAGTTTCCAGCTGATATCGATATCATCAGTGATCATATCGATGCCCCAATAGCCGACATGATGCAATGCAGATTTTCGGAATGCCACGACAACGCCTGAGACCGTGAAAATCCGTCCATAGACACGCTGCGCACGCTTTATGAGCCCGACTATCGCTGAAAATTCACCGACCTGTATTTTCCCAAGCAGTGTCGAACGTGTGCGCACGCGGGGGTTCCCAGTAATGGCTCCGACCCGCGGGCCTTCGGCGAAATGTTTCATGAGCCAATAGGTGGCATTTTCATCAAGTAGAGCATCACCATCGATACAGACGAGAAATTCATTTTTTGATAATAGTGTGCCCACACGCAGGGCGACGGCCTTTCCTTGATTGCGTGATAAATGTACGACGCGCAGCCGTGGGTAGACATCGACTAATTCATCAAGCATTTTTGCGGTACCATCTGAACTGCCATCATTAACCGCTATAATTTCAAAATTGGGATAGCGCTGGCGCGCCAGCCAGTGCATGGTTTCAAGAATATTATCTGCTTCGTTATAACAGGGGACGATGATGGATACGCCCGGATATTCTTTAAGGACTGGTAATTGTTCGATGTTACGGTAATCACCTTGTTCCCAGTGAAAATGATAATACAGCCCACCAATAATCCAGACGTATGCCATGAACAGCGGATAGTAAAATTCGAACTGTAGTAGTAGTGGGAATATTTGATCAAGAAACTCCATTAATCCGGATCCTTATAGGGAAAGGATTGCAAAGAAATGGCTGGTTTCAGGACGCTGATGTCTGGATGCCCGGTTTGAAAGTCATCGGGATAGTAGGCGATGTTATTGACACCGAGTAGTTTCAATATGCGTATTTGCCTGGCAAGTGTTGTTGTGTCAATTAACTGCTGGTCTCGCCAGTCTCGCGTCTGCAATTCAAATACGGTTTTGTCTAAGGCGCCGGGTTGTGATGCGACGCGCTTTGTTAGCTGTTGCAGCCATGTATCAGGTGCTTTGGCATTCTCCATATAGGGCATTGCCATAATGGCGGTATAGTCATAATGTTTGATGAATTCGTTAAAATTCTGGGCGAACCAATTTTCTGACTCGGGCCGAAGTATGGTGCGGGCGAAAATATTTCGCGCTGTTTTAATGCGAGGGCGGTAGTGACGAACACGTTTTTCTAGCGTATTGGTCCAGTCAATAAGCCAGCGTGTTTTGTTGCGGCTCCATTGTTTTAATAATTCCGGATTGGCGCGGATATCTTCTATACTATCCGTTAGCTGCCATTCTACCTGGTAGACCCCCTGAGCTGCCTGGCTCGCATCTTCATAATCATTCAGGTAGGCATCGTCATGAAACAGTAGGCCATCGATGTGACTGTATTTCGCCAGGTCTTCGTAGATTTCAATGATGGTGCGTCTGGCTATTGGGCTGAAAGGTGACAGACGATGTTGTGTAGAGGGATTGTTTTCTGGATCAATGCTGGTAACGATTTCTGTAGCAGCGGGGTGACCGTCAGGTAGTTGAAAGCCAAGTGTCGGTAGCCAGGCGTAAATAGCGACTTCGCTGCGAGTAATTAATTGCCAGGCGACGCGATTGAAGAGGTCGGCACGAACCGGTAGATGACGATTGGGAAAATACAGGGCGTCAGTGCTGCCATCACCATCAGGGTCAGCGAAGGCTTGAAGATAGACGGTGTTGATACGTAACGCTTTGATTCTATCGAGTACCTGACCTAAATTCTTTTCAGTCTGCTGCGGATCAGGGTCGTAGATATAATCCAGGTCAATATGTGCAGCGCGGATCACAGCTGGGCGAGTTGGGGGTTTTTCCATGCGCTGTATTTCTGAAACGAAATCGCTCAGTGGCATCGAATCGTATATGTAGAGTCGCTTCAATGCGTTGAGTTTTAGTCCATTGTTTAGCCCGTCATCAAGTGTCAAGGTAACGGGCATGCCAAGTTCGTCGGCGATATTGATTAGGTCTTGATTGTAGCGTCCGTAGGGCCAAACGAGTGCGCGTGGTGCTTGTCCGGTACGTTCGCGAATAAGGTTAAAACTTTGGCTTAAGTCATTGCGGACACGGGCAAGGTAGGCTTGTTCTGATTCGTACTGCTTGTTTGTTTTATCATAGAGACGGGTGACAGCTGCCGCTTGAGTATTTCCTTGAGGGTTTCCCGTAATGCCGTAATGCATGTCATGACTGTGTGAGGCGATTTCGACCAGGCCTGATTCCATCATGGCTTTGATTTGTGGCCAGGTCAGGAAGTTACGCCGCGAGAGTTTGTTTTTTCCATAGCGGATCATTTCATCAGGCTGGCTTTCCGTCCATTTCACTACGGGTGCGACGATGGCCGTGTAAGAAAATAATTTCAGTAGAGGCAGAACATGGGTGTAGGCGCTTAGATATCCATCGTCAAATGATAACAGTACAGACTTGCTTGGTAGTGATTTCCCGCTTTGTTTTGATTTGATGATGTCATCAAGGCTGACAACCCTGTATTCATGTTCGCGTAACCATTCGAACTGTTGTATCAGACTGGCTGTGCTGAGAGTTACCGCAGTATCAACGCGATCTGTTGCCGGATTGTTTTGTATATCGTGGTATGAGAGCACCAGCAATTTACTGTTTCCTGCATCATCGCCCATTACGATAGGCATATGCCCGAGTAGGGATAACAATATAAGCAGCGCTGTAGTAGAAAATATTTTTAGTAATCCGTTCATATCAGAATAACCAGTCAAGCATTAGGTGGTAGCGTGTGTTGTATTCAATGACGCCGTCATAGCTGCGCCGAAAACGCGAGATGCCATAGGCAAGCTCCAGTTCATGGTTCAGGTTCCAGCGTTGTTCGTACTGAGCTGCCATTGTTTGATTACTGCCAAAATTATCTTGATCGTATTGGCCGACAGTGACTTCCAGTCGGTGTTTAAAACTATTCTCGAAGCGGCGGGAGATGATCCACTCATTATTGAGCGTAAGATCGATTGATTGATCGCTGCTTGGATTGTAATACGGTGCATTAAGCCGAGTATTTTTTGATGAATAGTAAGCAAGGCTGCTATCAAGAATGTAATGGGGTGATTTGATTAGACGTTGAAAAAATCTCAGCGCGTTACTGCTGCGTTTATTGTTGTCACTGAAATTCTGGCGTTGAATGCCAGCTGATAGCTGGCGTGATTCACTGAAACGATAGGTGATACCCGCGTTACCAGAATCACCGTCGAGACCTTCGGCTAAGCGGCCTCGTAGCGGAACGTCGATGTCATTGCTGTCGAAACCAATATTAACGCGCCAGAAATCATCGGGCATCCAGTTGATATCTAGCATCAGGCCGCTGCCATCACTGATGCTATTGTTTTGGTTTATTTCAGTGTTAATTTCAAACGTGTCTTTTCGGTATTCCAGACCGACACCAAAGCGGTGGTAATTAGCATTACCTTCAAGAAAAGCAGCATTGTAATAATAGCTGTGAATAAAAGGGCGATATGAATAATTTATCGGTTTGCCGTAAAATTGCGTCTCTATCAGCAAATCGTCACCGCCTTCCTGTACACCGGAGCTGAATGAACGTGCGGCTTCAACCCGCAGTTCATAGCGTTGCTCACGTTGCCACTGTCTTTTTGCCCGCTCTAATTGAAGATTATCAGGAAAATCATTTTCCAGTTTCTGTAGCTGCTGGTAGGCATCGTGTTTTTTTCCGAGATCCATTAGTGCGTTGTATTGGGCCAGTTGAGAATCGAAATGATCAGGTTCGACAGACAGGGCAAGACGGTATTGTTCCATGGCAAGGCGCGGCCAGCCGCGGTATGAATATACGGTGCCCAACGAATTGATTAAATCGCTGTTGTGAGGTCCGATGTCGAGCATCCGGGTGAATTGCTGCTGTGCAACATGCAGGCGGTTGCTGTAGGCTTGAGCAAAGGCAGCGGCTTCGTCAGCAATCAGTTTGTCAGGGTTTTCGCGCCAGTTGTTTGGTCCACTTACCCGCACCCATGCAGGCTGTTCGGTGACCAGTTTGCTAATCAGTTCCAGTGCGGCATCATAGTCTTCAAGGTCAATATAGAGATAGAACATTGCCATCTGAAGATTGAAATCATCAGGTAATTCTAGAATCAACTGCCTGTAAACCTCATCTGCCTGCACAAGTTGACGTTGTTGATGATAGGCGTCGGCTACGCTTTTCCGGACATAGGCGGGCACTGCCTTTTGTGAATCATGTAACGATTCGTATATTCGAATCACCTGTTTCATGTGATTTCGATCATGCAGTGCTTCAATAAGATCATATTTGCTGCGTAATAGTGCTGTGTTGTCTATAGTGCTCTGTGCGGATAATGTCGTAATTCTTTGCTGCAACTGTTTTATAGCCAGGTCAGTTTCCTGAAATGGTTGACGCTTGTCTGCAGCAGTCAGCTCTCCCCAGCTGATACGTGTTGCCAAACGGTCGCCTGTAATTTTGTGTTGCTGTTGTTTTGATATCAGGCCAGCCTGTTGTTTTGACATATGTTCAGCAAGGTGTGGCGCACCCAACTCATTGGCGATGATGATGCGTTGGGTGCGGGCGCTGGAGCGTTTTGGTGATAGCTCTAAAACATAATTAATGACAGTTAACGCGGGCAGAAGAGCGGTGTTGTTAAACATTAATTTAGCCAGTCTTTCTAGCTCATTTAGGTAATTGTTGAGCCCTGGTTTGCGTCTTTTAAGGTATGAATATGCTTTTTGTGCTTGCCCAATTTCTGTTAAAGACCAGGCGTAGACAAGGTCATAGTGGTTTTTTTCAGGGAACTTGCTTACCAATAATTGATAATGTGAAACGGCAAGTGCGAAGTTATGGGTGCGCAATGCAGATTTGGCAATATTAGCCAGAACAAATTCGGGCAGCTTGGCAGGGTTCAGGTCTTTAGACAGTTCAAGAATTTCACGGTCACGTTCTGCCCAACTGAGCACAGTTAGGTAATCGTAAAACAGATTTTTATTATTGGGTTGGGCATCGAGTAAAGGTTTTAAAATTAACAACGCTTGATCATGTTTGCCTTGCCTTGCTAACTGTATCGCATTGTCGTGTGAGGTGATTACAGGTTTGCTTTGATTGCTTTCAGCCAGCACGTCAATTGTGGCTGTGCTGATTAGCAACAGAAGCAATATCGTGCGGATGAGAATAATTTTTAAATCTGATTTATTGATAGCCACGTTTAAGATGTCACATTATTCTTGTTATGACCTCTTATCGGGGTTTTTGCCACTATCCTTTAATATAGACTCAGTTTGCGTGTTATTTAAGAAAAGTATTTTTTCTGCTGATTGATGCGTCGAGAATTAACCGCCTTTATTCATGAAAGGGGTTAGTGTATGAGCCGGAGAGAGGAGGGGTTAGAGTGGTGTGCTTGTTTTAAGTAAGCCACCAGAAGAGGCCGGTGTGTTTTGCGGTTGGTATTTTACCAGTAGGTTTGAGGAAGGATCTTTTCGGGTTTCTGTGCGCCAGACCAGTATGTCGTAATACCCGCGGATATTTTCAACATAGCGTGTTGCTTCCATGCCGCGTGCATAGCCGTGTTTGGTTTTTTTATACCAACGTTTTTGCATAAGCAAAGGTAGGGCGTCTTTAACATCGACCCATTTGTCCTGATCTTTGCCAAGGGCTTTTGTGATTTTTCGGGCATCATGCACGTGACCTAAACCAATATTGTAAGCGGCAAGTGCAAACCATGTGCGATCCGGTTCTTGAATGGCATCCGGTAATCGTTTTTTGATTTTTCCGTAGTAACGTGCGCCGCCATGGATGCTATTACGTGGGTTGATGCGATTGCTGATACCCATATCCGCTGCAGTGCCACGGGTTAGCATCATTATTCCACGTACCCCGGTGGGTGAAATAGCGCGAGGGTCCCAGTGTGATTCCTGGTAACCAATGGCTGCTAGCATGCGCCAGTCATGTTTATATTGCACGGCGGCTTGTTTGAAGTCGTCAAGGTAAGTCGGTAATCTTTTACGAAGATGACGGATAAATTTACGGTTGCCGACGTAATCGAAATCACGAATATGGCCAAAATAACGTTCTTTAAGATCCGCTAATTTTCCGTTATTGCTAATGATCTCGAAAAAGCGCGTTGCTTCATGATGCAGCGTCAGGTCATCGCTTTTTAACATTGCCCATGCCAGCTGCTGAGGCTCTGTTAGATCAAAGGCCACGCGCAGTTCGGGGTAGTAACGTTGAGAAATTTCAACTTGATTTGAATCGGCGATAGTGAAATCAAGTTCTTTTTGCCAAACCAGTGCTAATAGCTCTTCAACATCAGCTTCGTAATTGTCCTGCCACTGAATGTTTGTTTGTGAGTCACTGATTGTTTTTAATAACTCAGAGTGGCTGCTGCCGGCTACGACTTCGCTGTATTTGCCGTTGAGATCTGAAATGTTTTGCGGCTTTTGTTTGCCTCTGCGGTAGATTAATTGCTGTGTAATTTCCTGATAGGCCGGAGCAAAGCGAAAGTCCTTTGTGCGTGACTCGGTCACACTTAGGCCCGCGGCGGCAATATGTGCTTGGCCACTTTTGACCATGGGTAAAATGCCACTAAAATTTTGTGTGGTAACTATTTTTAATTTGACGCCGAGATGTTCGGCAAATAGTTTGGCAAGATCGTATTCGAAGCCTGTTTTACCTTCTGCTCCGACATAAAAGGTGGTTGGGCTATTACGTGTAACGACGACAAGTTCACCCTGCTGTTTGATCAGGTTTAGCTGAGTCGGTTGCTGTACATAACCGGTGAGCATCAATAGCGCCACAATGACGGTGAGTACGACAGCGATAGACGTTAATGGTCTGCGAGACTTGGTCATATTAATTAAATTAACTAACGTAATTATCGGGTATTTGGCCGAGTTAAGATGGCCATTCCGTAAAGCTAAGCCATTTTACTCTATTTTGACTTTTTTTAAAATGAGTAGAAAGGGAGAGGCTGCTTTGTAGTTACGCTAAGCAGCTGATATTTCAATATAAATATAAATAATAAAACGCCGTATTTTTGGCGGCTACAGCGAGATGGGGCGCTTTAGTTCTTTATTAGCGAGCGTAGGCTGTCTAGATAGGCTTGTTCATCAGGTGCTTGACCGTCCTTTTGTGATTGCCAGAGCATTTCGGCGAGACACTCAATCATGCGGTGCTCACACTCATGTTGATCACTGCTCTGTGCCATTAATGACCGATAAATTGAAACGATGCCCGCTGGGCGTTGTGTCATTAACTGTTCGTGCAGGGCGATATGCATGCCCATGTGCAAGAAAGGATTGCTTTGTCCTGATTCTGGCAGGTAATCGCGTTCGAGCATGGCATCACGGTTTTCGAGTACGGCATGGTATTCAGGATGTAGAGCTATGATGTCAGCAATGATTTTTTCCATTGCTTCAAGTGTTTCATTATTGTTTGCCTTGCGCCAAATGTCATAGAAATATTGGCGCATTTGATTGCGATCCTGTCCGTATAACACGTTTAGATTTCCTTTGAATTATTCGTAGGTTTTTTCTTTGAATTCACAAAGGTCTTCAATGATACATGAACCGCAGCGCGGTTTGCGCGCTATGCATGTGTAGCGG
>Ga0316209_1002476_pt1 | contig 14769 bp, 16 predicted proteins | sample 6monopyrite_MG_FD_204945 | JGI IMG/M metagenome (GOLD analysis project Ga0316209, IMG submission 204945) | Microbial mat bacterial communities from mineral coupon in-situ incubated in ocean water Damariscotta River, Maine, United States -... | ecosystem: Environmental > Aquatic > Marine >...
TCTTTCGCAACGTTCTTCCCGCGCCGCGTGGTCGACCCCGATCTCGCGGCGCAGTGCATGAAAGAGACGACATGGCATCTGCTGCAGAGCAAATGGCGGCCAACCTGAGTTGGAGCACTTTTGGCAAGGCGACCGAGCTGCGCCAGCGCATCCTGTTCACTCTTGGCCTTCTGATCATCTACCGTATCGGCACCTATATTCCGGTCCCGGGTATCGACGGCACCGAATTGCGCACCTTTATGGATCAGGCTGCGGCCGGTCTGGGCGGGATGATCAACCTCTTTACCGGCGGGGCCATCGGGCGGATGGGCGTCTTTGCGCTTGGCATCATGCCCTATATCTCGGCCTCGATCATCATTCAGCTGATGACGGCGATGGTTCCGGCGCTGGAATCGATCAAGAAAGAGGGCGAGCAGGGCCGCAAGAAGATCAACCAGTATACCCGCTATGGCACGGTTCTGCTGGCCACCTTCCAGGCTTACGGCCTTGCTGTCAGCCTTGAGGCTGGCGGGCTGGCCTCCGATCCCGGCTGGTTTTTCCGCGCGGGCACGGTGATCACCCTTGTGGGCGGCACCATGTTCCTGATGTGGCTGGGTGAACAGATCACCGCGCGCGGCATCGGCAACGGTATTTCGCTGATCATCTTTGTCGGCATCATCGCCGAGATCCCCGGCGCGCTGGCGCAGTTCTTTGAAAGCGGCCGGACCGGCGCAATCTCGGCCCCCGCGACCTTGGGCATCATCGTGATGCTGTTGGTGACGCTGACTTTTGTTGTGTTCATGGAGCGATCGCTGCGAAAGATCCACATCCAGTATCCGCGCCGTCAGGTCGGCATGAAGGTCTATGACGGCGGCTCCAGCCATTTGCCGGTCAAGGTGAACCCGGCGGGCGTGATCCCGGCGATTTTCGCCTCGTCTTTGCTGCTGTTGCCGACCACGATCAGCACGTTTTCGGGGGCCAATGCGGGGCCGGTCATGACCTGGATCCTGACATTGTTCGGCCCCGGTCAGCCGCTTTACCTGATCTTCTATACGGGAATGATCGTCTTTTTCACCTATTTCTACACGCTCAACGTGTCGTTCAAGGTGGATGAGGTGGCCGACAATCTGAAAAGCCAGAACGGTTTCATCCCCGGTATCCGCCCCGGTCCGAAAACGGCCGAATATCTCGAATACGTGGTGGTCCGGGTTCTGGTGCTTGGCTCGGGTTATCTGGCGCTGGTGGTGCTGTTGCCGGAAATGATCCGGACGCAATTGTCGATCACCGCCTTTTTCGGCGGCACCTCGATCCTGATCATCGTGTCGGTGGGCATGGATACGGTGCAACAGGTGCAGAGCCACCTGCTGGCGCATCAATATGAAGGCCTGATCGAGAAGTCGCAGCTGCGTGGCCGCAAGGGCGGTGGCACCCGCAAACCTCGCAAGGGGCCCGCACGCAGATGAACATCATCCTGATCGGCCCGCCCGGCGCGGGCAAAGGCACCCAGGCGCGGCGTCTGGTCGATGAGCGCAACATGGTCCAGCTTTCGACCGGCGACATGTTGCGCGCGGCGCAGAGCTCGGGCACCGAGATGGGAAAGATGGTCGCCGGCGTGATGGCGCGCGGCGAGCTGGTCACCGATGAGATCGTGATCGGCCTGATCGAAGAGCAGTTCAGCACGGTCAAGGCCGATGGCTTCATCTTTGACGGTTTCCCGCGCACCCTGGCGCAGGCCGATGCGCTCGGGCACCTGTTGGCGCGCGCGGGGCAGAGCCTGGATGCGGTGATCGAGATCAAGGTCGACGACGAGGCGCTGGTCGCGCGTGTCACCGGCCGGTCAACCTGCGCCAATTGCGGTGAGGTCTATCACGACGTGACCAAGCCGCAGCCCGCCGATGGCAAATGCAGCAAGTGCGGCAGCACAGAGTTCACGCGACGCCCCGATGACAATGAGGACAGCTTTCGCACCCGGCTCTTGGCCTATTACCGCGATACCTCGCCTTTGATCGGGTATTATTACGCCAAGGGGCAGCATGTTTCGATCGACGGCATGGCCGAAATGGACGCGGTCGGGGTGGCCATTGCGAACATTCTGAACAAGAGCTGAACCGGCCCTTGACCGCGGGCCGAAAAGCCCCTAACTGCAAGCGTCCCGCAAGGGAATCGCAAACGGATATGCCGCGTTGATCGCGGCCCCCAGATTGCAAATCAGTGTCGAAGGCCCGGTGGCGGACAGCCTCGGGCTTTCGGTTGTGAAAAAAGGTTCTGGAAGCACGGAACCGCAACGAAAAGGAAAGACCCAAGTGGCACGTATTGCTGGCGTGAATATCCCCACCGCCAAGCGCGTTCCGATCGCGCTGACTTATATCACCGGAATTGGCCCTGCATCGGCCGCTCAGATCTGCGAAGCCGTCGGTATCGACGCGGCCCGCCGTGTCAATGAGCTGTCGGATGCCGAGGTTCTGCAGATCCGCGAACATATCGACGCCAATTTCAGCGTCGAGGGCGACCTGCGCCGTGAAACCCAGATGAACATCAAACGCCTGATGGATCTGGGTTGCTATCGCGGCCTGCGTCATCGCCGTAACCTGCCCGTTCGCGGCCAGCGCACCCATACCAACGCACGCACCCGCAAAGGCCCCGCAAAGGCCATTGCCGGCAAGAAGAAGTAAGGGGGCAGATCAATGGCACGCGATAAAAGAGCACCCAAGCGCAAAGAGCGCAAGAACATCGCCAGCGGTGTTGCCCATGTGAACAGCTCGTTCAACAATACCAAGATCCTGATCTCGGATGTCCAGGGCAACGCGATCTCCTGGTCCTCGGCTGGCACCATGGGCTTCAAGGGCAGCCGGAAATCCACCCCCTATGCGGCGCAGATGGCCGCAGAGGATGCTGGCAAGAAGGCACAGGAACACGGCGTGAAAACGCTGGAGGTCGAAGTGCAGGGCCCCGGTTCGGGCCGCGAAAGCGCGCTTCGTGCCCTGGCCGCTATCGGTCTCAACATCACCGCGATCCGTGATGTCACCCCGATGGCGCATAACGGCTGCCGGCCGCCCAAACGCCGCCGCGTTTAAGTATTCGTATCTCTCCATGGGGACCCTTGCCATTTTGCATGGGCCCCGTGGTGTCATTTTGATCCTCGAGCGTTTCGGCCCCGGATCACGGCCCGAAACAAGAATGGAGGCGACACATGATCCATAAGAACTGGCAAGAGCTGATCAAGCCCACGCAACTGGTTGTTAACCCCGGTAACGATCCGGCGCGGCAGGCGACCGTCACGGCCGAACCGCTGGAGCGGGGCTTTGGCCTGACGCTTGGCAACGCGCTGCGCCGCGTGCTGATGTCTTCGCTGCAGGGCGCGGCCATCACCAGCGTCCAGATCGACAACGTGCTGCATGAGTTTTCGTCGATTTCGGGTGTGCGTGAGGACGTCACCGATGTCGTGCTGAACCTCAAAGGTGTCTCGATCCGCATGGATGCCGATGGCCCCAAGCGGGTCTCGATCAGCGCCAAGGGCCCCAAGGTCGTGACCGCGGGCGACATTTCCGAAAGCGCCGGGATCGAGATCCTGAACCGCGATCACGTGATCTGCCACCTCGATGACGGGGCCGATCTGTTCGTGGAACTGACGGTCAATACCGGCAAGGGCTATGTCGCCGCCGACAAGAACCGCCCCGAGGATGCGCCGATTGGCCTGATCGCCATCGACGCGATCTATTCGCCGGTGAAAAAGGTCAGCTATGACGTGCAGCCCACCCGTGAGGGCCAGGTGCTGGATTATGACAAGCTGACGCTGAAGCTGGAAACCGACGGTTCGCTGACGCCTGACGATGCCGTGGCCTATGCCGCGCGGATCATCCAGGATCAGCTCAGCATCTTCGTCAATTTCGACGAACCCGAAAGCGCCAGCCGCCAGGACGACGAGGATGATCTGGAATTCAACCCGCTGCTGCTGAAGAAGGTGGACGAGCTGGAGCTTTCCGTGCGGTCGGCGAACTGCCTGAAGAACGACAATATCGTCTATATCGGCGATCTGATCCAGAAAACCGAAGCCGAGATGCTGCGCACCCCGAATTTTGGCCGCAAATCCCTGAACGAGATCAAGGAAGTGCTGTCGGGCATGGGGCTGCATCTGGGCATGGACATCATCGACTGGCCGCCCGACAACATCGAGGATCTGGCCAAAAAGTTCGAAGACAACTTTTGATGGTGGGATGAAATCCCACCCTACGGCAGGGGCAAAGGTCCCTGCCGCACGACCCCGGGCAATCACGCCCCAATAGGTGAGGGACCGGCACGCACCGCTCCCCGGACAAAGCAAAATGTAAGGAGACCACCCCATGCGTCACGCACGAGGCTACCGCCGCCTGAACCGCACCCATGAGCACCGCAAGGCGCTGTGGGCCAACATGGCCGGCTCGCTCATTGAACATGAGCAGATCAAGACCACCCTGCCCAAGGCAAAAGAACTGCGCCCGATCGTTGAAAAGCTGATCACGCTGGCCAAACGCGGCGATCTGCACGCCCGCCGTCAGGCCGCAAGCCAGCTCAAGCAGGATGCCTATGTGGCAAAGCTTTTTGACATTCTCGGGCCGCGTTACGCCGAGCGTCAGGGCGGCTATGTCCGCATCATGAAGGCGGGCTTCCGCTATGGTGACATGGCCCCGATGGCAATCATCGAGTTCGTGGATCGCGATACCGATGCCAAAGGCGCGGCCGATCGCGCCCGCGTCGAGGCCGAAGAAGCCGCTGAATAAGCAGGGCTCCGGGGCTCGCCTGTCTTCGCATCACGCCGCCCAAGCCCATGAGACACGAAACCCCGCCTTTGCGAAAGGGCGGGGTTTTCTCGTGTCTCAGGCTGGTCTCTGGCGTGATTCGTCAGGATGGTTTGGGCGACGGCTTGACCTTGCCTCTCTGCGCCATTTCGTCGATCAGCCGCGCAAGCTCGGCTTCCTCAATCGGGGTTTCCCCCATGAATTCCAGAAGATCTCTGCGCGCCGGGTGGGCCAGGCCCATCAGACGCGCGAAAAGATCCGGATTTATCTTCTCGGACATTCGACTCGCCTAGCTATTGGTAATATTTCCACTTTACGATGGACCCGAATTCAGACAACCTGTCTAAATAGACATGCCCAATAGTAGAGTACTCATATCATTGCTTAACCAGTTAGGCTCGCTTGCCCCAATGGGTTACACCGTTGGGCTGCACATTCGCTTTGCGTCCCCGCTAATCATGCGCAGTACCTATCCCGCCGCCTGGCAACAGGAATATCAGGATAATGCATATGCGCTGCGTGATCCTCTGGTGTTCTGGGGGATCGGTATCAGCGGCCGGACCAGATGGAGCGAAATCAGGCTGCCGGATCCGTTCAGCATCATGCAGAAAGCCAAACGGCACGATCTATTGTTTGGTGCTGTGGTCTCATGTGGGCCGATCACCTCACGCTCGATCATCGGCTGTGCCCGGTCAGATCGCGAATTTACCGATGCGGAGATTGACGCCATCGCAGTGGTCGCCAGGGCCCTGCATGATGCCGCAGCCCCGCCGACAGAACTCACCAAGGCTCAGATCGAGGCGCTGCGCCTGATCGCCGATGGTGATCGCCATACCGCAGCGGCTGCCAAGCTGGGTATTTCCGAAAGCGCGCTCAAGGCGCGCCTGTCATCGGCCAGGGTTCGTCTGGGTGCGCGAACCACGGCTGAAGCCTTACAAAAAGCACGGGAATTCCGATTACTATGACAGCAGACGCAGTTGCCTCGGTGCAGGTTTTTCAACCGCCAACCAGGAGGCACCTCAATGCAAGTCACGACCCTTTCCTTCGAGAACATGCACAACCACGGTGAGCTGTTCGCAAATATGCTGCGCGCACGTCATCAGACGTTCATCGTTCAGAACAACTGGGATCTTCCACAAGCCAACGGCATGGAGTTCGACCAGTATGACACGCCCGCAAGCCGCTGGATTGCGGTGCATGAATTTGGGCAGGTTCTGGCCGGTGTGCGCTTGACGCCCACGATCCATCGCTGTGGCATCTACAGCTATATGATCCGCGACGCGCAGCGTGGGTTGCTGGATACGATCCCGTCGGATTTGTTGGATCAACAGGCCCCCGTGGCCCCGCATATCTGGGAAAGCAGCCGGGTATTCGTCGGTCGCGATGTGCCCGCCAAGCTGCGGATGCGGGTGCAGATGCGGTTGATCTCGGAAATGGTAACCTCGGCCCGGGAATTGGGCGCGACCTCGGTTCTGGGGCTGATCCCGGCCAAATCGCCACGCCTGGCACGCCGGGTGGGTCTGGATTGCCAGCCGGCCGGGCGTATCCTGGACATTGAGGGCGAAGAAAGCCGCTGTGTCACAATCAGCATGGCCACCAAAATGCACTGAACTTCGGGACGGGGTCTGCCAGTGGGCTTTTCCCGTTCCTTCGAACCACCTGCAGCATGTTTTGGCCCCCAAGACAGGCGCGCCCATTTAACGCGGTGAAATCTGTGAATTCACCCGGCGTTATCTGATTCAGGTTTTCCCGAAGCTGCTATAGGATGCGGGCATGGCCGATTTATTTGCGACTGCCCCACCCGACACCGCTGATGCCGCCGGTCCGCGCCCGTTAGCCGACCGGCTGCGTCCGCGCGCGCTGTCGGAGGTGATCGGCCAGGCGGGGCTGCTGGGCCCCGAAGGCAGCCTGCGGGTGATGCTGGATGCAGGCGCGTTGGGCTCGCTCGTATTCTGGGGGCCGCCGGGCGTGGGAAAGACCACAATCGCGCGGTTGCTGGCGCAGGAAAGCGATCTGCACTTTGTCCAGATCAGCGCGATTTTCACCGGTATCCCCGATCTGCGTAAAGTCTTTGAGGCCGCGAAAATCCGCCGCGCCAACGGGGGCGGCACGCTGCTTTTCGTCGATGAGATTCACCGCTTCAACAAGGCGCAGCAGGACGGGTTCCTGCCGCATATGGAGGATGGCACGATCCTGCTGGTGGGGGCGACTACGGAAAACCCCTCCTTTGAATTGAACGCTGCTTTGCTGTCGCGATCTCAGGTCCTGGTGCTGGAACGGCTCGGGCACGATGATCTGGAGCTTCTCTTGCAGCGGGCCGAGTCGGAGCTTGCGCTTACGCTGCCACTGACCGCAGAGGCGCGCGTATCGCTGCGTGAGATGGCCGATGGCGATGGCCGGGCATTGCTGAACCTCGTGGAGCAGGTGGCGGCGTGGAAAGTCACCGATCCGCTGGACCCGGGGCAGCTTGGCCAGCGCCTCAGTCGCCGCGCGGCGCAATATGACAAATCGGGCGATGCCCATTACAACCTGATCTCGGCCCTGCATAAATCGGTGCGCGGATCCGACCCCGACGCGGCGCTTTACTGGCTGGCCCGGATGCTGGAGGGGGGCGAGGATCCCCGGTTTCTGGCCCGCCGCATCACCCGGATGGCGGTCGAGGATGTCGGCCTGGCCGATCCTCAGGCACAGCGGCTGTGTCTGGATGCCTGGGAAACCTATGAACGTCTGGGCAGCCCCGAGGGCGAATTGGCGTTGGCGCAGGCGGTGGCTTATCTGGCGCTGGCCCCGAAATCGAACGCGATCTATGTGGCCTACAAGGCGGCGCGCAAGGCGGCCGCCAAATCCGGATCGGCCCCGCCGCCCAAACATATCCTGAACGCGCCAACGGGGATGATGAAAGAACAGGGCTATGGCGCGGGCTATGCCTATGATCACGATGCCGAGGGCGGGTTTTCGGGGCAGGATTACTTTCCCGAGACGATGCCGCGTGAGGCCTATTACCAACCCGTCGAGCGCGGCTTCGAACGTGATCTGGCCAAGCGGGTGGCCTATTTCGCAAAGCTGCGCGCCAGGCGGCAGGGCGGTTGACAAGCGCCGCCCAAAGCCACACACCCCGGCGCATGTTTACAACCCTTCTGCAAGTGGCGCTTGGCGGCGCAATCGGGGCGAGCCTGCGCTATTCGGCGGGGATCGTGATCGTGCGCGCGGTTGGCCATAACCCGTTTCCGGTGGCCATCATCGCGGTCAATGTCATCGGCTCGTTCCTGATGGGCGTTTTCGTGGTCGCGGCGGCGCATCGCGGGCTGACCTATCTGTCGCCTTTCGTGATGACCGGCCTGTTGGGTGGGTTCACGACGTTTTCGGCCTTTTCGCTGGAGGCGGTCACGCTCTATGAACGCGGTGATCTTGGGGCGGCGGCCCTCTATGTGGTGTTGTCGGTGGTGTTTTCCCTGTTGGGTCTTGTCTTGGGGCTGATGGTTGCCCGGGGGGTGTTCGCATGAGCCGGGTTCAGATGATCGAAATAAGCCGCGATGACGCGGATCAGCGGCTGGACCGGTGGTTCCGCCGCCAGTTTCCGCATATCTCGCATGGCGTGATCGAAAAGCTCTGCCGCAAGGGCGAGATCCGGGTCGATGGCGGTCGGGTCAAGGCCAATAGCCGGCTGCAGGCAGGCCAGATGGTGCGCGTGCCGCCCTTGCCCGATGACGTGATCGACGCGCCGGCGACGACGCGGGTGAAAATCACCGATGCCGATGCGCAGATGATGCGCAACATGGTTCTCTACCGTGACGATCATGTTATCGCGCTGAACAAGCCGCCGGGATTGCCGACGCAGGGCGGCACCGGGCAAACCCGCCATATCGACGGGCTGGCCGATGCGCTGACATTCGGCCTCGACGAAAAGCCGCGCCTGGTGCACCGGTTGGACAAGGATACCTCGGGCGTTCTTTTGATGGCGCGCACACGGGGCGCGGCAGCGAAACTGACAGCGGCCTTTCGCCATCGCGCCACGCGCAAGATCTATTGGGGCGCGGTGGCGGGCGTGCCGCATCCGCGCATGGGCACGATCAAATACGGGCTGGTAAAGGCCCCCGGCCATGGGCGCGGCGGCGAGGGTGAAAAGATGCTCTGCATCCACCCGCGCGAGGTGGACACGACCGAAGGGGCCAAGCGCGCCACCACCGATTACGCGACCCTGTCGGCGCTTGGCGGGCGGGTTGCCTGGGTGGCCATGGTGCCGGTGACGGGGCGCACGCATCAGCTGCGCGCGCATGTGGCCGAGCTTGGGCATCCGATTGTTGGTGACGGCAAATACGGCGGCTCGGGGCAGGAGAATCTGGGCGATGGCTGGGGCGCGCAATTGGGCGGCGAGATCAGCCGCAAGCTGCATCTGCATGCCCGTTCGCTCAGTTTTGAGCACCCGTTTACCGGTGCGCAGATCAATCTGGTGGCACCGCTGCCCGAGCATATGAAGCGGACCTGGGCCACGCTCGACTGGCACGAACGCGACGTGCCCGCGGACCCGTTCGAGGAGCCGGAGTTTTGAGCACGCCGCTGCGGCTGGTGATCTTTGATGTCGATGGTACGCTGATCGACAGCCAGGCGCATATCCTGGCGGCGATGGCGCGGGCCTTTGACGGTGTCGGGCTGCCGGTGCCGGAGCGGTCCGCCGTTCTGGGCGTGGTTGGCTTGTCGCTGCCGGTGCTGGTCGCGCATCTGGCCCCGGCCGCCGATGCCACCACGCAGGGCCGTATTATCGAGGGCTACAAGCAGGGCTTTGCCGATTTGCGGGCCGAGGGTGAGGCCGGGATGTCGCCGCTTTACCCCGGCGCGCGTGCTGCGCTGGATGCGCTTGCCGCGCGCGATGATACTCTCATGGCCGTGGCCACCGGGAAATCGCGCCGCGGCATGGCGCATGTGATCGAAATGCATGGGCTGGAAGGGGTGTTTCAATCGGTGCAGACAGCCGATGACCACCCGTCGAAACCAAGCCCCGAAATGATCCGCGCCTGCCTAACGGAAACCGGGGTCGCCCCGCGCGACGCGGCGATTCTCGGGGATACGGCGTTTGACATGGAAATGGGCCGAAATGCCGGAATTCACCCGATCGGCGTCACCTGGGGTTATCATAACCGGAAAAGAATATTTCAGGCGGGGGCTGTCGATCTGCTGGAGGATTTCAGCGCTCTGATGCCGTGCCTTGACCGACTATGGGGGCTGTAATGAGCGATTGGAAGGCCAGGCGGTTCTGGCAGGAGGCCAGTGTGGCCGAGGCGGGTGCCGGATACGAGGTGCGTTTGGATGATCGCCCGGTGCGTACGCCGCTCAAGACGTTGCTGGCGCTGCCGACGCGCGGATTGGCCGAGGCGGTGGCAGCGGAGTGGCGCGCGCAGGAGGGCGTGATCGATCCGGGCACGATGCCAATGACAAGATCGGCCAATGCAGCGCTCGACAAGGTCACGCCGCAGCATGCCGAGGTGGCCGCGATGCTGGCAGGCTATGGCGAGACCGATCTGCTGTGCCACCGCGCGGGTCACCCCGATGGCCTGATCGACCTGCAAAACAAGGGCTGGAACCCGGTTCTGGACTGGGCCGCCGAACATTATGGCGCGCCGCTGGCCGTGGTCCAGGGGGTGCTGCCCGCCGATCATCCGGCCGCCAGCCTGGCCACATACCACGCCGCCGTGTCCGGGTTCCGGCCCTTTTCGATGACGGCTCTGCACGATCTGGTGACCCTTTCGGGGTCGCTGATACTGGGCCTTTGGGTTGCTGACGGTGCCGGCGACCCCGAGACGGCCTGGACCTTGAGTCGAATCGATGAGAATTGGCAGATCATGCAATGGGGCGCGGATGAAGAGGCCAGCGAAGCTGCCGAAATCAAGCGTGCGGCGTTTTTGCACGCGGCCCGCTTTCTAGAGCTCAGCGAGGGCACCTGATCCACCGGGAGCCGCAACAAAAGCGGTCGCTGGCGTCACGGAAACGGTCCTTCTTTACCCCGGGTAAGGGCGGGCAGGGCCGTTTTCCCCGGAACGAACCCTTGACCTGCCCGGCCAGATTTGCCCAATTAAGGGTTGTTGGGAGGGGCCTTGGCATCTCCGGCGCAATAGCAATGGCCACAATGGTCAAGAAAACCGCCCGTGGGCTCACCCTCATGCGGCGTTCCATCAGGAAGAGGTAAAAATGAAAAAATCCGTATTTCTCGGCACGCTAGCTGTGACTGGCCTTGTCGCAGGCGTTGTGTCCGCACAAACGCTGGATGAGGTTCGCGCACGCGGCGAACTGAACTGCGGCGTCACCACCGGCCTGGTCGGCTTTGCCGCGCCGAATGCCAGCGGTGAATGGGAAGGCTTTGACGTCGGCGTCTGCCGTGCTGTCGCGGCTGCCGTGTTCAACGATCCCGCCGCCGTGAACTTTGTCCCCACCACCGGCCAGACCCGTTTCACGGCGCTCGCCTCGGGTGAGATCGACATGCTGGCCCGGAACACCACCTGGACCTTCAGCCGCGACGTCGACCTGCGTTTTGAATTCGTGGGCATCAACTATTACGACGGTCAGGGCTTCATGGTTCCGCGCGATCTGGGCGTGTCCTCGGCACTGGAACTGGACGGCGCAACCGTCTGCATTCAGACCGGCACGACCACCGAACTGAACCTGGCTGACTTCTTCAGCTCCAACAACATGAGCTATGAGCCGGTTCCGATCGAAACCAACGCCGAAGCGCAGCAGCAGTATCTGGCTGGCGCATGCGACGTCTACACCACCGACGCCTCGGGCCTGGCCGCAACGCGCGCCACGTTTGAGGATCCGGCGGCCCATGTCGTTCTGCCCGAGATCATCTCGAAAGAGCCGCTCGGCCCGCTGGTGCGCCATGGCGACAACGAGTGGGGCGATATCGTCCGCTGGACGCTGAACGCGCTGATCGCCGCAGAAGAGCTGGGCGTGACCTCGGCCAACGTGGCTGAACTGGCCGCCGGCACCAACAACCCCGAGATCAACCGTCTGCTGGGCACCGAAGGTGAACTGGGCTCGATGCTGGGTCTGGACGCCGGTTGGGCGCTGCAGGCAATCTCGGCCGTTGGCAACTACGGTGAGCTCTTTGAAGGCAATATCGGCGAAAACTCGGCGATTGGTCTGTCGCGTGGTCTGAACGCACAATGGACCGATGGCGGGCTGCTCTATTCGCCGCCGTTCCGCTAAGATCTGACAGGAAGGGCGCGGGCCATGCTCGCGCCCTTCTTTCATTCAGGCCAAAGCATTCTGACCGATCGACCAGACCGCCCGGACAAACGAGGCAGCGTCGGATGGATCGGCTTACCCAACAGAACCGGGGTTCCCTGCGATGTCAGCAACTTCAGACCCACCCGCTGAGTCTTTCCGACTTAGCCAGCTCATTTACGACAGCCGCTACCGGTCCATGACCATTCAGGTCGTGGCCCTGATCCTGATCCTGGCGGGCATTGCCTGGCTGGCCAACAACACGATCCAGAACCTCGCTGTTCTGGGCAAAAATTTCGATTTCGGGTTCCTGTGGCAGCGCGCAGGCTACGATATCAACCAGCGCCTGATCGAATACAGCAATGACAGCCCGCATGCGCGGGCCGCTCTGGTTGGCATTCTGAACACGCTGCTTGTGGCGCTGCTGGGCTGTATCACCGCCACCGTCGTGGGTGTGATCGCCGGTGTGTTGCGTCTGTCCAAGAACTGGATCGTTGGCCGCCTGATGACCGTCTATGTCGAGGCGTTCCGCAATATCCCGCTGCTTCTGTGGATTATTGTCGTGTTCGCAGTATTTAACGAGAGCCAGCCTGTACCGGCGGAATTCAGGCCCGATGGCGAGGCAAGCTACTCGCTTTTCGGATTGATTGCCGTGACCCGCCAGGGCACGTTTATACCGCGCCTGGCCTTTTCTGACGGTGCCTTTATGGCCATGATTCTCGTCTTGGTCGGATCGATTGTCGTGAACCGGATCATCCGGAGGATGGCGGTTAAGCATCATCATCGTACCGGCCGGCATATCCCCATATTTCCGATCAGCCTTGCCATTCTAATCATTCCGGTTGTGATTTCGTTTTTTGTTGTGTCCGCCGTCACGTCAAATCGCGAAAATGTCATATTTGCGCTCGGCGCAGAGACCGGTCAGGACTTGACCAGCTATGCCGAGGGGCAAAGCCGGATTGAATTCTGTTCATTGCCAGGCTCGGCCGGGTCGCTGAATTTGCAACGCTATATCGAGGCGCAGGATATCACCCTGAGAAGCATACCGAACGGAAGTTTCGATGCTGCTGTGGGTAGTTTTTCTTCCGGAAATTGCGCCCTGCTGAGCGTTCCGGCAAGCGATGCCGACCGGGTTCAGGAACTGGTGCGTCAGGTATCCTCGCGCGAACTTGAGGTAAGCCAGACTATCTGGGGCATGTCGTTCAGGCAGGCGGAGGCCGATATCGCCACGGCTGATCCGATCAGCTTCGGGATACTGCAAGACCGGACATTTGAAGGAAACGCCTTCGAGGTCAGCCGCCCCGAGATCACACCGCGCGGTATCGCCCGTTTCCAAGGCGGCCTTCACATCCGCAACTCGCTGATTGCGCTGTGGTTCGCGCTGTCGCTCTATACCGGGGCTTTCATCGCCGAGATCGTGCGCGCCGGGATCATGTCGGTCAGCCATGGCCAGACCGAGGCCGCGGGCGCGCTTGGCCTGCGCCCGAACCGCATCATGAATCTCGTCGTGTTGCCACAGGCCTTGCGCGTGATCATTCCACCCCTGATTTCGCAATATCTGAACCTGACCAAGAACTCGTCGCTGGCCATCGCCGTGGGCTACATGGATGTGCGCGCGACGCTTGGCGGGATCACCATCAACCAGACGGGCCGCGAGCTGGAGGGGATGCTGCTTATGGGCCTCTTCTACCTGATTACGTCGCTGGCGATTGCCGGGGTCATGAACCTCTACAACGCCTCCGTTAAATTGCAGGAGCGCTGAGATGACACAATCACATTCCCAGTCTTTCGTGCGCACCGAAATGCTCGCCGAACAGGCCCCTCCCGCCTCTGAGATGGGGGTTCTGAGATGGACACGCGAGAACCTCTTTTCCTCCATTCCCAACGCCCTGATGACGCTGGTATCGCTTTTCGTGATCTATTACCTGCTGGCCGGCATCAGCCCCTGGATTCTGGGCGGTATCTGGAATGCCGACTCGTTGGGCGAGTGCCGCGAGATTCGCGATGAGCTTTATGGCGAGGGCCGCGAGGTGGCCTGTTGGGCGGTTATCGCGGATCGCTGGCATCAGCTCTTGTTCGGCTTCTACCCGTCCGAGCTTTATTGGCGTCCGATCCTGACGCTGATCCTGTTCGGCGGGGCCGTGGCCCCGATTCTGTTTGAGAACGCGCCGCGCAAGCTTCTGATCCTGACGGCAACGGTGCCCTTCATCGCCTATTTCCTGCTCTGGGGCGGGTCGGTCTGGGGGCCGGTCGCGGTAGCGCTTGGCTTTGTGCTGGGCTGGGCGGCCCTGACCTATGGCGAGGATGTTCTGGGATCGCTCTTGGCCACCCTGGCCGCCATTGTCCTGCCGATCCTCTACTGGCGTTTTTTCGCGGGGACGGTGGGCAACAGCTTGCAGGATATCCTGCCCATCGGGATCGAGGCGGTCGGGTCGGATCAGTTCGGCGGCTTTCTTCTGGCGCTGGTCATCGGCATCACGGGCATCATCATTTCATTACCCATCGGTGTCTTTCTGGCGCTCGGGCGGCAATCGGATCTCTTCATCATCAACAAATGCTCGGTGATTTTCATCGAGGTTATTCGCGGCATCCCGCTGATCGTGTGGCTCTTTACCGCCTCACTGTTGCTGAACTATTTTCTACCCCCGGGCACCGGCTTTGACATCCTGTTGCGGGTGATCATCATGGTAACGCTTTTCTCCTCGGCCTATATCGCCGAGGTGGTGCGGGGCGGCCTCGCGGCCCTGCCGCGCGGTCAGTATGAGGGGGCCGACAGCCTTGGCCTCAACTACTGGCA
>Ga0316209_1002479_pt1 | contig 14763 bp, 11 predicted proteins | sample 6monopyrite_MG_FD_204945 | JGI IMG/M metagenome (GOLD analysis project Ga0316209, IMG submission 204945) | Microbial mat bacterial communities from mineral coupon in-situ incubated in ocean water Damariscotta River, Maine, United States -... | ecosystem: Environmental > Aquatic > Marine >...
ATAACTGAGAGGATCCGAATCAGGATCAGTTGCCGTAACCGAAAAACTAAGCGGTGAACTATCTGTAGCGGTAAGCGTGGCACTCACCGGCTGAAAATCTGTAATCACAGCCGAGCCATTCGCACTGCCAATCGTTACATCAGCATAATCAATATCAACATTGCCCGATGCATCGGTAACTTCTAAACCAATAATGCCATTGAATTCACTGGGCCAAGTGTAAGACGGCCCAATCCCTACTCCATCATCAAATACACCGTCACCATCAAAATCCCAGGCATAAGTCATTGCTTCGCTCTGAGGATCTGTGGATCCTGACGCATCAAAAACAACAGCAGTGCCTTCAACACCGGCATATGGTCCACCCGCATCTGCGGTTGGATGCTCAACAACAACACCCTTGGCAATTAAAAAGTCCATCAAATCCTGACTCGTCGTCGCCAGTTCTTGCATAGTAGTAATCGCAGCCGTCATTTCAGCCACAAGAACATCTATTTGTCCGGCCACGGTGCCATCAACAGCAGGCAAGTCCCAGGCAGTAATTCTTAACACGATCTCCGCTATGTCTGCCCCGGTAAAACCAAGATCTAAGATAGCGCTCTCTTCTTCAGCGGTTAATCCCGTCGCAATAACTCGCGCCTGAAAGGCTGCAAGTGCACTAACATCCTGCATTTCATCTTCACCCGAGGCAATCAAATCTATCTTGACGGCCTGTGCAGCAACGATGCTATCTACCATATTAGATTCGAGTAGCTGAGCGTATTCTTTTAACTGACGTACCTGGATATAAGCAAAGGTGTCATCAAAGGCCTGATCTGCACCTTGATATTTTTCAATCGTTTCCCGAACAGCAACTACCAGCGCGGCTTGTTGCACACCCAATCGAGCCCAAGCAATCATATTCGCTTCAGGAGCGCCTGTTCCCAACGGAGCATAAGGGTAAGTATATGGCCCTATAAATCCTGCAACCTCACCGGCAACAGAAAAACTATCCATAGAAACCATTTCAGTAAAGAGAGGGTCAGGCGGATCACGCGCTAAATCACCCCATTTTTTTGCCGCATTACCTAATATACCGAAAGCTAAACGTTCCGGTGGAGGTGATGGATTGGGTCCATAGCCGCCCATTAGTTTGCGTGCGAAAGCCCCTGTCATATCGTTATAGGGTTTCCAAATCGCATACTCGAGAAGACCTAATGGCCCCCCTGCCACAGCAGATGCCAAAGCAGCTGCATCAGCTAAGTCAAGCAAATTAACCCATAGTTTTGCCGCAGTAGCATAATGAGTCTCTAAGCCCGCGGCTCTCGATTTAATCCCGCTAACATCCGGAATAGGTCGCCCGCTTTCTACTACACGAAAAGCAAAACCAGCACCAGCGCCAACAATCGCATCATAACCTGCGTTATAAATGCCATTAGCACCATCATCAAATATCAGATCGTACTCCCCACGTGGCGTACCACCCGGCAGGCCAATGGGCACCGCAAAAAAACCGCCGCCAGAAATACCACTGGTAATCCTGTTTTCACTTCGAATATCCGTCAGTGTTTCACCACCCGACCAAGTCTGATTTGGGACGATATAAGCATCACCAAAAAACTGAAAATTCGCATAACTAGAAATAGTGCCATCGACACAAATCGTATCCGCTACATCGAACTGAATAGCGGTACTAAAATCGCCGTAACATGGATTGGCAACAATAAAAGCAGACGCGCTATTTGACAGGCTTAAAGAAAAAACCATTACAACAACAGAAAAAAGATAACCTAAATAAGATCGAGCTTTCGTCAGGGGGGGCTGAGTCATTGTGTTAACGCTCAACGATGAAGGCATCAGATGCTGCTGTGGCTGCACATTCATGAGTTATCTCCTGACGCAGCATCAGCAGACTGTTCACGGTATCCAAGCTTATGAATTTCATCGAAGTCGATATTGCCTGGTAGTTTTTGAGGATCGTTAAAGTAGATATCCCAAAAGGCATCTTCACTAAGCCAACCCAAACTGGGCAGGAAAACCAGGCGGTTTTCCAAATCAACTACTACAGGAGAAACGGCTGCTACTTCAGATGAGGGTTGTTCGCTATTCTGTACGGCAAGTGTTGTCGCCGATTCATCGTTAGAAGCACTGGCTTCCTGATCTCCTGAACCACCGCCGCCTCCACATCCTGCCAGCACTAATACAAAAAAACTCGTGATAAATAATTTACTGCTCATGTGAAGCCCCCTGTGACCACACTAAATAACAATATTAGCTGCAATAATTAAATAGCAGCAATTGATCTTCATCTAACTTCACCTGCCACAGTATCCGTCGTCTTTAGATCAACCCTATTTTTTTATCACTGTCAGTTAGACAGAATTTCCTTGATTTTAGCTTCCATAAACGCAAGTGATTTTGCACCAACTATAGCGATGCCATCCACTTTGCGCCCATCTCCTGTCGCGCCCAGCACAAAAGACGGTGTACCCGTAAAACCTGCCGCATGCGCATCGGACACATCGCGGTTTACTTCAATTTGATATTTTTTACTGTCTACACAGGTTTTAAAACGACCCATGTCGAGACCCATTTTCTGAGCATAACCATCAATGTTCTTACGCCCAAGCTTTTTCGAATTTTCAAACAGAATATGACGAAACTCCCAGAAGCTATTCTGCTCCCCTGCACACCGACCTGCAAGCGCTGCAGTATTGGCATACTTATGAAAACTGAGCGGTAAATCTCTACTGATATAACGCAACTTACCCGTATCTATATATTTTTTCTTCAAACCAGGAAAAACCTGGTCATGAAATCGGCGACAAAAAGGACATTGAAAATCAGTGTATTCCACTAATGTCACAGGCGCATCATCCTGCCCCAACACATAACCACCTTGCGTGCCTACTTTCGCTTTAACCGGTTTCTTTCTTGCCGGCTTACGCTGGTTCTTGTTCTGATCCACCATTTGTTGAAGAAGTTTTTTCATCCCCTTCAACTCTAACAAGATCGCATCACCCTGCTCGCTTGTCAGTGCTTCTGCAAAACTGGCAGTGGATCCCAGCAAAAAACTGCTGCATAACAAAACCAAACAAAATCTGAGCAAAACCGCTTTTCCCTAATTTAGGAGAGATTAACTATCAAAGAATCCCTGACTTAAAAACCGAAATTCAAGATTTCCTTCTAGCCGCACCAAGACCTAATAAACCAAGCCCCATCAGCAATAGAGTCGTTGGCTCAGGCACTGTTCGAGTGTTCATGTTACTTGCGAAATACACACTTGAATGAAGAACCGGATCCAACTGATTGCTGGAATCCGCTACACTGTCTGGATCACTCTGTGTCAGGTAAAAACCACCTGTAGGCATAATATCACTCAATGAAAAATTAACCGTGGCAATTTCTAAATTGCTCAGATTAAAATCCCAGCCCATCGCCATCGATACATCATCAGGAAAAGTTGTATCCCCATACACACTGGTTCCAATACCGTTATCCAACAAACTATCTATAAAATTAAAAAAATAAATATCACCATCAACAAATCCTGGCTCATCAATCTCCCAGGATTGCCCCAGCGCAGGGCTTGATGTTACTGCAGCAGTTTCATTAAAGTATGAATTCACTGCGCGGTCTATATCATGATCAACAAATAAATCCACCGAGTGCGGATCCGGATGGGCTACCGCCCCATCATGTTCAACAGAAATGCTACCGAGACCTGTTGTAAAATCAAAACCAGCTGAATTAGCAGAACCAGGCAGAGTAGCCGGTGTAGAATAAATATTGCCATCGATATTCAAGCCCCAATCGAACAGACTAATTGCAGTTGACTGAGCAGCACCACTTGCCATAACCAAAACAAAAGACAGTAAACATAAAATTTTTGACTTCATGACCGAGGATCTCCAGCTTGCATAGCTATAAATAATGAATACATTACAGCAAATAGTAAGCCATAAATTATTTTCTTAATAATTCAATGCTTTACGCTTAAAATATAACAAGCTGTTAAAGACTTTGTAAAAATTCCTGACAAGCTGCAAACTGAAAATGCAATATGCCTTTTCTAAACGTTTGATTTTATAGTCTATATTCATATTATTGAAAAAAACGTAAGAAAAACACTATTTTTAAGAGGTTTAAAACAAAAATTAACTTGCTGCCATTAAAATAAACAACAAACAAATTAAAACCTTAACAGTTACTTTCAAACTGCTTTAAACAAACACCACAGCACCTTGATTGTAAAAAATTCTGACAAGCCAAACTTGACTCTAATACGCGAAAAAGCATTACGCACTCATAGTTCAGCGCTTGCACCACTTCCCCGCTTACAATAGGCTGCCTGCTATGAAGCTCACTGACAACCTTTATTTTCGCCTGTTTCTACCCTTTTCAGCGTCTCTGTTACTGGCCACACTTGCCGCCTGGTGGATCGCAACCAGCTTGCTCACAAGCAGTCTGGAACAGCATCTTACTAAACAACTGAAACATACAGCAGCAGTTCTTTCAGAGGGTAACTTCCCATTTACCCGTGACTTACTGATCCGCCTTTCTCGAGTCATTGATGCAGATATATTTCTGATTCAAGATAACGGTCAACTGGGCCCCTCAACCCTCGAGACTGATCAACTCAAGCTACAAAAGTTATTACTAACTCAGTACAAAGACTGGCAGAGTTCAGATCAACAGGACGGTGAATATCTTGCTACGCGCTTTGATTTCCAAAATCATCCTTATCAACTGGTCTTTCACCGCGTTGCCCGTGAGCGAGACCCGCGCTACATTGCCGTAGCAGCATTAACTTCATTATCAGCCGCACACAACAGCTCACGTCAAGTTGCACAATGGCTTGGCATCACTGCATTTATTGGTATTCTGCTACTCGCCTGGATTGGACACAGAATCGCACAGCGATTCACCTTTCCTGTACAGGAGTTAGCCAAAATGGCCAGGGGAATTACAGCAGGTAAACGAGATGTACGCGCTGTAATTCACCATGCCGATGAAGTGGGTGAGCTTGCCCAAACATTAAATACAATGACCGAAAAATTACAATTCTACGAAAACGAAATAGCACAAAAAAGCCGACTTGCAACAGTAGGTGAAATGGCAACACGCATTGCTCACGAAATCCGCAATCCGCTGACTGCCATAAAATTACAAACTCAACTTCTGCATGAGTCTTCATCTACTTCACAGCAAGCAATCACCCAAAAACTACTGGATGAAATATCGCGTCTTGAATTAATTGTCACCGGTACACTCGATGTTGCGCGCCCCATCAGTCTGAATATAAAAAACACCCAACTTAACGACTTGATAAATTTTGTTACCACGCTGTTGGCCCCCCAAATTCAACACCGTGGGATAGCACTCAACCTTGCGCTAGAGCAGCAACTGCCGACTATTCCACTCGACGGCGATCGCATCAAACAGATACTGCTAAACTTAATACTTAATGCGACAGATGAACTCAAGCAGGGCGGCAAGATTTTAATTAGCACTCACTACCAATCAGACAATCAGACCGATAAAAATACAATCATATTAACTGTTGAAGACTCCGGCCCTGGTATAGCTGATCATCAAATAAAAGAGATATTTGAACCTATGAAAAGTGGAAAGACTGGCGGACTAGGACTAGGCCTAGCAATGAGCAAAGAACTGGTAGTATTACACGGCGGCAGTATTGATGCTGAGCGCAGCAAATTAGGTGGCGCTTGTTTCCGCATCATCTTCCCGATAGGAATCCCTGACAATGACTAAAGTACTCATAGTGGATGATGAGCATGCTATCTGTCAGGCGTTTTCACAAATTATTAATAACGCCGGCCACAGTCCACTGATCGCCGCCGATGGCACTGCAGCTCTAAACATTCTCCAGCACGAAACCCCTTCTGCTATCTTTCTCGATGTTCAATTACCCGACATGAATGGGCTTGAAATACTGGAAAAAATTCATAATTCTCACCCTGAATTACCGGTAATAATGATTACCGCGCACGGCACCATGAAAACAGCCATGCAAGCGATGCAACGCGGCGCCTTTGACTACCTGAGCAAACCATTGGAACTGGAACATGTCCGCAGATTACTCGACAAGGTTTTATCTCGTCCAAGCGCTCATTTAACCCAACAGCAATCAAAGCAAAACAACACAACATCAAAACATTCAGCCATAGAAAACAACACTCCAAAAACCTTGATTGGCAACAGCCCGGCCATGCAGGAAATATTCAAGCTAATGGGCTTATTAACCACCAATGACTTAACCGTTTTACTTTGCGGAGAAAGCGGCGTTGGAAAAGAGCTGGTTGCCCGTGCCATTCACGATCACAGTGAACGAAAGCAGCAACCTTTCATGGCTTTTAATTGTGCGGCTGTACCTGAAAACCTAATGGAAAGTGAATTATTTGGCCACGAACGCGGCGCTTTTACGGGCGCTGATAACCGCCGTATTGGACGCTTTGAAGCCGCACAACAAGGTACCCTCTTTCTTGATGAAATTGGCGAGATGCCCTATCACTTGCAAAGTAAATTATTGCGCGTACTACAAGAGCGCAGCTTTGAACGCGTTGGCAGCGTCACGCCGATCACGCTCAATGCCCGCGTCATGGCCGCAACCAACCGCAAACTAGAAGCAGAGGTCAACGCCGGCCGTTTCCGAGAAGATCTTTATTATCGCCTGAAATTAGTGACTCTGGAAATTCCACCGCTACGAAAACGCGGCGATGACATCACAACTTTGGCTCAGTATTTTCTTCAATTAGCCAATCAAGAGCTAAAACGTCACATCAATACGATTGAAAATTCAGCATTAGATAAATTGCGGCAATATCACTGGCCAGGTAACGTGAGAGAACTGGAAAATGTCATAAAACATGGCGTGTTGATCTCTCATGGTACAACGCTTAATCAAGATGATATATCTCTCGACGATAAGTATGACGCCCATAATAAACCAGACACTCTCACCGACCACTACCAGATCCTGCGCCAAGCTGCATGCTCTGCTCTACATCAGATGAAAACACAGCAACATGAAATAAGCTCGCAAGGTGAAGCAGGGTTATTTCATCAACTGGTTTCACTCACAGAAAAGGCTTTGATAGAAGAAGCATTAAACATGACAGATGGCAATCAAGTCGCCGCGGCCAAACTACTGGGTTTACATCGCTCAACTCTGCGAAAAAAACTTGGCATCTGAGCCTGTGATGTACATTCTCAATCAGAAATGTACAGTAAACGTACAAACCTACTCTAAGAAATTTCCCAAAATCACTCCCGCAAAGCTAAACCATTAAAATAAAAAACTATTTTCAACTTCATCTAAACTGGTTCAGTTTTTGCATTATTTATAAAGTGTGACACTTCCATGCCGTTAAGCGGGACACGTCGCTCAAGTTATTTGAGATGTACTGACCAGCCACATCATTTTCACCGCATTGGCGATCCCCTGTATCGTCGACGTTCAGTGAAAAATAGCGGCAGGATGACACAGACAAACACCGCGCCCAACCTGCCATGGGCGCGGTGTTAAACTGTCTGCTATTAACCCACTAAATTTAACAGCGAACCAAGCATGACAGGCAATAACAATTCTAAAACGGGCGTATGGCTTATCGGAGCACTGGGTGATGTCGCCACAACATTAATCGTTGGCAGTCTGGCGATTGGTCGAAAATTAACAGCACCCACAGGAATGGTTAGCTGTTTAGCACCCATGAATCAACTTAATCTAACATCTGTTGATAAGCTGATATTCGGTGGCCAGGATATCCGTTCTATTACCGCAACAGAAGCAGCTAAAGAAATATCCCAGCGTTCACGCACCTTCACAAGCGAACTGCTTGATCAAATACAACCAGAGCTATCAAAAATTGACGGCAATATTGTCAACAGCTCTCATTTGAACTGGTCGAGTAACGCTACCGAGCAACAAAAGGACTTAACAGAAATCGTCCGAGCACAACGCCTTTTGTTAAGCACATTTATTGAACAAAATAAGCTCGATCATCTGGTTGTTATCAACCTTGCATCTGCAGAACCAACCGCAGCAGAAGCATGCGAATTTGAATCATTAAAAAACTTCGAACAACTCATCAGCAACAATCGAAAAGACCTTGTATTACCCAGCATGCTTCATGCCTATGCGGCCTTTCAACAGGGTTGTTCCTATATCAATTTCACGCCTAACAGTGGCGCATCCATCCCCGCCCTTCAAGAATTAGCCAAGCAAAATAACCTGCCTCATTATGGCAATGACGGGAAGACGGGGGAAACGCTGGTAAAAACAGCACTGGCTCCAATGTTTCTCAAGCGCAATTTACATATCATGAGCTGGGAAGGCATTAACATGCTCGGCAACAATGACGGTAAAAATCTGAACAAACCCGACAGGTGTGAAGGTAAACTTAAAAACAAGGCTGATGTTCTTCAAAACATCCTTAGCTATCCGCTGCACAATGACGTCAACATTAACTATGTACCTTCATTAGGTGACTGGAAAACTGCCTGGGACATGATTCACTTCAAAGGTTTTCTTGATGTACCGATGACCATGCAATTTACTTGGCAAGGCTGTGATTCAATTCTGGCTGCACCGTTAATTCTGGACATGATTCGCTTCAGCGAATTCGCAGTACGCCATAATGAATCTGGACCTATGCATCACCTCTCCAGTTTTTTCAAGAACCCTATCGAAGTAGACGAAATGGCCTTCTTCCCTCAATTTGAAATGCTGCTCAACTATACTTACAAGCACCTTTCCCTGCAGCAAACATCAGCGCCTGACTCAAACCGGACTGAACCAAAAAACATTGCAGGCGGATAACATTGCCAACTGCCACAACACAATCATGGTCAACTAAAATACTATCGAGTGAAAAAGAACTCATAGGGCGCTGTTTACTCACTTTGATTTTAAGTCAATGCCTGACGCTGGCTTTCCTCTTTCATTCAGAAAACACTTCAACTAAAGTAATCCTACTGACTCTAGCCGTTAGTACCGTCTTCTGTAGTTACCTGCTCTATCCCGGAAAATATTTCGACCACCGTTCCAAATCAACAATCAATTTAATTTGGACAGGTTTATTAGCCATTGGATTTGTTGTATTAACATTTGCGAACAATATCCAGATTAATTTTTCACAAATAATACGGCTCACTTTTGCAGTAATTATTTTCAGTCTGTTACTGTCCTGTTTGACTAGATTCATTAACCGCTTGAGCAATTTTTCAAGTGCTTATTCAAGGGCACCGATACTGGTTTTTTTAATGATCACAACACTCACCACAGCACCTATTTGGGCCAGCACATGGATAGAAGACAGCAACCATAGCCCAGGCTTCGTTATCGCCATCAGCCCGCTCAGCTATCTATCTACAATGTTTGACTATGATTATCTTCGTAGTCAGTGGTTTTACACTCACACACCCTATGGCACTTTACGCTACCACTACCCCCACTGGGTATCATATTTGATCGTTTATCTGGGTATATCTGTCCTGTTATTGATTGCAGAAAAACAATTAAAATTTACAGCTCAAAAAAATAGCCGTCATAAATAAAAATAGACAGATTCAAAAGGAGACTCAACAAATGCAACGTTTTTTTCCAATCTTATTAACTGTATTTTCTCTGCTAGCTTCATCGCCAGCAATGACCAGTAAAAACGAAATTTCAATGGATCCGATTCTGAAAAAAAAAGCACAACGCGCTATTGATCGCGGCCTGCATTTTCTGCGCGAACATCAGGAAGAAGATGGTTCGTGGTCCAAATCTGCCGGCATTACAGCACTAGCACTACGCGCCTATCTAGAAAGTCATCGCGGTTACAATGAAAGTGACGGTGCATTTATTACCAAACCATTGGAATTTATTCTTTATCACATCAACCGTGATGGCTCCATTGGTGAATCAAATCAAAATAAAAACTACAATACCGCCGTTTCCATTACCGCGCTTCAAGCTACTGGCAACAAAAAATATGAAGCGACTATTTTAAATGGGCAGAAATTTCTAAAAGGCCTGCAAATTGATGAACAGGAAGGTTATGACAGAGAACACAAATACTACGGTGGAATTGGTTATGGCGGTGACGAACGCCCTGACCTCTCCAATCAATACATGGCACTGGAAGCATTAAAAGCTACTGCTCTCGACAAGAAAGATCCTGTTTGGGAAAAGGCGCTCATCTTTGTCAGCCGCAGTCAAAACCGCAGCGAAAGCAACGATCAGGAGTTTGCCGGTAATGACGGTGGCTTCACCTACATGCCGGGCTACAGCCCACACGGTGATGCACAATCATACGGCGCAATGACGCACGCAGGGTTAATCAGCCTACTCTATGCAGGCGTTGATAAAAACGACCCACGGGTACAATCTGCCTATAACTGGATTCGATCCAAATACACATTAGAAAACAACCCTGGTGCAAAAGGAAAACAAGGCTTGTTTTATTATTACAACGCTTTTGCCAAGAGCATGTCTGCTTACGGCGAAAAAGATTTTACTGACAGCAAAGGAAATAAACATAACTGGCGCAACGAACTAACAGAAAAATTACTTAGCCTGCAAGATAAAGATGGTTCGTGGGTTAATAAAGAATCGCGTCGATGGTGGGAAGGCGACCCAAACCTGGTCACCGCCTGGTGCGCCATTGCATTGAACCTTGTCATAAAAGACTAGCCCCAGCTTGTAAAATAACCCGGAGATATCAATGGGTAAATCAAGACAGGTTATCTGAACAGTCTTTGCGGACAGGATAAATCATGTTTAGTTGAGATCATATATCCAACAGCCATCACCCACCCGATACATTCAGTGATGAAAATACTATGCAACAACAGCATTGCAATAATAACAGCGCTTTTTATAACAAGCCTGCCAGCAAGCTACGCACAAAACAGCAAAGCAGACCTCCACCTTGAGGTATCAACAGCATGGGATGGGCATAGTCGACACGGCAGCACAACAGAAATAGGTATCAGTCTGTTATCTCAACAAGGTGGAGCTATTGAGATAGAAATACTTAATGGATTAACACCTACGATTATTAAAGTTACCTTAGAAGCTGGAATAGTACACAACCTTTGGCTGCCAGCGCGCAACCTGAAACTAAAACAATTGGAAATAACTGCAAAAAGTCAAACCCATCAATCAGCAACTACAAACACCGATTTACAACTGCATTCACGTGACAGGCCTATTTTAGCTGTTCTCAGCGCAGGTAACACGGAATCTGAAAACAATTTATTAGCTTCAAATAAAATTGAGGTCTTACGCCCGGCTATAAGCTCCCTACCTCGCCATGCCCAGGCTTACGAAACCATAGATGCATTAATTATCGATGCTGAAAATATTTCTGGCCTACAAAGACAACAACTATTTGCGTTGAAAAAATATTTACAGGCCTGCGGTCGTGTCGTGGTTGTCGGCCTTAACAAACAAGCAGCTTCGATTTTATCTGACAATGCCGGTTGCAACGGACAATTTTTCGTCGTCGCTGAAAACTACTCGCAAGCTATTATCCGAGCTATGAATACACTAGAACTAACACCTTCTCCCCTTCCAAACGCAAATCAATTAGCCCATTTTTTTCACGATAACAGGCAACCTCTATTTTATACTCTGGGTGCTTTAATCCTGACCTACTTTATCTTACTGTTATTTTTTTCACGACTAAGACAGCACCCTATACTTATTGTATCAATACCAATTTTTACTACACTAATTATCATCGTTGTATCAACAAATACAGCCTCCAACACTAAAGCCCTATATTGGACAGAAAACTATAATGGCGATCATCACGCTCGCTTTTCAATGCTGTTACGAAGCTCCGGATCAGGCCCTCAGCTTACTCGAATCTCTTTCCCACTTTCATTAGGATTACCGCGTAACGTACAAATATCAACCAGAGAACAAAAAACCATTATTAACGGTAATAGCCTTGGCGATGACAAAACAAACAATAAAATCGCCAAACTTGAATTTAACTCCCATCTGTTTTCACAAGACGACTTTTACTGGCAAGGCAGCGTTGAATTTCAGGCCCCTCTCAGCCTATCCTTTCTGGGCGGAAAACCTACAGTGGGCAACCCTAATTTCGAGACATCTCCACCTGGATATTTGCATTGGAAAAGCGCTTATTATGCTGTACCAAAGTTAGCACCCGGCATTCAGTGGTCTCCACAAAATAAAAACCGTCTCTCTTTTCCAGAAAAGATTCCCAGCTTTTACGAAGCTCTGTTGCCCAAAAATGAAATAACATTATTAATCCCTTACACCCTTAACAAATTACAACAACTCAATACATACGAAAATGGCTGGTTACTGATTAGAGAGCGACCCGTCTCATGAGAAATAATATCGAAAATAATAGCAGTGATATCGCCTATAAGAATACTTACAATGCTGGGCTAGCCGTCTATAGCAGCCTTTTTTATTGCCTGCCCATTATCGTCTGGGTTATTTCACAAACAGTCCATACACAAGATAATTTTTATTTAATTGAATATTGGCCGGTAAAAACATGGGCAGAAATAACCCATGATGGAATGCGTTTATTATTATCAATACAGGCTCTTATTTTTGCCATCATCATCCCATGGTTTAGCTGGCGTGAAAAATGGCAACACCACATAATCTCCCTGGTCATATTGATCCTGACACCCTCCCCTCTGCTAAGCGTCGTTTGGCTGAGCGGTGGCTCTGATGTCATGCCCATATTCTACGGCTTACTTTCTATTAGCATCCTTGCGATTGCTTTATTGACAACAGTTCGACTACTAGAAAACCTTCCACTTAGCACTAACATGAAAATATCTGTACGCGTCAGCATTCAGACCATCTCTGCAAGCCTCCTGTGGATGTTTAATACGACACTACTAACCGGGGTTGGCCTATGAACATAGTGTCGAAAACTGATGCCTTAATGACATTAATTAAAGCCGTACAAACCAGGCTATGGTTTGAAAAAACACTTCAACATAGTATTACAGCGCTATGGGGTAGCGCATTTTTACTGTTATTACTGGGCTTAATTAATATTTTCTGGATTCCTTTATCTAACGGATTAACTCTATTCCTGCCTCTTACACCATTAGTCTTGATCCCTTTTTTCATCATTCGATCACATCCCAACCTTGCGCTCGCAGCCAAGACAGGGGACCACTGGTTTAATGGGCAGTCTTTACTTAGTTCTGCAGTAGAAATCACTCAAAAAGAGAAAAAATTGACCCCCGCACAAATGCTTGTATTGCACCAAGCAGAACAGGCATCGATTCAGTGGCGATCGCTGTTAAAAAACCCACAAAGATCATCACTACCCACTGGCAGCTCAATTTTATTGGTAGCATTAATAAGTGGAGTATCATTAATATTATTACCGAGTTATCTGCCCGATACATTACTGCTGAAAGAGAAAACAAACAACGATTTATTAACATCTGAAAATTCACTCATAGAAACAAAAAAAATTATTACTGAAATAAATCCACCACACAAACAAGACTTTGCATTACTGTTACGCCAGTCACTGCAACAAAATAAGACGCAAATCAGCTCAGAAAACAACGCCACATTAATTAAAAAATCCGAATTAAAGGCTAACCATAACCTTCCTCTATTAGAGTTAGATGTTCCGACAAATGAACAACAGCTTATAAGCACTCACGCAGAACCAATAGCTAAAATTCCCAGTGCAAACACCCAGGGTGAATTAGCTGGAACTGCACCCCCAGCACCTGACAAGCAAAAACAGCACTATAGTAAAACTATGAAATTCAACTCAAAAACATCTTTAGAGATAAAATTATTAACAACAGCCGACCCCAAAATAAAATCAGGGGCGGGAGTTTCCACGTTAAATAATTTTGCTCCGGCCGCACTTTCTGAAAAGCACATTGACAGAACACATACAGGGAAAACAAAAATAAAAAATATTTATTACAGCCATTTACCACCTGCACTTAATCACTATATAGGCAGATATTTGCACGCACTAAACACTAACGGAAAAAATCAAACTGGAGGAATACAACCATGAACGCGAGTCAGAACGATTTTTCTGGCCAGGTTGAGCGCTTTAAAACTGATGCGACTCAACTAAAACAGACATTAGAAAAAGCCATTGTCGGTCAACCTCAGTTAATCAATGAATTTGTCACTGCCATACTTGCTGGCGGCCATGTTTTAATGGAAGGGTTACCTGGTCTGGGAAAAACACATCTAACTAAGGTTATTGCAGGGGCGTTGGGACTCACACTTTCCCGCGTACAATGCACACCAGATCTTATGCCATCAGATATTACCGGCAGTGAAATTCTCCTCACCCGACCGGACAGTGTAGCGCAATCATTTGAATTTAGACCTGGCCCGATCTTTTCTTCATTAGTTTTGGTTGATGAAATTAATCGTGCCACGCCAAAAACTCAAGCTGCTTTACTGGAAGCTATGCAGGAAAATCAGGTAACTCATGCGGGTAACCGTTACCCTCTGCCAAGACCTTTCTGGATATTAGCCACACAAAACCCTATTGAACTAGAGGGCACTTATCCACTACCCGAGGCTCAACTTGATCGATTTCTGTTTAAACTTAAGGTTGATTTCCCATCAGCAGACGCTCTAACGCAGTTGATAGATTTAACACTGGATGAAGAACCCGCAAACCGGATAACAACAGTACTCGACCACACACGAATCGAGAACATGATGGGGCTTTGTAAAGAAGTGGTCATTGCCAGTGAAATCAAACAGGCCGCTGTTGCATT
>Ga0316209_1002480_pt1 | contig 14755 bp, 10 predicted proteins | sample 6monopyrite_MG_FD_204945 | JGI IMG/M metagenome (GOLD analysis project Ga0316209, IMG submission 204945) | Microbial mat bacterial communities from mineral coupon in-situ incubated in ocean water Damariscotta River, Maine, United States -... | ecosystem: Environmental > Aquatic > Marine >...
CCTTTGGCCTGCTTGCCTTCGACCGCCTGCCGCTGCGCGAATTTCCCAATATCGACCCGCCAGTGGTTTCTATCGAAACGGTCTACCTCGGCGCCTCGGCGGATGTGGTAGAAAGCCGTATTACCCGTATTATCGAAGACCGCATCGCCGGGATAGAAGGCATGCGTTTTATCGAGTCTAGCAGCGAAGACGGCCGCTCAAAAATATCCATCGAATTCGATGTCGACCGTGACGTTGACGCTGCTGCCAATGATATTCGTGACCGGGTATCCGGCGTGCTCGACAACCTGCCGGTAGAAGCCGAACCACCTGATATTCAGAAAGCCAGCAGTGATGACGATGTCATTATGTGGCTTAACCTGTCCAGTGACCGCCTCACCCTGCCGGCATTAACTGACTATGCCGAACGTTATCTGCTGGACCGCTTTTCGGTACTCGATGGCGTCGCTCGTGTCCGCATCGGCGGTAAGCAGTCATACGTTATGCGTGTCTGGCTTGACCGCAACCGGCTGGCTGCGCGCGATCTGACGGTGGCCGATGTTGAGAATGCGCTGCGCACTGAAAATGTCGAACTGCCGGCCGGCAGTATCGACTCCGACGAGCGTCAGTTTACCGTGCGCATCAAACGTCAGTTTCGTACCGCCGACGAATTTTCACGACTGGTGATCAGCAAGGGTAATGATGCTCACCTCACCCGCCTCGGTGATGTCGCCCGTGTTGAGCGTAGCGCAGAGGAAAACCGGCTGTTCTTTCGCGGCAACGGTATTCCCATGGTCGGCATTGGCATTATTAAGCAGTCCACCGCCAACACGCTACAGGTAGCGCGCGTGGCCAGGGCAGAAATGCTGCGCCTGAACCCGTCCCTGCCCAAAGGCATGAAGATTGACCAGAGTTATGACACCTCGGTGTTTATCGAAGATGCGATCAGCGAAGTCTACAAGACGCTGGCCATTGCCATAATTCTGGTTGTCCTGGTTATCTACCTGTTTCTCGGCAGTCTGCGTGCCACCCTGATACCGGCGGTGACCGTGCCCATTTCATTGATCGCCAGTTCGATGGTGTTGCTGGCACTGGACTACTCGATCAACATGTTAACGCTGCTGGCACTGGTGCTGGCTATCGGCCTGGTGGTGGATGATGCCATCGTGGTGCTGGAAAATATTCACCGGCGCATGGATAAATACGGTGAAAGTCCGCTGGTAGCCGCCTATCGTGGCAGCCGTCAGGTGGCATTTGCGGTAGTCGCAACCACGGTGGTACTGGTTTCGGTGTTTGTCCCTATTGCTTTTCTTCAGGGAGATGTCGGTCGCCTGTTCTCCGAGTTTGCCATCGCCATGGCTGCGGCGGTGGCGTTTTCCAGTTTTGTGGCACTGTCGTTATCGCCGATGCTGGCATCAAAAATTTTACGTCCCAGCGGTAAGGAAAATATGGCGACTAAACTGGTCGATGCCGGTTTTCGCCGAGTGCAACGCGGTTATCATGTTGTGCTTGCCGGTGCTTTAAAACATAAATGGATCATCATGCTGGTGTTCTTCGCTGTCGGCGGCTCGTCTTCATGGCTACTGACACATATTCCGGATGAGTACACACCTAAAGAAGACCGTGGTGCTTTTTATGTGCTGGTCAACGGACCGGAGGGCGCTTCCTATGACTACATCAAAAAATACATGGACGAAGCGGAAAGCCGCTTGATGCCGCTGGTAGAGTCGGGTGAAATCACCCGTCTGCTGGTGCGGGCACCGCGCAGTTTCGGCAACGTCGCTATTTTTAATAACGGCATCTTCATTTTGGTGCTGAATGACTGGGATACGCGCCGCTCGGCCTGGGAGATTATGGCTGATGTGCGCGCCAGACTCGGCGATCTGCCCGGTGTTAAGGCCTTTCCGGTAATGCGCCAGGGGTTTGGCGCGCGTATCCAGAAACCGGTGCAGTTCGTTATCGGCGGCGGCACTTATGAACAGCTGGCCGAGTGGCGCGATATCCTGCTGGCCAGACTCAAACAGGACAACCCCGGCCTCACTGGTCTGGACTGGGACTATAAAGAAACCAAGCCGCAGATGCAGGTGGTGATCGACTATGATCGCGCTGCTGACATGGGGGTTACCGTGAGCAATATCGGCCGCACCCTGGAGACCATGCTGGGCTCGCGCCGGGTAACCACCTATATCGATGAAGGTCAGGAATATTACATTCTGCTCGAAGGCGAGCGCAACGCGCAGCGCACGCCCAGCGACATACAAAATATTTATGTGCGCTCCGAACGCACAGGGAAATTGATTCCGTTATCAAATCTGGTTCAGCTGGAAGAGTTTGCTGACTCGATCAAGCTCAACCGCTACAACCGGGTGCGCAGTATTACTCTGGAAGCTAACCTGGCCGATGGTTATTCTCTGGGCGAGGCGCTGAACCATCTCGAAGGGCTGGTCGAGGAATACCTGCCGGGCCAGGTCATCATCGACTACAAGGGGCAGTCGCGTGACTACAAGTTTGCCGGCGAGTCGCTGCTGTTTATCTTCTTGCTGGGCATCATGGTGGTATTCCTGGTACTGGCGGCACAGTTTGAGAGCTGGATCCATCCCTTCATTATCATGCTCACCGTGCCGCTGGCGATGACCGGCGCGCTGCTGGGTTTATATCTCACCGGACAGACGCTGAACCTGTACAGCCAGATTGGTCTTATCATGCTGGTCGGGCTGTCGGCGAAAAACGGCATATTGATCGTCGAGTTTGCCAACCAGCTACGTGACCAGGGTCGTGAGTTCCACGAAGCCCTGATCGAAGCGGCCGATACCCGTTTCCGTCCGATCATCATGACCGGCATTACTACTGCCGCTGGCTCTGTGCCGCTGCTGATCTCAACCGGCGCAGGCACGGAAACCCGCTATGTTATCGGTATCGTGATTATGTTTGGCGTTATCGCCGGCACCCTGTTTACCCTGTTCATTGTGCCAGCCGCCTATGACCTGGTCGGCAGGCACTCATCGTCACCCAAAGCCGTGAGCCAGCGACTGGAAAAAGAGCTGAAAGAAAGCAGTCATAGCGAATGATATGGATCTCGTAATAGGGGACAGCCTGAACCTCCCCCGATTTAACGGACACTTTTAATCAGAGACTTAGGTCTCTCAGAGGAGTGTCCCAATGACATCAACACGTAAGCCTTATAAGACTTATACAAAAGTTTATGTCTCAAATTCCCAGATCACCACAGGCTGTGTGAAAACTATTTTGGAAAATTGAAAGTGGTAAATTACTGTCGATATCCAACCAGAAACGAACTCTATGTGGGGCGATTATCACTTATTTATGAAAAACCGTACATATTTAGGGACTGGATTTTTAATATACAAAATATTTTGAGTTTTCACACAGCCTGACCACATAGCTGCCCTTGTGAAAATAAGCCTGACAAGGAAAAGTTAACCTGTTACAGACATTCAGTGATTAGCTAAATCTACTAAAATAATTTAGATTCCATTATTTATTCTGTAATTCATGAATATTTTTTTAATAGAGGATATTTTATAAGAAGAAACCAACATGATGAACTGGATTTTTTCATTCATATCAGGAACTGTTTGAAATCGGTAACAACCCGTGTTTGGTATATATGTTTGCAACCTTTTCTAGTTGTAGATATGCAAGAAGTTTTTCACCCCATAATCCACCATTATTAATTATTCCTGCGTGAATAGTGCTGATAACATTTTCAGAGGTTGGGTGGGGAGATTCTACTTCCCCATCTATCACAATCATTTTAAACTGTGAGGGGAATATTCGTGTGTAACGCAATCCTAAATGATAATAGACTATGGCTGCATCGGCATGATTGTCGATAATAGCTTGAGGAGCTTCCCTGTGGTGGATACATTTTCCATAAACAATTTTATCGTTTGGTTTGTTATTTACTAGAAATGATAAATCTATATTTTTGACTCTTGCTACATCCAGCAGTGTTTTAATATAGCCATTATAACTGACTGTTTCAGTTTGTGGATTAGACATAAAAAGTCGGACGTTAGGTCGTTCGAGATCCGCTATTGATTGTATGTTTTTCGGGTTACCTTTTTTTATTAATAATATGCTGCCTTGATTTCGCATAAAAGGCACATGTTCGCTCATATATCCCTCACTTATGAGTCCATCGAGCACAGTAGGTGGGCTGAGAAAAACATGAGGTTTGACTGAGAAGAGCAGGTTACCTGTTTTCAGACTTCCACTTTTTAATAACGTTAATAATGGCCCTGGTGGTGTTGTCGCATAGAATATATGTTCCACATTTGGGTGTTTTTTATAAAATCCCTGCAGTACTTCCTGTAAAGCCATATGATGATTGCCATCAGAAAAAACTACTAATTTAGCTTTTGTAGGGTCACCATGAAAATCCAGACACAGATTAGAGCCTGGATGGTTCCAGTTGTGCGTATCATCATCTGTGGAAATAGATTCCGGTGGCCAGTCCAGCATTACTAACCCTCATTGATTTCAAGAATATTGTAAATAAATAATAGTACACTACTAGTCGGCAGTAAGTTAAAGCCTTATCATCGTAGGGCTCTTCCTCTACGCCACCCGAAGGTGGCATAGAGGAAGAAATTGAAACACTTATTATTTTTTGAATTTCATAAACAATGATGATGTCCAAATTTTTGCATCATCAACCTGCCTGGCAACGACATAGACAGGACGATGTCCATGTGGCCCATTCTTCGGCGCCACCTCAAAGTTACCACTTACTTCACGCGGCGCATCTGAATCACTCATGCGTTCCATGGCCAGGAACATATCTACACCTGGCAGGTCTTTCTTCAGTCGTGCTGCTTCAAGTAACTCGGCGCCGGTAATCTCCCAGGTGAAGGTTGGGCAGTGAACAAATGGATTACCTTTTAAGGGATCACCTACTTTTACATAACCGTCGATGGTGCCTTCGATCTTGATTTTCGCTGTCGCCAGGTGTGAAACGTCCATTTCGATGGCATCGACATCACCATAGGTATCGCTCTTGAAACCTACGGTTGTTGCTGTTTCTCGCCAACAGGTTTCTTCCTTGTGTTCAAAACCCAGGCCTTCAAACTCATTGATGACGGCATCGGTAATGGTGATCTTACCCTTCCAAACGGCCCAGCGATAACGGTCTTTTATACGTGCTCCGCCCCAACGGAAACGAACCTTGCGATCTGAGTAGCCTAGCTCTTTTTGCAAGTCACGTCTCCAGATCTCACCATCCTGATCATAAGCTATGATTTCATCCCAGCCTTCATCACCAAGAAAACGATAATTTACTTGTGCCGCACCTTTATGTTCAAATTCGTCGCCCATGATGTACTTACCGCAGGTTGTCAAACCAAAAGTCCGCTCACCGGTTGAGGCAAAGGTATGACGTTCACGTAAGGCTATACCTATTGCCTTGCGAGATAACTCAGGAGAGATCACGCCGGAGATACCACCTTTGGTTCCGAATACCGCCGTACCCGGGACACCGCCACCGCAACGACCGCGGTGCTCGTCACCAGCCATACTTGCACCAATCTTGTAACCGCGCTTCATCGCATCCTCATATAACCAACCAAAATGACCCCAGGCTGAACCAATCTCTACCAGTTTTTCTAACTCGGGATGATGCCAGTCCATGATACAACGACGACCACCGACATGAGGAGTTAACAAATGTCCTTCAGGATCGTGAATATAGGCCGCCCATAATTCTTCTAATGGCCAGGCGCCTGGATCTGCGACAGTCGTTCCAGAATCCTCATTCCAGTCTACTGAACGCACGTGCGTGCCATCTTTCAGGTAAGGGAATTCCGGCTCATCATCATGCAGGAAGATGACGTTATGATCACCACCGGCACAGGAGCTACCACACCATTCCGTTCCCGGATAGGCGACGAACTCACCGTCTTTGGTGATTTCTCGAATCAGCTCAACTGTTTTTTTCCAACGCTCGGTGGTGATGTTGAAGTCATTGTGCGCAAAGGCCAACACATCCAGCCCCGTCACATCTCGTCCGTAGGTCAAGTTATAACTGGTGGAGTTGGTACCTACCGTATCTTCCGAATGTACATGCAGGTCGGTGTAGAAAATACGAGGAAAATCCAGTTCTTTATCTATCGTGACATAAAAGATATGTTGTTTGACTGTAGCATGATCCGGCATAATCGCGGTAATCACTAGCTCCCCCGGCTTGTCGGTTGGTACATCGTCCAGTAAACGCACGGCCCAACCTTCTTCGGGTAAGACTATGTCTTTTTCGTAACAATCCTTGCCATCAAGAGTTGCTTTTACGTGCACCTTGTCCGGGCGTGACCAACAGGTATTGCCCCATTCATCTTCCGCTCGAATACGCAAGGGTATTTGCTCGCCCTGTTTGACCAGACGCGATCCCGCCCACTGTAATAGGGCGGGCGCACCCGGTTTGATATTAATAGTCAAATCAGGATCAACTGCTGCAAAACGTGAAGTACCTAAAGGGTCTGCATAGCAGCGGAACTTGAAAAACTCTTCAGTGAAAGTTTGTACACGTGTACCTGGCCCACCAAAGCGACGATCACCCAGGCGAATAATAATATGATCACCGGCTTTTAAATAACCGTCATAGGTATCAACAATTACGGCCTTCTGGAATGGGCGTTCATGTCCCTTCTGATCAAAACGAACAGACAGTTTCTGTACTGACGCTGGGCTTTGTCCTTCCACTGTTGGACCGGCATGATATTCCGCAGAGACATAGTTTGCTGCTTTTGGGTCAGTCGTTTGAAACAGCTCCCAGTCAGAATAAAAACGAAAGGTTGCTTTGAACCAGGAACCGTCCGCCATACCAGACTGCCCCAATGTATAATCAATAATGACTTCCTGCCATGAACCGGCAACCATCTCTTCAACATTGCAAGTAACCGAGCCAAGAAAAGGCATGTCCTTGGTCTTTGCATACAGACCTACGGGGGCAGTGTATGAGTGGCCTAATTTTTCCTTTAATTCTTCATCCGTCATTTTTTTCATGATTCTACCTCTGTTATATATTCATATTGCTATTTATAATAATTTTGTGTTTGTGAACTTAGTGCTATCTACTTCCACAACATTTGTTTCATTAAGTAATGCCTTATTAAAAAGGCCATGGCACAGATGCATCCCAGAGAGGTATTCCCAAAAAGGCATACCATGGAGCCATGATGAGAATGCCATATCCAATGGCAATCAGCACACAGGCCCAACCAGCTTTTGCATAATCAGTGACAGTGAATTGATCGGAGCCGTAAGCGATCACCGCAGCTGTAATCTGTGTCGGCAACAAATAAGCAAAGGTATCGGTATCACACACCAGTAAGGTAAAGGCTACCGGGTGTAAATTTAGTGCGGGTGCCATAGCGAAGACAATCGGTGCCAGCATTGCAATTGCGGCCACATTAGAAAGCATCCCAATGCGTATGATATGCGTACCAACCATCATGATTAACAGAATCATCCACCATGAATGACCGACCACCATGTTATGGATACTATCAGCTAAAAATTGTGCAAGACCAGACTTGGCCATGGCTGCTGTCATGGTTATCGCACCACCAAGTAAGAGGAATGTACCCCAAATAGTTTTAGCCTGCACTTCATTCCACTTGAATGGGAATAGTCCTGGGGTAAATAACACAAGAATACCGATAAGACCAATGACTCCTAATTTAAATTTGTGTAACTCAATTAAAGGGCTACCTTTGCCCATCATGAACAACATCGCAATTAACACAAATACGGTAACTAACATCCACTCGGATGTCGACATCTTCCCTAGTTCTTTATGAGCTTCATGAATTTTGGCATGGCCACCGGCAAGCTCTATACCTTTCGTTTTGAAATGGTAGCGCACCCACCATTGGGTTAACACAAACATTCCAAGATAGGGGAATTGCAGTAACATCCAATCGAGATATCCCAAACCGTCAAAACCGCCGTCTGAAAATATACCGATCATAATCAGGTTAGGTAAATGTGCTGTCATGATGAACACACCACAAATCATGGTGCCATAAACCAATGACTGGATAATAATGGCTTTTTTAGCTTCGTTCTCTTCAGGCGAATCACCTAATAGGCTGGTAATGCCCTTTACAACGGGTAACAAAGTTGCGGCACGTGCGTTAGCTGCAGGAATTAAAAATGCAAGGACTATATTAACAAAGAACATTCCCCAGATTACACGGCCAACATTAGATGCTTTAATTTTATCCAGAATACCTAACGCGATACGTCGATCAAGTTTGAGTAACTGCATAATAGCACCCACAAGGAATGCAAATAGGCACAACCAGACGACATGTTTGGTGAACCCGGAGAAAACAATTTCCATAGGCGGCACCAGTTTCCCCTTTTTCTCGATCCATGGGATACCGTGTGTAAGGATCAACAAAGTTGGTACTGATATCCCTGTAATACCAACGGGTAAAGCTTCTGAGACCCACATGATGCTGGCCCACACAACAATTGCTAATACCGCCATGCCATTCTCAGAAAGCCCATCAGGCCGCGGAAAAACCCATAAGATTAATGCGAACATGACCCATGCGCCGATGAATCCTGAAAGGACTCTAGTTGGATTTTTACCGCTTTCGCGGATGTTGCTGGTGATATGATCAATCATAGACATGACATCTACCTCTAATTTTTAGATTTTTTTCTCTATCATCGGTGCTTTACTACTATGCTGGAGTATCTACCATAAGTAATTATTGGTTAATGTAGATGAGATCATATCAATCGTGTTTATTCTGTCGGCTAGCTGACATGAAAAAAATGAATACAATGTATATTACAATTTGATTGAACAGGCATTTGATAGCTACATAATAAGGTGATCCTATGGAAGATTTTTGGTTTATTCCACCATCTGACTTTCTCTCGACAATGGTATCGAGCGATAAAGAGGAGCTGATGTCATATGCAAGCCTGACCCATTTTAAGAAAGGTGAATGTATATTTCAGGCTGGTGATCCAGGTAAGAATGTATATATTCTCGAGGATGGGCGAGCTAAGATTTGCCAATTATCTGCCGATGGCAAGGAAATGATTCTGTGGTTTTGTCTTCCAGGTGAGATGTTTGGTCTTGCAGAGGTGCCAAGAGAAAGCATCAGAGAAGTATTTGCACAAGTGTGTACTGATTCAGATGTTTACTCTATATCTCGCAAAACCTTCAATAATTTTCTTAAACATCACCCAGATACTGCAATGCAAGTAATAGATTTACTGTCTTGCAGGTTGCGCGTCTTGGGTCATATGTTATTAAACCTTGCATCAGATGATGCTACGTCACGTATTATCAAATTGATATTACGCCTATCCGCACGCAGAGGTAAACATAGCGGTGATAACGTTTGTCTTGATATTCCTCTGACTCACCAAGAGATTGCAGAAATGGTGGGAACAAGCAGGCAAACAGTAACTAGTGTTCTAGGTGACTTGCGGCGCCAAGGAGTTTTAAATGTTATTCGGCATCGTATTCATATACAAGATAAAGAAAAACTAAATAAAATGATAGATGATATTGTTAGTTCTGGGGTGGATATATAATGATAGCTACTTATTGGTTTAATTATTTGACAATAGTAGTGTTATGCATTCATTTTAAATATCCGTATTCTTAAAACAACTATGATAATTATCTTTAGTATCGCTTTATTAGTAAGTTTATATATAGTTGTCTACTACCGACTTCTCGTACGATACTATTATCAACTCGAAACAGGCCGAAAAGAAGGGGCATTTGTGACTTTATTTAGTTTTCCTCCATACTCAGCATTACCTGAAAAAGGCAAAGTATATGCTAAAAGATATTGGTGCGCTGTAACAGTTATGATTTTGTGTGTTTTGTCTCTCGCAATGTTAAGTAAAATTTCTATTTCTACCAGTACTATAGTTGGCAACTAATACAGTACTTATCAATTAGCTGTCATTTTTATAACTATAAGGAAATCAGATTAATATAGGAAATATATTCGTAGTACAAATTAAGCGCTGTAATTTACGCTAGTTCAATCAGTAGACGACTAAGTCATACTTCTTCCTAATAATCCCTTTTTGATTGTCGCCTGGCTGACAGAATGTTTAGTTAAGCTAAGACATGATTCCCTTCAGTTTTTGAGTAAGTGTTAATTACTCACATAATCACAGTGGGGTGTGCCATGTCGAGATCTTATTTTAATTCTTTGAATATATTAATTTTTATTTTTGGATTGAATATTTTTTTTATGTCTTCAGCAAATGCCATTAAGTATAAAATTGATGACGGGCATGAATTTAATTTCTGGGGATTTGCTCAGTTTACAGCTGAGGCACGTGATGACAAAGCTAATGATGGTTTAAATTTTGGAAATGATCGCGCACGAGCGGGAGTGAGATGGAAAAGAGAAAATCTTTTTGCAGGTCTTCATGTTGATTTAAACAATACTGGCGATGCTCCCAATGAGACTCTAGATCGATTTATTCGAGATGCTTTCGGTGGGTACAAATTCAGCAACGCAGCAAAAGTTAAAATAGGTCAATTTAAAACACCGGTTGGCATGTCGTATAACATGCCTGGTAAAAAATTACCGTTAACGAAACGACCTTTAACTGATCGATATAACCTTGATAGAACCCTTGGTATTATGCTGAGCGGTCGGAAAATAGGGGGTGGTTTTGGCTACGATATCGGCATTTTTAATCCTGCAAGCCGTGCTGCACAAGTCTCTGATTCTCCAGCAGATCAGGGTGGTGATGCTAATGCTTTTGCTGTTCGAGCTATCTATGATTTCGGAAAGGCGTTTTATATAGAGGCTTCATATGGGTCAAGTGAGGAAGCTGGTGGCACAGTGGGATCAGAGGACTATAGAGTTGTTGATGTAGGTGCAATATACAATAATCCAAATTTTAGAGTTCGTATTGAATTCATTGACGCTATGGACATACGAGGAGTAAAAAATCAAAACGCTACAACGTACTTCCTGGAAGGCTCGTATAAGGCTAATAAAACATATGAACTAACTGTTCGTTATGAAAATTCGGATGCTGAAACGACAGGAAGTGATACAAATTTACAAAACACATTTCTTGGAGTTACTGTATTTCTTGACAGTAGCACCAACGGCAGAATTCAATTGAATTACGTGACATCATCTGGTGATGAGGCTACTTTCCCAGGATTTGGTGGTGGATTCAGAGACGATGCTATTCTTTCTCAATATCAAGTTGCTTTCTGAGCAATTATATTATGAACCAGTATTGTTAACACTCAAAAAGTGTTACTTGTAATAGTAAACTAATCCTTTAACTATAGCGTTTTAATAAGGTATATTTTTATGCAAAAGCTCATGGATGAGTACTTTATCGATATTTGTTGTTTTAATCATTGATTTCTATTTAAATAAGCATTGAGCTTAAAACAATTAGTTGTCAGCACAAATGTAAAAAACTTTTCCTTGTAATAAGCAAGTTTGTAATTTAATACTGTACCCAGCTTCGATTAGATTTAGAAAGTATTTTGGTTAGTTAAATGCTATTGGCTCTTTTTATAATATAGTGAGCGTCATTTCTCCCATTTAATTGAAAATATAAAAAAGGGTCGCTGACAATTATCAGCGACCCCTGTGGTCTTTATCTTTAATCTTTTTAGATTATTCTAAATTACTACAAGTCCAACCCCAGCCTTCCTGTTTTTGTACAAATGCTGTCGCTTTATCCAGGCAGTAGTCTCTGTCTGAGTTTGCTGTCCATAAGGTTTGTACACCGGTTGATTTTTCATAGTTTACTTCACAAACAGTGTCTGTTTCTTCATTGTCATAGACAACAGTGATGATACGAACCTGGTTGCCATGTTCACATGTCGATTTCAGAGTATCAGAGTTACTAGTTGCAACTTCAGTTTCTGTTGTAGCAGCTGTTTCAGTTACTTCTGCAGGAGCTTCAGTCACTTCTTCTACAGGCGCTTCTTCTTTCATTTCCTGCACTTCTGCTTTTGTTTCTTCCATAGCAGCAACTGACTCTTCTTTAGCTGCTTCTGCTTTGTTTTCATTAGTATCCATGCTTGCTTCGTTTGATGCGCATGCACTGATTATTGAAAACCCCATTACCAATATTATATTTTTTATCTTCATCATTGATTACTCCGTTACTTATTAAAATTATAGCCCTGCGCATTTTAACTGGAATTGAAGCGGGCGGAGGGATTTAATTTCGATAGTTTAATGTTTAAGGGGACACCTAATGCCGCTTACTTAAGCCGAAATTCCCGTCATTGCGAGCGGTAGCGCGGCAATCTATTAGTGTTGGATGCCTGCCTGACAGAGATTGCTTCGTTCCTCGCAATGACTCAGAACAACCTACTTCTCTTAAGTAAGCGGCATTAGGGACAGAATCTTTAGACCGTATTAATGGAATAAAGTAATAACCAGTCCGTCTTTACATTATGATAACTATTCTTGCCAGGAAATATAGAACACGATTAATTCACCTGTTATTTTTTAGTGTCTATATATCCCCGGTATTTTCTCAATCAGAAGTTTCTATAGAAGAATTGACTGCCTTGATTGATGAAGATGCAACTAACGCTCAGCTGTATATCAAGCGCGGTGATATTTATCTTGAGCAACGGGAATTTTTTGATGCTGTAGAAGACTACACAGAAGCCATTGAACTTGATTCTGAGGCAGATCAGGCCTATTTTGGCAGAGGGTTGGCACTCGCTCGCCAGGGTATGATTGGTGAAGGAATAGCTGATTTATCAGTATTTATTAAACGTAATCCCCAGAGTTCACTGGCTTACACTAAACGAGGTGTGCGTTATATGTGGCTAAACGATTTTACTAGTGCTAAAAAAGACCTCATAAAAGCACTGGTACTAAACCCTGAAAATTCTGAAGCTCACGACGATCTGGGTGTTATATATGCGCGAGGAAAGGAGTATGAAAAAGCGATACAACATTTTACAGCAACGATCAAAATTGCCCCAAGTTACCAAAAGGGGTATCACAATCTGGCAATGACATTATTTTTAGTTGGCCAGGATGATGGGGCATTGTTAATGGTCAATCAGGCGATAGAACTTAATTCAAATCACAGAGATGCATTATTGCTTAAGAGCCTTGTTCTTGAAAAACTTGGACGCAATGAAGAAGCTGCCGCTATTAAAGAAGATGCAGAATTTTTACCAGAAACCAACTGGAGTGAAAGCGTACCGGTGCAATAAAACTAAATAAAAGGTTAGAAATTAAAGGAGGCGGTGACAAATGAGGATTATTTCTTTTTGTCACCGTCTCCTTTTTACTGTGTGGTAATCAGTCTGGGTGGGTTAGAAATCATAGAGCTAAACTATCTATGGTGATGTGGACGCAGAGGTTGCCAGTACCTCTGAAATCATTTCAGGAACTGAGAAAAATTTTCTGCACGATTTAGAACAACGTTATCCAGAGATTGCATTTAGCCTTAAAGGTGAAGCTGAAGAAGGAGTGAAAACAAAGACTTCAATTATCAGCGGATTTGTACTGGGCGCACTGGGTGTCTTTTTATTACTGAGTTTAATTTTTCGTAACTATCGTGAACCGGCAATCGTTATGCTGAATATTCCTCTGGCACTTATCGGCGTTATCTGGGGGCACCTTATTATGGGGCTGGATTTCACACTGCCGAGTATGATTGGATTTGTCTCACTTGCAGGCATTGTTGTTAATGATTCTATTTTGTTGGTGGTATTTGTTAAGCAACATATAAAAGATGGCATGGCTTTACATGACGCTGCAAAACAGGCTGTGCGTGATCGCTTTCGTGCCATTTTTTTAACTTCGATAACCACCGTGGCCGGCATGACACCGTTATTGTTTGAAACCAGTACGCAAGCATTAATACTGGTGCCACTGGTTACCAGTATTGTGTTTGGTATGCTGACTTCAACACTTCTTATTATTATGGTATTACCTTCTGTTTACGCCATTATGGAAGATATCGGTGTTGGCGTGATTGCTTTAAAAAATGATGCCGAGCCAGTTCATGAGTAATGCGAACCTATAAAGCGAGGTGATATTTAGCTGGTGCTGTCTTCCAGTTCACTAAGATATTTGAATAACTTTCGCGAAGCTGTTGGTGGTTTTTCGCTTTTCTTTTCTTTATGCGCAGCTCGAATGAGTTGATTGATGTGTTGTCGATCGACTTCGGGGTGACGTGAAATTATTTCGTTTAAAGTATTTTTGTCGTTCTCGATTAAATTATCGCGCCATTTTTCCAGACGTTTGAATTGTGCCGTATTGGTATCGTGACGATGTTGTATTTTTCTTACTTTAGATTCGATATCTTCATTTTCAACTGAACGTAATAATTTACCGATGTATTGTCGTTGCCTTTTCAGGCCGCTGCGAGATTTTATTTTTAGCGCAGTTGTAACCGCTTCTTCAAGTTCATCAGGTAAGTCTAGAGATTGTATCTCTTCTTTTTTAAGTTTTAGAATGTTCTCGCCTAAATCTATCAGATTTTGGCAGTCTCGTTTAACCTGTGATTTACTGGGCCCGAGATCCAGCTCTTCATCACCGGTTTCGACATTGTTTGAAGTGGAATTAGTATTCTTCATCGTTATCCGTGTCTTGTTCGCTTAAAATTGGGTTGTCATCGAACTGCACGCTTTCCAGCTGCATGCGAGAGTGTTGTTTGCCTTTGCGATAGTTTTCGATGATAACAGGTAAGTTATGTAATTTGGGCGCAATCCAGATATGTAACTGTCGTTTTTTTCGTGGGTCAGTACGTACCA
>Ga0316209_1002481_pt1 | contig 14755 bp, 9 predicted proteins | sample 6monopyrite_MG_FD_204945 | JGI IMG/M metagenome (GOLD analysis project Ga0316209, IMG submission 204945) | Microbial mat bacterial communities from mineral coupon in-situ incubated in ocean water Damariscotta River, Maine, United States -... | ecosystem: Environmental > Aquatic > Marine > Coastal...
CTGGTTAATTTTGAATCCCTCGAATTCAAAAATGTACGTTTTCGATATGCAGGCTCAGTTCCCTACGTTTTGGATGATGTGTCCTTTACGCTCAATAAGGGCCAGCAATTGGCCTTGGTGGGTACAACCGGATCTGGCAAGTCGACCATCATTCGCATCATGAGTAAAACCTATATGGACTACGAAGGCAGCATTCTTCTGAACGGCATTGAGTTGTCGAGCATTCCTAAAGACGCAATGTTGCACTTGTTTTCTCTGATGCAGCAGGACGTGTTTCTGTTTGAGCAAAATATCCATTTTAATATTTCCCTTGGCGCCGACGAAATCAGCGACGACGCTGTGGTCGATGCCGCACAATACGTATATGCCCACGACTTTATTTTGGGGCTACCGAGTCAGTACCAATTTGAGTTGAAAAATAGCGGCACTAATTTGTCGGCGGGACAAGCTCAGTTGATATCCTTTGCGCGCTCAGTAGCCCAAGGCGGGCAAGTGATGATGTTGGATGAGGCTACCAGTTCAGTAGACTCCATTACCGAAAATCTGATCCAGAAAGCCATTGGGCGTTTGTTTGAGGAAAAGACCGTTATCGCCATTGCTCACCGCTTGAGCACCATTCGTCACTCCGATCAAATTTTGGTGCTCAACCAAGGTAAAATTGTTGAGCGAGGCAGTCATCATGACTTACTGGCAATGAAGGGGGTTTATTCTAGTTTACTGACGGATGATACGAATATTGAGAATGATGAAGGGGTCTTGTTGCCTGAGGCTGGATGAAAACGCCCAGCCGGGCATAGGAGACACCCAATTTATTCAAATATGTTGCTTTGTTTGACTCCGTTTACAATAGCTGTCTTGCTAATGTGTTAGTTACACAAAATATTAATTCCTGCGCCACACGCAGTACAACTCAATGTTGCGTTTGAGTTCTTGCAATTCGGATATTTGACCTTCCTCAACTGTTTTATCAAGTTGATATTTAGCATCTTCACATTTTTCACCAAATGCATGTTTACCGTCGTTTTGTTGAATTTCAGAGGGGTCTGCAGCCACCACTCTTGGCTGAGCACATGCACTCAAACCCAACACTAAAAGACTACTTAACAAGATCACATTACCCATAAAAATCCTTAATAGAACAAAAAACGTCAGACAAAAACTGCCTAAAAGTTACTTCAATAACCGTCCAGCCAAACCACTGCCCCTAATACACTGTTGCCCTAAGCTAAGACTCAGTGCTTTAGGCTCAGCAAACAACATACAGTATTTCTTCGAACGAGTAAGGCCTGTATAAATCAATTCTCGATTTAAGCCTCTTCCTTGATTATTCGAGGTAATAGGTGGTAAACATAAATAAACCGACTCGAACTCTGAGCCTTGACTTTTATGGATAGTCATAGCGAACAAGGTTTCTAGGCTAGGCAGGCGACTGGGTAATAATCCTCTTAATTCGCCTTCTGGATTGACAAACCAGACTTTGGTTAACAATGCATTGTTGGGGTCTGGCATCACTATGCCTAGGTCACCGTTAAATAACTTAAGCTGGTGATCATTTTTCGACAACATCACGGGTCTGCCGATATAGAAATCTTTACTATTATCAATCAGTCCTTGTTTGTGTAGTTCGTTCTCGATCAATGCATTTAGCTGAGTAACGCCCCAATATCCGCTCTTTTGTGCGCATAACACTTGTTGTTGCTGTAAGTATTTAAACCCTAGGCGTATGTCACCTTGTTGTATGGCTTGGGAGTATTGTTGATATATTGGCAACAGTTTAATAATAAGTGTTTTAAGTATTTCATTAGCCACTGCTTGCGGCGAAGTTTGGCTAGGTTGATACCAGTTTATATCTGTGAATTGATGATCATTTAATAAGCGAAAACTTTGACTAACCTGCCCTGCTTTAACGTGCTTGGCCAATTGCCCGATACCGCTTTGTTCATTAAATCTATGACTTTTAACTAACCTCACCACATTGTCTCGAATAACACTTTGATCTGTCGCTTCAGTAGTCCCCATATCCTGGCTGGTAACAGCAGGTTCAGAAATCAACTTTGTTAAGTGCAACTGCATAGTGTCGCTATAGGCCATCAACGAATTGTCCATATTTTTTGACTGAAATTGACTGGCTGCGCAGATATCAGATAACACACTGCCGGTTTCTACTGAGGCAAGTTGGTCTTGATCCCCTAACAACACAACCTGAGCATGCTTTGGCAGCGCGGCGAATAATTTTGCCATTAACGGCAAGTCCACCATTGATGCTTCATCAAGTACAAGCACATCCAAATGTAATGGATGACTGGCATCCGCTTTAAAATAGGGGCTTTGTGGCTTAGCGCCCAATAAACGATGAATGGTTTGGCACTGTTCGGGCAGGTTTGTTTGTAAAGCCTTAGGTAATTTTTGTTTTGCGGAGCTGATGGACTCTGTCAATCTAGCCGCGGCTTTGCCCGTTGGCGCGACCAATTGTATATTGAGTACTTCGCCCTTTTCAGCGGCGAGTCCTTGTAATAAAGCTAACAGTTTTGTGACGGTCGTTGTTTTGCCTGTACCTGGACCACCGGTAATAAAACTCAGTGTTTGGCTTGCCGCTAAACACACCGCTATTTTCTGCCAATCTAGTATTTGTGTATCGGCATTATCAAATAAATCACTGAGTAAACTTTGTGCAGCAGTAATATCCAAGTTTACTGTTTTAGCCGCTTTTTCTCTGATGTTAGCCGCTAGTTGTGACTCGTACTGCCAATATCGCTGCAAATAGAGTTTAACGCCTTGCAAAACTAGCGGTTTTGCGGTGTTTTCATCTAAGGTAATATCCCTTGTAGCCACGCTCGCGAAAGTACGTGTATTTTCTATGTAGCGCATCACCACTTCTAGTGCTGGAAAATGATAAACGCCTAAAAACGGTTGGCCTAAACTTGCTAAATCAATACAGCTATGTTGATCACCTGATTGGGCGCTCACATACGCGGCGAGCATAGTGAGACATTCTATAGCTGATGAAGCTGTATTATCTGAGGCTAATTCTTCACTATAAACAAAATCTGCAAATGCCATATCGATGGCGCGGATTTTAGCCATCTTAAGCAACTGCACAAGACAGTCTTGTAACTCTGGATTGTTTTGAACTTGCATCAACATAGGTGGCTTACCATAAGTCTAACTGTCCTTGTGGTTGCGGCTCATTTTTAATTTTCTCTGTTTTCTCTGGCGGTTTACCCGAAAACAAATCATCTAATGCTTCTATCATCGATTTTTCTGGTAAAACAAAATACACACCATTGCCCGGTGCTGTTTGGCTCATGCCTCGTATAAACAAATAATAGGCACCCCCAATATGAGTGTGATAATCATAATTTGGCAGTTTGTGTTTTAGCCAACGATGCAAAGCCAAGGTATATAAAATGGCTTGTAAGTGATAATCATGGCCTGTCATCGCTTCTTCCATGGCCCCATGGTGATAGTGCTCATAACTATCACCTAAATGGTTGGATTTATAATCTGCCACGTAAAACTTGCTTTCAAATTCAAACATTAAGTCGATAAAACCTTTGATCATGCCGTTAAGTTGCTCGAACTGGTAATCACGTGCATGTTGTTTGTAATACTGATTGATAATGCGGTTGAAGTCGCCTACCTTGACTTCATGCAAAGGCATATGAAACTCCATCTCCACTTTGACTTGTTTAGCAGATAACTGCGCCAAACTTATGCTGGGTGTTGGTTTCGCTGTTTTTGGTTGCGCACTGAAAGGCGCAAGCAACACATCCGTTAACCAGTTTTCTAAGCAACCATGCCATTCATCGCCAATACCAAACCAAGTGGATTGCTGGGTTATCACCTCTGCCAATTGCTCAGGTTTTTGCAGATCAATATTTTCTAACACACCGTGTAAAAACGAACCCGCATTGGCACCGCGCTCAAAACTAAAGGGGCTTTGCAGCAGCTCAGAATTTTGTGGTGATGGCTCAGCGAGCTGTTCACCTTGCGCAGAATCTATTACTTGGTCTTGGCCTTCATCTTGCCCCGGCCCAGGCATATCCAAATGCACTTGCTGACGACTAATGGCCGAATAACTGGTCAAGCGCCAGGCCCTGCTGACAGGTTTTGTGAGTTGTAAGGCTTTAAGTTGACCCTGTTCAGCATCACGGCTTGCTGTGACAAACGCCTGGGGTGTTTCGCTTTGCGAATTGGTAAAAGCACGATAAGACAGATCGCACTTAGCCGCTAAGGCTTGAATTTGTTGCGCTATATGTTGGTCGGTAATGGCTTGTTCGGGATCTTCCTCTGGCCCATCTTTGGCCGACATTAACAAACAGCCTAGGGCTGATTGGCCAAAACCCGATACCTTTTTACTTTTTCCTAAACTGATATTCCACACACCAATAGAACAATAATAAACAGCTCGGGTTACGGCCACATAAAACAAACGGATATCTTCGGCTAAACGCTCAAAGTCAGCTTTTTGTAAGTTTGGTTCTTGTATTAAAAAGTCTACTTCAAGTTGCTGTTGATCATTGTGATACAAGGCTTGTTGTGCTGTTTTATAACTGCTAGCAAAGGGCATAAACACTAAGGGGAACTCTAAACCCTTAGATGAATGCAAGGTGATAATTTGCACTAGATTAGCGTCGCTTTCTAAGCGAATTTGCTGGTTGTCGTTATTGTGATCAGGCTCTAACAAACAACTTTCAAACCAGTGAATAAGCTGTGCTTCTCCCACTAATTGCAAACTTTGTTGTTGCAGTAATTCTGTCAAATGACGTAGATCGGTGACACGCCTTAAACCATCAGCGTGATGTTTAAGCAAACCTTGCTCCACATCAAAGTGCTGCAACACTTGGTTTATGGCACGTATCAAACCGTGTTTTTGCCAGGTTTGATGCCAGTAAAAACGTTGTTCTAACACGTCTTGCCAGCGTGATTCATCGTTAAACAAATTATCTAACTGCTGCGCATCAAAGGTGAATAATTCACTCATCAAGGCCGCTTTTAATAAGCGCTCGTCTGTTGGTTGGCTAAGGGCCTTGAGTAACCTAAATAGGTCCACAGCAATTGGCGTAGCGAAGACACTCTTGCGGGCTAAAAATACACTTGCGACATTAACCGCAGACAAGGCATTTTTGATCACTTGTGCTTCGTTACGATTACGCACCAACACGCAGCAATCACCCGCTGTAATAGTTCGGTTTTGTATTTGTGCTTGATCTGTTTGCGCTAAGTGCAACCAGTGGGCTATTTGATTGGCCGTGGCAATGGCTAATTGAGTAGTGGCATCACTGGCGGATATAGGTAAGTTTTGCTCACTGCATAAATGCTGAAAGTCTAAACTCTGAACCTCTTCACCTGCAATGCTTAATCCAGCAAAATCACGCCCAGCTTGTACTGGATAAAATGGAATTTTTTGTTCAAACAAAAAACCTTTACGGCTACTTTCAAACAACTGATTGATAGCATTCACCAGTTTAGGTGCGGAACGCCAGTTAGTCGCTAGGGTAAAATGCCGCTGACTATGTACCCAGTCTTTGGCTTTAATATAAGTAAAAATGTCTGCGCCCCGAAACGCATAAATAGCCTGTTTTGGGTCGCCAATCATGATCCAACAGGCTTGTGACAGCCCTGAGCTAATATCAGAACTTGTCTCTGAGCTAAACTCGGAGCTAATCCCTGACTCAGACGCCTCTTTATAAGCCCCGTATATACCTTGGAATACCTCGAACTGTACTGGGTCGGTATCTTGAAATTCATCAATCAAGGCTGCAGGATAATTTTGCCTAATAGTATTAGCCAAAGCGTTAGTTTTATCATCGGAGCTGGCCTGTTGGCTTATAGCACGCTGCAAACCCAGCAATAAATCGTCGGGCGATAACAAATGTAGCATTTCTTTGTGACAAGCAAGATTTTCCGACACTACCGACATGGCGTGTTGACTAAATGCCAAGATTAAAGTCTGTTGGCAACTCAGCAACATGTTTTGTAGTCGTTCAAACTGACCAAAATCTAAGTGGGATAAATCCTCACTGCCTTTTTTCGCCGCCTTGGCCACTTGTTCAGGAGAAAACAACTGCCAGCCAGTTTTATCAAAATCAATTTGCAATAAATCACTTTTACAAAATGCCTGCATATCTTGTAGGGTTGGCAACTTGGCTAATTTGGCGCGGCCACTCAAATTTGCCTTACTCAGTTGTTGGCTGATGTCGTTCGCTAACCACCAGCGTTTAAGCTTGGCAACTTGCTCTGCGTATTGCTTAACACTTTTGATGGCGGGATCAATGTCTGCGGTTTGATAAGGCGTGGCATGCTGACTCAGCAAGCGGCCAATATCTTTAAGCATGGCATCAGGTGTAGACCAATGTTTTAACAGTAATTGCAAAGTTTGATGTGGCAGAGTCATCACATGTTTACGCCAATAATCTTCAGCCGCTATTTTTAGCCATTCACTTTCATCTAAAATAAAGCTTTGTTCATACATGGCACCGCTTTCAAAGGCATGTTCGGTGAGCGCTTTGTGACAAAAGCCGTGAATGGTAAACACAGCTGCTTCATCCATTTGTTTGCTGGCTAGGGCAAGTCGCTGGCAATCGCGTTCAACATTGTCACTTTGCTCGATAAGCTGTTGAATAAAGTCGTCTTGGCTGGACTTCGCAAAAAAGTCTAAATAGGCCTGACGCAAACGCTGACGAATACGCTCTTTTAATTCCCCTGTGGCAGCATTGGTAAACGTCACCACCAATATTTGCTCCACACCTAAAGGCACGCAGCCATGGCCGAGTAACAAACGAATATATAAATTGACTATGGTGTAGGTTTTACCTGTGCCTGCGCTGGCTTCGATGAGCGATGCGCCAGACAAAGGGAAAGTCAATGTATCTAGAGGCTGCATGGCAGTGAGGTTCATTTTGCTTCACCTAGTGCTACTAGGGGTAAAAGTAAGCTTTCAGCTATTTGACTAAAGTTTTCAAAGTGCTCGGCTAAATCAGGGCAAACCCTTTGAATGTGGGCTTCACTGCCCTCGCCTGTAGCAAAGTCATTGCCTTTAAAGGTATTCAAGGTTTTGTTTAGGTCTTGACTGGTTACCCATTGCCAAGCAGCTTCTGGATAAAAATGCAGTACCTGATCAGCACCGTGTTGCCAAAGTTCAAGCCAAATAGCAAGTTGCTGTAGGGCCAATTTTTTCTCAACAACAGGCAGTGAATACAATTTTTCGGTGCTGATAAAATGCGCCTGATTGAGTGCTGTTTTAGGGGCTGTTGTAGAAGAGTCCGCACACAAACAAAGCCATTGTAAATACAAAGCGATACGATCTTTAGCCCTGAGTTTTCCGGTTCGCCAAAGTATTAAATCTTGCCCATAAAGATTATCCACACGACCTAACAAAGTGATGTCATCAATCAGCAATTCAATATCCACACTTGGCGATGTGTTAATCGATTGACTCAACTGGGTAATTTGTTGTGCTAGGTCAGTGCTTTGTTTGCTTAGCGGCCTAAGTGCCAACTCCCCGGTTTGCCCTGCTGGCAATTTGCCTTCGGCTCTTAACTCATTTAATAAACCACTGCTAATATTGTGTTGCTTGTTTAGCCGTTCTGTTGCTGCCTCTGGACTGACATTAAGGTGCATATCAAGCGCGTGCTGAACCAATCTTTGGTTGACTTGATATCTGTCTAGCCCATCAAATGCAAAAGGTTCTTCATCACTATTCTGTTGCCCTAGTGGATAAAAACGAGTTTGCCAACGCTGCATAAAAAACACTTTGGCGGGGTTTTGGAAAAACTGGATCAGGGCATCAAGTTCAAGTTCAGTGCTTTTCTCTAATGTATGACTCAAAGCAGCGCTGTTAAACATCAACGCTTGGGAGGGTTGCTGTAATTGTTCAGCAATGGCTTGCTGTTTTTGGTTAAAGCTAACATAAGTCTCAGCTTCACCTTTCACCTCGAAATAGGTCTGATTAAAGGGCTGCAATTTATGTTTAACCGTTACATGGGCAAGCAGATTTTTCTCGGTGTCTGCCACGTCCAAAACCCCTTGCCCAGACAGACAAAAACCTTGTTGGCAATATTCCATTAATTCACTGAGCAAAATTGAAGGTGCCATGGGGCTATTATCTTTTTGGCTAAAACCTTGATAACTAAAATACAGTTGCTCTCTGGCCGATAACAAGGCTTCTAAAAATAAGTATCTGTCATCTAACCTACGGGATCTGTCGCCACGTTTTGCGGGCGCCAAACGCATTAAGTCAAAACCCATTGGCACACTTTGCCGTGGATAGTCACTGTCGTTCATGCCTAACAAACACACCATTTTAAAGGGGATACTGCGCATCGGCATCAGTGTACAAAAATTCACATAACCCGCTAAAAAACGCTGACCTACACCTGTTTCCTGAATATTTTGCTGTAATTCACTGACAAACACATCTTGATCAATCTCATGGGTATATTGCTGGCTGTGGACTAACATTTTTTCGAGGGTTTCTCGAAGGATCAGCATATCGGATTGTTCGCTTTCATCTGCGTCATACAACTCAGCTAACAACTCAAGGGCTTGTTCGACTTTGTGTTGAATCTTTTGTGTCTGTTGGCAAAATGCTAATACTTTTAACAGTGCAGCGGTAAACTGATAACACTTACCTAAGGCGACTGCTTGCTGGCCTTCAATATCAACATAAGCCGCAATCAATTCGTGCTTACCTTGATACAACTCGCTGCTTGCCATGGCATACCCGGCTAACAATCGCTGTAAACCAAACACCCAAGTATTTTGTTTCTCAGCGGGTAGATCCCAACGTTGTTTGTCTTGTTCATTCCAACCCCAGCGCACCCCCGCATCGGTTAGCCAATGTTGTAATAATTCAAATTCTTGTGGGTCGATAGCAAATTTACGTTGCACCGCTGGCACTTCGAGCAAGGATAAGACTTCAGATAAAGTTAAGCGGCTTTGATGCAATTTCATCAGCTGTAAAAAGCTGCTTAACAAAGGTGAGACTTGACCCACATTGCGGTCTGATATGGCATAAGGGATAGCCAGTTTGTGATCTACCGCACCAAATACTCCCTCGATAAAAGGTGCGTAAGTGGCAACATCGGGCATCATCACAATCACGTCACCAGGATGCCAATCGGGGTTGTCGTTAAAACGTTTCAGTAATTGGTCGTGGAGAATTTCTAATTCACGTACTTTGGAATGACAGGCATGCACTTGCAAAGAGTTATCTGTAGTAGCAATTTCAACTTTTGGATAATCCTTGCCATTGGATAATAACTCACTGGCGTTTAACTCTTGTGATGTGGCTCTCAACTGCAAATGGTTCACATCAGATTGAATATGCTGCAGCAAACATTCTGGCTGAATATCCACAAAATAGTCTTGTTGCTGCAACTCAAGACCCAGCAACATGTCTTGATAATCTCGCCCTAATTTGCCCCACGAAGCCAACAATGGATTACCTATATCTAAAAATTCGACTCCGGCTAATTCTGTGTTGTCTATGGCTTTAAGCTGGGCTTTGGCTTGGGTTTTTTTATCAACAATATCGCCCCAATAATGCTGACTTGGATTAAACCAAAATATCAACACATCGCGGGTTTCAGCAAGGGCACTGAGTACTTCAAGCTGTTGCATGGGCATAGCGGAAATACCAAATACCATAAGCGGTTTTGCGATTTTAGCCTCGTTATCGTTATTCTGATCTACTGCGCTATGCAAAGCTTGCAGCAAAGTGTGATGTAAATTAGCACGATGAAAAGGTGACTCGCCTAACGCCTCGCTATGGGTGACCAAAGCGCGCCATAAAATGGGCTGCCAAGGATGAGACTCACAGATACTTTTATCATTATTATCAGGCAGATCACCGGGCAAGTCATTCTGACCGGCTTCCCAATGAATGATCCAGTCGGGTCGATACACTAAATACTGATCGTACACATCCGCAATTTTACCCGCTAATTGATACAGTTTAAGGGGTTGTGAATCCGCTAAATACTGTTCGATAGCGGCAAATTCAGCTTGCTCAAGCATAGTCGGTAGTATCGACATGAGTTTCCATGTCATATTAGGTTTGGTAAAGGCAGATTGTTCCGGTAGGTCTTGCACATGTTGTTGATACAACTGCCAAATAAAACTTGATGGCAATGGGAAGTCGATATTTGCCGCAATACCCAGATTTTCAGCTATTTGGATTTTTAACCACTGGGACATACCTGGGCTTTGCACTAATATTTGATCTGCATCAAATACCGACACACCCTGCCCTGCGGTTTCTTGCAAACAACTGATTAAACTCTCAGCTAAGCATTCCATTTTGTTTGACTGAACCAGATACAGCATAAATAAAGTAGGTTTCTTAAGACTATTGCGCGAGGTTTTAAGTCTACCAAAGTCTATAATTTTAAAATCTGTTTTTTTAAATTAGTAATCGAGAATGTTAATGCATTTAGAGTGTATTCTGATCAAGGATGCTGTTGCTCGATATTAAGCGTTAAGTTAATTGAGTTGGCTTTTGCTATTAAATTACCGTTTGACTAACGATCAGGACAACTGCTTTAGTAGATTGCAGATATTGGTCTCTTGTTCTGAAATTTCGGCGTTGAGCGATTTCCTGCAATTCATTATTAGCTGGATTGCCCTTACAGGTTTAAAGAAGAATATTAACCACCGAGAACACAGAGATCACAGAGAATTGAAGGTTATGACTTAAGCTGACAGGTTGGAATGAGCGATAAGCGGAAGTTGGCGTTTCCCTAGTAACAAGGTATTGTTGCTTGCAATAATTATGACCTTTCATGGTCGCCGTGAAATGAGCGTTATATGGATACTGGCACTTAAATGAAACACATTATGTTTGATGTAGATGGGACTCTAGTTGAATCCTATGACTTTGATGAGCAGTGTTTCTTAGAAGCAGTTCAAGAAGTAACTGGATTGGGTGTGATAAATAACTGGGAAACTTATCCACATGTTACAGATAGGGGCATTCTCGGAACTTTTATTGAACGTCAGGCTCAACAATATTCTATTGAAGAACTTGAAGAATTGGTTAAGCCTGTCTTCGTATCAAAAATAAAGGATTATCTAGCCTCAAACCCAGCGCAAGAGGTAGAGGGGGCAATCAAGTTTGTGGAACACTTGAAGTCTGAAAGCGATGTTGTACTAAGCATTGCTACAGGTGGCTGGGGCGATACTGCTGTTGAGAAATTAAAATCTGCGGGGTTTGATTTGAGTGGTATTCCATTAGCATCATCTAACGACCATCATTCTCGTATAGAAATAATGAAATTAGCAATAGTCAAAGCAGTTAATACTGATAATGTTCCCCTGACTTACTTCGGTGATGCTGAATGGGACGTGAGAGCCTGCAAAGATCTCGGAGTGAATTTAGTGATTGTTGGGTCTCGAGTAAATCACAATCAGGTGCTCAGTGATTTTACAAACATATATAAGGCAATGAGTTACGTTCAGTAAGTGGCAGACATGTTACAAGCAGTTGAACAGTTTTAATAATTAATAGCAGAAGGAATCTCAGAATTAACCTTAAACACTACGTATATGCACTTTTGGACCCTAGAGATGAAGTGATTTTCTATATAGGAAAAGGTCAAGGTTCACGGGTTCTGGCCCATACATTCGCTGCCAAGAATGGTGAACCCAAAGGGGCAAAAGAAGTTAGAATTATGGAAATAATTAATGATGGTCGAGAAGTTAGAAATATCATCCTCGCTAAAGAGCTTGAAACAGGTGCAGAGGCTTTTACAGTTGAATCTCTGCTAATACATGAAGCTCAAGGCAGTGGTAAAGTATTAGGTATTTCGTGTGACTTAACGAATTTAGTTGCCGGACATCGCACGGACCGATTTCGTATCATCGACAGAATAGATGATTTGCAAGGCTTCGAATATGTAACTGAAAAACTAGCCTCTGGAGAAGTTAAAGAATCTAATAAGGAGCTATTTGATCGAGTTTTGTCAGAAGTAGATATTTTCAAAAATCCAAATAAAGTGGGTGGTGGTTATATCAGGAGCCAGACCCTAAGTAACGGATTCGAGTTCGTCGTGTTTCCTAAGTCAACAAGGAGTCTTGTATTTGAATATATCAAAAGGAAACCAAAGGACTCTCACCGAGAGCATGCACAAATAATTAGAGATAAACTCGATTTGGGTGGCCATGTAAAAGATGCACGAGTTGATTTTCACGACAAGGCCATCAATGTATTTACAGTCGATCTAGCAATAGAAGCTCTAAATAAATATATCAATACCATAAATGAAATAGACAATTTTCTTTAGAGATCAAAAAAACGTTGTTGTTGAAAGCAACGTTGCATGAACCTGCGGGGTCACCCATTAGCCAGCTGGTGTCAGAGCCGATGAAATGTCACTTTTAGATCTGAAACAGTCGATTACATCAAGACCAGTGAACGGCGGATTTGGTGGCAAACGAGATCGTCAAACCAGCTTTTTCGAGCCACCGCTATGACCGCTTTTGGCTCATTTGAGCCAAATAGGTGCCGCACTATCTTCCCTGATGTTTTCTCACAGAATCCCTTCTGTGCGACTTACTTTTTTATTAAGTGCATCCTTGCACTTAATAAAAAAGAATCACTGGCTCGAAGGGATTCGAGTCAAAAACCATCATGGACGATGGCGCGAAGCGTACCTTCGCTCTTGGCACACAGTGCCAAGAGCCCAGCCACTTTTAGAGAATCGCCCTGTGCACTTTGAAACGAATTTGTTAGGTGTTAGAACGAAACTTAAATCAATATAGCAAACTAAACCAGTTGTCCATGTTCGAGCTCGCTGATTTTAGCCAACAATTTTTAGCCCCCTTTATTGGGGTGTTGCTCTTCGAACTTCGATGACACAATAACGTTATAACGTTATAGTGTTGTTATTGAATCAAGGGAGCTATTACTATGAGTAACTTATCTAAACGTTCGACTGTTTATTTTGAACCTGAAATACATCAAGCTTTAAAGATGCGCGCAGCTTCTGCGCACTTATCAGTTTCTGAACTAATAGATGAAGCTGTGCGATTATTAATGCGCGAAGACCAAGAAGATTTAGCTGCTGTATCTGATAGAGCTAGCGAGCCTGAAATATCTTATGAAGATCTGTTAAATGATTTAAAGTCTCATGGCAAAATATAAAATTACTTTTAAAAAGTCAGTAGCTAAAGATTTACGAGTGATACCGAAAAACGATATACAAAAGATTTTAAGTAAAATCGACTCATTATCTGAGGATCCTCGGGGTGAGGGGTGTATAAAGTTATCTGCAAAAGAAAGTTATAGAGTTCGGCAAGGATTGTATCGAATAATATATGAGATAAAAGACGCTCTACTAGTTGTGAATGTAGTTAAAGTAGCACATAGATCTCATGTTTATAAAAGCAACTAATAAGCGCTTTAAACGGAAAAAATCACCTACAAGGACAGCCACTTTTAGTGAATCCAAGGACGGCTGCTTTGCTATTTTTTGGAGTGGGTACCTGCTATAGTTTTCAATCTTTAAAATTCTTTTATAACAGATATTTATCGAGCCAATGAAAAAATATAAATATGAAAAACACTTAGCTAAGCTACAAATTGAACTAGCCCATTTGCAACAGTCGGTGCAAAAATCTGGTCAAAAAATCGTGGTGCTTTTTGAAGGTAGAGATGCGGCTGGAAAAGGCGGTGCTATCAAAACCATCACCGCTAAGCTTAACCCCAGATTGGTGCGCATTGCAGCTTTAACTAAACCTACCGAAAGGGAAACCACCCAATGGTATTTTCAACGTTATGTTGCACATCTTCCTGCCGCCGGAGAAATTGTGCTATTTGATCGCAGTTGGTACAACCGCGCTGGTGTAGAAAAAGTGATGGGTTTTTGTACTGAAAAGGAATACCAGGAGTTCTTAAGCACTTGCCCAGCCTTTGAAGACACTTTAATAAAATCAGGTATTATTCTTATTAAATATTGGTTTTCAGTGTCTGACGAAGAGCAGGAGAAACGTTTTAGCAAACGACTGACCGACCCAATAAAACGTTGGAAGTTTTCTGATATGGATCTTGCTTCCCGCACTAAATGGGTTGAATATTCACAAGCTAAAGATGCCATGTTTGAACACACCGATACCGATCACAATCCATGGTTTGTAGTCGATGCCGACGACAAAAAAGCGGCAAGACTCAACTGTATTGATCATCTATTGGCGCAAATTGATTATCATCCTATCAAGTATAAGCAAATAACCTTGCCGGAAATCGATAGAAAAGATTATCAACGGCCACCACATAAAAAACAAAGACATATTCCCCAGAAATTCAGCTAAATGTAGGTTTAGCTACGTTAAAGATCTTGATACCATGATACCCAGTGGCAACCTGAGTTGCCGACCCTTTTTTATTTCCTATGGATCCCATCAATGAAAATCATTTCCTTTAATATCAATGGCATACGAGCTAGACTTCACCAACTACAAGCGTTAATCGACAAACATCAGCCAGATATCATTGGCCTGCAGGAAATAAAAGTACACAACGATCAATTCCCTGTGGCCGATGTCGAAGCCATGGGCTACCACGTTTATTTTCATGGACAAAAAGGCCACTACGGTGTGGCGATGATGTGTAAAAGGCCTGCCCTCGAAGTGCAATACGGCTTTCCAAGTGATGATGAAGAGGCACAGCGCCGTATGATCATGGTGAGTTACCCCATGGAAAATGGCGAAACGGTACGAGTATTAAATGGTTATTTCCCTCAAGGTGAAAACCAAA
>Ga0316209_1002484_pt1 | contig 14740 bp, 12 predicted proteins | sample 6monopyrite_MG_FD_204945 | JGI IMG/M metagenome (GOLD analysis project Ga0316209, IMG submission 204945) | Microbial mat bacterial communities from mineral coupon in-situ incubated in ocean water Damariscotta River, Maine, United States -... | ecosystem: Environmental > Aquatic > Marine >...
CCGTCGCATTCCACGGCAAACAGACATAAAAGAGTGCCTATGTTGGCGTTTTAGCATAAGGTCTTATTTTTAGGGTAAAAACTTATTTTTCCTAAACATAATTTATAATTTTGGTTAGCTTTAACCCTGTCTTTTTTAGCTTGTTCAATTTTATGTTTAAATCTGTTTTTTTCTGGCACTTTTCCATTTAACACCACCCCGCTCCGCATGTATTTGCAATACTGCGGAAACTAACTACAAAACGTCAGGCATTTGTAATGCCTAAACAAAAGCTACTTTAACGGGTAGCTTTTTTATTTGCTTTCAGCTACAGCCTTAGCGTTAAAGCTAAAAACTTCAGCACATCTTATAAGTGCTTCTTCATAAGATAAATCATCATCATCACTTTGAAGTAGTACAGCACCACTAAGTAAAGTCACATCTACTAAATTACCAAAAACTTCATCAGTAATATCTTCAACTGTTTTTACAGTTTTAAGTTGTTTAATCAGTTCTTTAAATAGCATAAAATTGTTTTCTAAATTAACTATAAGCCTGTTTAGCTTTAAAATCTCTAATTAAAGCATCCACAACGCTATAAATTTTACTTTGTTCATCTAAAGGCATCTTTTCAATTGCTTCAATACGGTTAATCATTTCGCTATCCTTTAAAACAACAGAAGCGTTACCAATCAAAAAATCAATAGATACATCAAGCGCACTGGCAATTTTAAAAGCAATTTCAACAGAAGGCAACATTTCGTCACGTTCATATCTACCAATAATAGCAGAAGAAGTACCAATTAAGTCTCCTAAATCACCACGTGATAACTGTTTCTCTTTTCTAAGTTCTGTAATCTTGTTACCTATTTTCATTACCTATTAGTATCTAAAATGCTATATAAATGCTTTGTTTGACAAATATACATCACTAAAAGGTAAAAAACAACCCGGAAAAGATTTGGTTAATCAACACCTATTCATTATTTTTGTCACTAAAAGGTAACAAAATAAAAAAATAAAGAAAATGCAAACACTAAACACCCTAAACCCCGAACAACTCATTTACAAAGATGAATACCTAACCATTGAAATCCTCGGTGGAATACGTTTAGATAGGTTAGACGGATTAAGAACAACACTAAAAATGGAGTACGAAAAACAAGTACACCGTCACACCTTAGATTTATACAATGATGTGCAAGTAACAAAGCTAATCAGAAGAAGCGCAGGAAAATTACAACTGGGTATGGGGACTTTGAATGATAGTATCGAAAGTTTAACAGAAGAATTAGAAAGTTACAGATTAACAGCAAGAGAAGAACAAAACAACAACAAACCCAAAACAGTAGAATTAAGCAAAACAGAAATTAAAGCAGCAGAGAAATTACTTAAAACAAAAAACCTACTAAACCATACAAATACATTAATTGGAGAAAGTGGCGTAATCGGAGAAGTTGATAACAGGCTATTAATGTATATTATTTTCACAAGTCGTAAAATGTCAAACCCTCTGCATATAATAAGTATGGGCGCAAGTGGAACAGGAAAAAGTCACTTACAAGAAACCGTAGCCGAGTTAATTCCAGAAGAGGATAGGATGGGAATAACAGATTTATCAGAAAGTAGTTTTTATTATTTTGATACAAACGAACTGAGTCATAAATTAATGTTAATAGAAGATTTAGATGGAGCAGAATCAGCTTTATATCCTTTGCGTGAATTACAATCAAAGAAAACAATTACTAAAACGTTTGTACAAAAAACATCAAAAGGATTACAAACCATGAGCAGAACAGTAAATGGTCCAATATGCGTGGCAGGCTGTACAACAAAGGAAAGGGTTTATGAAGATAATAGCAATAGGAGTTTTTTAATATATATTGATAGTTCCAAGAATCAAGATGATAAGATCATGGATTTTCAGCGTCAATTATCAGCAGGAAAAATAAATCAAACAGAACAAAGTGAGATTAGAAGCTTAATAAAAAACAGTCAGAGAATATTAAAACCATTAAAAGTAGTTAATCCTTATGCTGAATTGTTGGAGCTTCCAAGTTCAGTTTTTAAACCAAGACGAACCAACGCCCATTATTTACATTTTATTGAAGCAATAACCTTTTACAGTCAATACCAAAGGGAAACACAGATAAATAAAGAAACTGGAGAAGAATATATTGAAACTACCATTGAAGATATTGAAAACGCTAATAATTTACTCAAAGAAGTATTACTAAAAAAATCAGATAAGTTAAGTCCAGCGTGTAGAGATTATTTTGAGCAATTGAAACTGTTTTTAGAAAAGGAAAATACAACAGAATTTAAAAATACAGATATTAGAATGGCTTTAGAGCTTAGTCACAGTAAACAAAAACGCTACATGACAGAACTACTTAATAACTTTTATTTACAAGTGAAAACTGGAAATAAAAAGAGTGGATTTACTTATTCTGTATCAAGTTTTAAAGAGTTTAGCGAATTAAAAAGTAAAATTTCAAGTGTGTTAGATGAAACATTAGAAAAATTAAAATCAGCCGTTAAAAACAAATAATTAAAAGTAAGGTGGTTGAGCCTGTCGAAATCAAAAAATAGTCAAAAAGCAGAAGTTTAGAAGAAGTTTATTCATAGTTGCGAACTTCTTTAGCGTAATACAGTCGTGCGTTTTAGTAAGTAGTTCGAGAAGTTCGCCAGAAAGAGGTATAAGGAAAAACAAAAATCATTAAAATTATGGATTATACAAGCTATTTAGAAAACAAAAACTTCACCAAAAGTAGTATAAAGAGCCACAAATATACAGTAACTAATTTTGAAACTTGGCAAACAAAACAAAGACTACCATTAAGCCAAATAACTTATAATGACATAACAACTTACATTAAACACCTAAAAAGTAAAGGCAATAAACAGCGCACCATACAAATAGCCATAGGCAAACTAAAACATTATATAAATTATCAAAAGTTACAAGGAAATATTTCAAATATATCAATCACACAACTAAAAATTCAAGGCGTAAAAAGGCAAAGTTTATATGATATTTTAAAACCTGAAGAATTAGAATACATTTATCAAAGTTATCCATCAGAAAAAATAAACCTACAGCAACAACCATTAACAACCATTCAAAAACGAAATAAGATAATCTTGTCATTATTGATTTATCAAGGTATAACAACAACAGATTTAGGTAATTTAAGAATAGAACACATTAAATTATTTGATGGAAAAATAGATATTCCAGAAACTCGTAAGAGCAACAATCGTTGCTTAAAATTAGAACCGTTTCAAATCCTATTATTTCAAGATTACACATTAACAGCGAGAGAACAGATTTTAAAAGAGGCAGAAAAAGAAACTGATAAATTTATAGTAAGCACAGGAACAAGTGATAAGGTATTGAATTTATTGCAAGCGTTAATGAATCAAATAAAAAAAGACATTCCAAAAGTTAAAAATGTAAAGCAAATAAGAGCGTCAGTAATTACAAATTGGTTAAAACAATATAATCTAAGAGAAACCCAGTACAGAGCAGGACACAGATTTGTAAGTAGTACAGAAAGCTATAAGATTAATGATATAGAAAGTTTACAAAATGATATAATGCAATTTTCACCAAGTATATAAAATGAATTGTCAGTTCGAGTGTTATGTGAGGTACGAGCATAATGTATCGAGAACAACCCAAATATTTAAGCCATGAAGAAATTAATAATTCATAACAAATCCTATAATTACATACAAGATAGCTTTCAAAACTGGTTAGATACATTGGGATACAACAAAACAGCAATTTATCATTTACCAATCCACGTAAGAGAGTTTCTATATTATTTGGAGCAAGAAAATATTAATAAACTAAAAGATTTACATCCAATACATATCATAAATTATTACAACAAACTAAAACAAAGAACCAATGAGCGAACCAAATCAGGCGGATTAAGTAATTCGTATTTGAATAAGCACCAACAAGCTATTAAGTTATTTTGTAATTATTTAAGACAATCAGGTAGATTAACAATTGCCTATCCAGATCTAAATACAGAAAAAACAGAAGAGAATAAAATTGAGGTACTAACTCAAAAGGAAATTAAATCATTATTTGAAGCTACCGAATTATTAACCACCAAACCAGAATTAGAAGTTTTACAAGCAAGAGATAAAGCGATAATTGCAATACTATATTTTTGTGGTCTCAGAAGGACAGAAGCAACAAGTTTAAATATGGAAGATGTTAATTTAGACACTTTAACGGTTCACGTCAAACAAGGAAAAGACTACAAAGAAAGATTAGTTCCCATTCACAAAGACAACATTAAATACTTAGAAAACTATATGTTTGATAGTAGGATTCAGCTCACAAAAGACAATCAAGAAAAAGCATTTTTTATAAGCAAAAGAAAAACAAGAATGAGCGGACAAAGTATGTTGATTAGATTAAAGAAAATGCAAGAACTAACAGATAATTTAACACTTAGAACAAAGAATTTAACTTTACATACCTTACGCCACTCAATAGCCACACAACTATTACAAAACGGCATGGAACTAGAACAAATCAGCAGATTTTTAGGACACAGTTCTTTAGAAAGCACACAAATTTATACTCATTTAATTGAAAAAGAAGAATAAAGAATGAAACGAAATCAGTAAAAATGCGTTATTTTTGTAAGTAACAATCATTAAATAATAGAAGGTATGAATATTCAAGTAGATAAAATGGAAGTGATGGAGCTTTTAGTGAATGTAAAGAGTCAAAGCTTAGTTAATCGTATAAAATCAATTTTAAAAAAAGAAATGATTGTAGGATATACAACTGCAGGAGAACCGTTAACTTTAAAGCAATATAATGCTAGATTAGCAAAAGCAGAAGAACAAATTGCTAATGGAGAAGTTACAAGTCAAGAAGATTTTGAAAAAGAGTCAGAGCAATGGTAAAAAAGAAATTTAAAATTGTTTGGTCAAAAGAATCAAAGCAATCGGTAAAAGATATTTATGATTTTTACAAAACTAAATCCTTGCAAGGAGCTAAGAATGTTAAAAATGATATTCAAAAAAGTCCTAAATCGATAATTTTTTCGGAACAATTTCAAACTGACGAATTAAACCCAAAATATAGAAGAATTGTTGTTAGAGATTATAAGGTATTATACAGAGAGGTTGCTGATGTTATTATAATTGTAGATGTTATTTGTACTTTAATGGATTCAAAAAAACAATTGGATTAATTTAATTTTTTGGTGTCCATCATCCGAATATAAAGTAACAAATTAACAAGATTGATGTAAAGGAAAATCGGTATTCTTTCAATCCTCATTTAGCTTCAAAAAACACAAAAAAAAGGGTATATAAACTCCACTGCGTTGCGCCCTTGTTTTTGGCAATCAATCAAAGCCCTTGTTTTCCGTAAACTCCAAACAAAAGCTTTTTCAATCATTTGTTTTTTTACGCACACTTCTGTTTCTCTCATGCACAAACTACTCGTATTTTTAGCATTTTCGTACCTCAAAAGCTAAAATTCCCCGTTTGCTTAATATTATGCTCGCCTTGCGGGTCACTACAGGCTCATGGCTTGGGTTTTCTTTAATTATAGCCTACCGGCAGTAAGGTAAACCCCAAACCAATCGTTTTTTACCCATCACACGACCCGACCCAAAAAAATACTAAAAAAAGCCCCAGGAAAAAGGGACTATCTTTTTTTAGTTCCTTTGCTCAACTCGCAAATCGGCTCACGCGCGAATCCCAACACTGGCTCAAGGCTGTTTTCCTTAATAATACAAATCTCATACTGAGTTTTGCCAGCTCAATCACCGCAGGCGCTTGGCTAAGTCGTAAATTATCAAAAGCTAAAGCTTTCAATAATTTGCAACTTTCCCACCCAATACGTTAAAAAACGTTATCCAAAACCGCACAAAATCAATAAAAACCCTATATTTGAAATAGATACCATATGGGCGCAAGACAATTGTCATATTATAAAGAGGAAGCCAAAATTTTTGAGGTTTTTTCAAAAAAGGAGACACCTAAAAAATTTTTTTCGGCCTCAAAAAGTACGTTAGACTACTATCCCTTTGGTATGCAAATGCCTGGTCGTAATGGAATGATTTCTGGTGGAGAGTACCGTTATGCCTTCAATGGCATGGAGACTGACAAAGAGGTGTCTGGGACTGGAAATTCTTATACTACTCAGTTTAGACAGTATGATCCAAGGTTAGGGAGATGGAAGTCTATTGATCCGTTGGCTGCTAAATATGCAAGCGTATCACCATATGTTGGAATGGGTAATAATCCTAATTTCTTTACAGATCCACTTGGATTGGAGCCTGAAGGAGGTGGAGATGAAACATTACCAAATCCTGAAACAGCGGAAGAAGGAGATGTTGTAATTACAGAGAAAAAGGATACAGACGGAAAAACTTTAAGTTATACTAAGTGGGTGTTAACAGGTGGTGAGTGGAAGCCTGTGGATGGTTTATCAGCACCAGTTGAAGTGAAATCAGGATCGCCTGCACCATCAGATGAATCAAATAATGCAACAACTAAGGAAGGTGTGACTTTTAAACAAGCACTAAAATATTGGTATGATAATACTGCTTTTGGACGTTTTGATAATTGGATGAAAAGTATACCAGACCCTGATATGAAAGGAGATACTAAAAAAGGAACTTTTCAAGGTAATGGAGAAGATACTAACCTAGAGGGAGGACAGCATGAGAATGGAGAAGATGGTCAAGGTTCCCCTTTTAGAAGTAAATACTTTGAAAAAGATGGTATGAAAATTTATATTGATGTAAGCTATATGCCGGGAACTATTATGTCCGGTGGTGGTGGAGCGCAATATAGAGGTAGTGTAAAAGTTAAGGTTAAAATTAAACTCTATAATGGGCAAACAAAAACTATAAAAATGAATACTAAAACCAAATTAGATATTGATGACATAGATGATTTATTTGATACTGATGGAGGTGAAATTTTTAATAATATGGCTAACTTAGCTAATACTCTTGTAGATGCTTTTCAAAGTGATGATGACTCCAACTCTTCTGGTACATCACCAACAAATGTGAGTAAGCCTGCGATAGTAATTCAACATGAATCAGGGTCGTATAAATATGTAGATGGGAATTGGCATCATAGAGTCGTAATGGTTAAAGATTCAATGTATACACCTGTAAATGAAAATCAAGTACCAATTGAAGTATTAAATCAAATAAATAAATAATTTATGTTTAGAATAAAATATATACCTATTATTATATCAATATTAATGTTTTCTTGTGTTGAAAAAACAGAAAATTTGGCTATCAATAGTGATAATGGTTTGGGAGAATATGATTCGTTAAAAATTGAACTAACTAGGGTAGTCGATTTTTATGAAAAGTGTGAAAATATTACATATTCAATAGATACCACGTTGTTTGATTATGAGTATGAAATGGAAATGTTGGAAGCGAATGCATCTTATCGTGCTTCTACAGAGTCAGATAGTTCTTTATTAAATAAAGAATATGATTTTAGATCACCACCAGTTCAATGGATTAAAAAGAGTAAAAATATAACTTGTAAAGTTATATATACTGGGATTTTAGAATCAAAAGACAAAACAATTCAATATGCTGTAGCCTATTCACCTAGATTAGATTTGAAATATAGAGTAGAGATTAAAAAGAATAAAATATCTAATAAATGGGAATTAATGTTATCGAGCTAAAATAGGCAATGAGTAGTGTATCAAAGGGGGGGGCACACTCTACACGATTCCGAAACAAAACTGCACCAATATTGGACACTCTCATGTATTGGTGGTAGTCTAACAACAAACTAAATAACAATGACACCACTAGATATACTTAAGCTACAACTAACACCACTACAAGAAAAGTTAAACAACTTGGATGATAATTCAATATCAGATGTTGATTTGAAAGAAGAACTATTAGCTAATGCTGTGATGTTACACTTTTTTCAGGGTGGTAAAGATAAAGCTAAGGTGTTGGAGGACTTACATAAATCAGTTGATGAGTGTTCAGAAATGTTTTTAAAGATGTAGGTGATTTGATTATAAGTAATAATATAAGACTCCAAGTGATTGGGGTCTTATTTGTTTAAATAGGGTCATTTACCCCTATAGATTAGGGTCGTTTAATTGTACTGATTTGAGATGTAATGATTATATTGTAATCTTATGAATAGAAGAATTATTGCTTTACTAGGTAGAGGAGGTATTGGGAAATCAACAACATTAAATTTATTGCCAGATAGATTAAGTGAATTAGGTTGGATCGAACAATCAAGGGTTAACCATGGAAATGGAGATGACTTTGTAGCTGTTTTTGAATTAAACGGTATTAGATTAGGAGTGTCAACGGCAGGTGATAATTATCGTGAGGTTAGTAATGGTCTGAGATTATTAATGAAAGCATCTTGTATAGTGGTAATAAGCGCATGTAGGTCTTACGATAAGGTTAATCCTAAAACAGGTATTAAAAAAGGTACGCATTCCGCTTTACGAGAATTTACAAACGATATAATATTTGTGCGAAAAACTATTGAACCTATTGAGACTAATAGAAATGCCGTAAATCTAAATGATATAGCAAGAATCGTTGAATTATTATAATGAGAATTAAAGCTAACCCCGCTAAGCAGGATATAAAATAATTTAGCTCCGCATGTATTTGCAATACTGCGGAAACTAACTACAAAACGTCAGGCATTTGTAATGCCTAAACAAAAGCTACTTTAACGGGTAGCTTTTTTATTTGCTTTCAGCTACAGCCTTAGCGTTAAAGCTAAAAACTTCAGCACATCTTATAAGTGCTTCTTCATAAGATAAATCATCATCATCACTTTGAAGTAGTACAGCACCACTAAGTAAAGTCACATCTACTAAATTACCAAAAACTTCATCAGTAATATCTTCAACTGTTTTTACAGTTTTAAGTTGTTTAATCAGTTCTTTAAATAGCATAAAATTGTTTTCTAAATTAACTATAAGCCTGTTTAGCTTTAAAATCTCTAATTAAAGCATCCACAACGCTATAAATTTTACTTTGTTCATCTAAAGGCATCTTTTCAATTGCTTCAATACGGTTAATCATTTCGCTATCCTTTAAAACAACAGAAGCGTTACCAATCAAAAAATCAATAGATACATCAAGCGCACTGGCAATTTTAAAAGCAATTTCAACAGAAGGCAACATTTCGTCACGTTCATATCTACCAATAATAGCAGAAGAAGTACCAATTAAGTCTCCTAAATCACCACGTGATAACTGTTTCTCTTTTCTAAGTTCTGTAATCTTGTTACCTATTTTCATTACCTATTAGTATCTAAAATGCTATATAAATGCTTTGTTTGACAAATATACATCACTAAAAGGTAAAAAACAACCCGGAAAAGATTTGGTTAATCAACACCTATTCATTATTTTTGTCACTAAAAGGTAACAAAATAAAAAAATAAAGAAAATGCAAACACTAAACACCCTAAACCCCGAACAACTCATTTACAAAGATGAATACCTAACCATTGAAATCCTCGGTGGAATACGTTTAGATAGGTTAGACGGATTAAGAACAACACTAAAAATGGAGTACGAAAAACAAGTACACCGTCACACCTTAGATTTATACAATGATGTGCAAGTAACAAAGCTAATCAGAAGAAGCGCAGGAAAATTACAACTGGGTATGGGGACTTTGAATGATAGTATCGAAAGTTTAACAGAAGAATTAGAAAGTTACAGATTAACAGCAAGAGAAGAACAAAACAACAACAAACCCAAAACAGTAGAATTAAGCAAAACAGAAATTAAAGCAGCAGAGAAATTACTTAAAACAAAAAACCTACTAAACCATACAAATACATTAATTGGAGAAAGTGGCGTAATCGGAGAAGTTGATAACAGGCTATTAATGTATATTATTTTCACAAGTCGTAAAATGTCAAACCCTCTGCATATAATAAGTATGGGCGCAAGTGGAACAGGAAAAAGTCACTTACAAGAAACCGTAGCCGAGTTAATTCCAGAAGAGGATAGGATGGGAATAACAGATTTATCAGAAAGTAGTTTTTATTATTTTGATACAAACGAACTGAGTCATAAATTAATGTTAATAGAAGATTTAGATGGAGCAGAATCAGCTTTATATCCTTTGCGTGAATTACAATCAAAGAAAACAATTACTAAAACGTTTGTACAAAAAACATCAAAAGGATTACAAACCATGAGCAGAACAGTAAATGGTCCAATATGCGTGGCAGGCTGTACAACAAAGGAAAGGGTTTATGAAGATAATAGCAATAGGAGTTTTTTAATATATATTGATAGTTCCAAGAATCAAGATGATAAGATCATGGATTTTCAGCGTCAATTATCAGCAGGAAAAATAAATCAAACAGAACAAAGTGAGATTAGAAGCTTAATAAAAAACAGTCAGAGAATATTAAAACCATTAAAAGTAGTTAATCCTTATGCTGAATTGTTGGAGCTTCCAAGTTCAGTTTTTAAACCAAGACGAACCAACGCCCATTATTTACATTTTATTGAAGCAATAACCTTTTACAGTCAATACCAAAGGGAAACACAGATAAATAAAGAAACTGGAGAAGAATATATTGAAACTACCATTGAAGATATTGAAAACGCTAATAATTTACTCAAAGAAGTATTACTAAAAAAATCAGATAAGTTAAGTCCAGCGTGTAGAGATTATTTTGAGCAATTGAAACTGTTTTTAGAAAAGGAAAATACAACAGAATTTAAAAATACAGATATTAGAATGGCTTTAGAGCTTAGTCACAGTAAACAAAAACGCTACATGACAGAACTACTTAATAACTTTTATTTACAAGTGAAAACTGGAAATAAAAAGAGTGGATTTACTTATTCTGTATCAAGTTTTAAAGAGTTTAGCGAATTAAAAAGTAAAATTTCAAGTGTGTTAGATGAAACATTAGAAAAATTAAAATCAGCCGTTAAAAACAAATAATTAAAAGTAAGGTGGTTGAGCCTGTCGAAATCAAAAAATAGTCAAAAAGCAGAAGTTTAGAAGAAGTTTATTCATAGTTGCGAACTTCTTTAGCGTAATACAGTCGTGCGTTTTAGTAAGTAGTTCGAGAAGTTCGCCAGAAAGAGGTATAAGGAAAAACAAAAATCATTAAAATTATGGATTATACAAGCTATTTAGAAAACAAAAACTTCACCAAAAGTAGTATAAAGAGCCACAAATATACAGTAACTAATTTTGAAACTTGGCAAACAAAACAAAGACTACCATTAAGCCAAATAACTTATAATGACATAACAACTTACATTAAACACCTAAAAAGTAAAGGCAATAAACAGCGCACCATACAAATAGCCATAGGCAAACTAAAACATTATATAAATTATCAAAAGTTACAAGGAAATATTTCAAATATATCAATCACACAACTAAAAATTCAAGGCGTAAAAAGGCAAAGTTTATATGATATTTTAAAACCTGAAGAATTAGAATACATTTATCAAAGTTATCCATCAGAAAAAATAAACCTACAGCAACAACCATTAACAACCATTCAAAAACGAAATAAGATAATCTTGTCATTATTGATTTATCAAGGTATAACAACAACAGATTTAGGTAATTTAAGAATAGAACACATTAAATTATTTGATGGAAAAATAGATATTCCAGAAACTCGTAAGAGCAACAATCGTTGCTTAAAATTAGAACCGTTTCAAATCCTATTATTTCAAGATTACACATTAACAGCGAGAGAACAGATTTTAAAAGAGGCAGAAAAAGAAACTGATAAATTTATAGTAAGCACAGGAACAAGTGATAAGGTATTGAATTTATTGCAAGCGTTAATGAATCAAATAAAAAAAGACATTCCAAAAGTTAAAAATGTAAAGCAAATAAGAGCGTCAGTAATTACAAATTGGTTAAAACAATATAATCTAAGAGAAACCCAGTACAGAGCAGGACACAGATTTGTAAGTAGTACAGAAAGCTATAAGATTAATGATATAGAAAGTTTACAAAATGATATAATGCAATTTTCACCAAGTATATAAAATGAATTGTCAGTTCGAGTGTTATGTGAGGTACGAGCATAATGTATCGAGAACAACCCAAATATTTAAGCCATGAAGAAATTAATAATTCATAACAAATCCTATAATTACATACAAGATAGCTTTCAAAACTGGTTAGATACATTGGGATACAACAAAACAGCAATTTATCATTTACCAATCCACGTAAGAGAGTTTCTATATTATTTGGAGCAAGAAAATATTAATAAACTAAAAGATTTACATCCAATACATATCATAAATTATTACAACAAACTAAAACAAAGAACCAATGAGCGAACCAAATCAGGCGGATTAAGTAATTCGTATTTGAATAAGCACCAACAAGCTATTAAGTTATTTTGTAATTATTTAAGACAATCAGGTAGATTAACAATTGCCTATCCAGATCTAAATACAGAAAAAACAGAAGAGAATAAAATTGAGGTACTAACTCAAAAGGAAATTAAATCATTATTTGAAGCTACCGAATTATTAACCACCAAACCAGAATTAGAAGTTTTACAAGCAAGAGATAAAGCGATAATTGCAATACTATATTTTTGTGGTCTCAGAAGGACAGAAGCAACAAGTTTAAATATGGAAGATGTTAATTTAGACACTTTAACGGTTCACGTCAAACAAGGAAAAGACTACAAAGAAAGATTAGTTCCCATTCACAAAGACAACATTAAATACTTAGAAAACTATATGTTTGATAGTAGGATTCAGCTCACAAAAGACAATCAAGAAAAAGCATTTTTTATAAGCAAAAGAAAAACAAGAATGAGCGGACAAAGTATGTTGATTAGATTAAAGAAAATGCAAGAACTAACAGATAATTTAACACTTAGAACAAAGAATTTAACTTTACATACCTTACGCCACTCAATAGCCACACAACTATTACAAAACGGCATGGAACTAGAACAAATCAGCAGATTTTTAGGACACAGTTCTTTAGAAAGCACACAAATTTATACTCATTTAATTGAAAAAGAAGAATAAAGAATGAAACGAAATCAGTAAAAATGCGTTATTTTTGTAAGTAACAATCATTAAATAATAGAAGGTATGAATATTCAAGTAGATAAAATGGAAGTGATGGAGCTTTTAGTGAATGTAAAGAGTCAAAGCTTAGTTAATCGTATAAAATCAATTTTAAAAAAAGAAATGATTGTAGGATATACAACTGCAGGAGAACCGTTAACTTTAAAGCAATATAATGCTAGATTAGCAAAAGCAGAAGAACAAATTGCTAATGGAGAAGTTACAAGTCAAGAAGATTTTGAAAAAGAGTCAGAGCAATGGTAAAAAAGAAATTTAAAATTGTTTGGTCAAAAGAATCAAAGCAATCGGTAAAAGATATTTATGATTTTTACAAAACTAAATCCTTGCAAGGAGCTAAGAATGTTAAAAATGATATTCAAAAAAGTCCTAAATCGATAATTTTTTCGGAACAATTTCAAACTGACGAATTAAACCCAAAATATAGAAGAATTGTTGTTAGAGATTATAAGGTATTATACAGAGAGGTTGCTGATGTTATTATAATTGTAGATGTTATTTGTACTTTAATGGATTCAAAAAAACAATTGGATTAATTTAATTTTTTGGTGTCCATCATCCGAATATAAAGTAACAAATTAACAAGATTGATGTAAAGGAAAATCGGTATTCTTTCAATCCTCATTTAGCTTCAAAAAACACAAAAAAAAGGGTATATAAACTCCACTGCGTTGCGCCCTTGTTTTTGGCAATCAATCAAAGCCCTTGTTTTCCGTAAACTCCAAACAAAAGCTTTTTCAATCATTTGTTTTTTTACGCACACTTCTGTTTCTCTCATGCACAAACTACTCGTATTTTTAGCATTTTCGTACCTCAAAAGCTAAAATTCCCCGTTTGCTTAATATTATGCTCGCCTTGCGGGTCACTACAGGCTCATGGCTTGGGTTTTCTTTAATTATAGCCTACCGGCAGTAAGGTAAACCCCAAACCAATCGTTTTTTACCCATCACACGACCCGACCCAAAAAAATACTAAAAAAAGCCCCAGGAAAAAGGGACTATCTTTTTTTAGTTCCTTTGCTCAACTCGCAAATCGGCTCACGCGCGAATCCCAACACTGGCTCAAGGCTGTTTTCCTTAATAATACAAATCTCATACTGAGTTTTGCCAGCTCAATCACCGCAGGCGCTTGGCTAAGTCGTAAATTATCAAAAGCTAAAGCTTTCAATAATTTGCAACTTTCCCACCCAATACGTTAAAAAACGTTATCCAAAACCGCACAAAATCAATAAAAACCCTATATTTGAAATAGATACCATATGGGCGCAAGACAATTGTCATATTATAAAGAGGAAGCCAAAATTTTTGAGGTTTTTTCAAAAAAGGAGACACCTAAAAAATTTTTTTCGGCCTCAAAAAGTACGTTAGACTACTATCCCTTTGGTATGCAAATGCCTGGTCGTAATGGAATGATTTCTGGTGGAGAGTACCGTTATGCCTTCAATGGCATGGAGACTGACAAAGAGGTGTCTGGGACTGGAAATTCTTATACTACTCAGTTTAGACAGTATGATCCTAGATTAGGGAGATGGAAGTCGTTAGATCCGTTGGCTGGGAAGTTTCCTAATCAATCACCGTTTGCGGCGTTTAATAATAATCCACTATATTTTATTGATCCATCTGGTT
>Ga0316209_1002486_pt1 | contig 14728 bp, 14 predicted proteins | sample 6monopyrite_MG_FD_204945 | JGI IMG/M metagenome (GOLD analysis project Ga0316209, IMG submission 204945) | Microbial mat bacterial communities from mineral coupon in-situ incubated in ocean water Damariscotta River, Maine, United States -... | ecosystem: Environmental > Aquatic > Marine >...
GTGATGGGATTTGCCACTTCGCGTGCCGCCGTTAATACCGCATTGGTGCGATTAACCGGTGAGCCCTTTCCCTGTTTATTTTGCTCAAGACGTTCAGCCATAATACGAAATGCGTTCTCTGTCATTACCACCGCACCGTCAACCATCATACCGATGCCGATGGCAAGGCCGGCAAGCGACATTAGGTTGGCCGACAGCCCGACTTCTCCCATCATAATGAAAGCGATCAACATGGCCAGTGGCAGGGCTGTAATCACTACGATGGCGGAACGTATTTCACCCAGAAACAGAAACAGTACAATCGCTACCAGTATCGAACCTTCAATCAGTGCTCGCTCTGCCGTGCCAACGGCTTTTTCAACCAGATCAGTACGATCATAAATCGGGCGTATCTTGATGTTTTCGGGCAAAGCGGAGGATGCGTTCTGCAATTTGCCTTTTACCGCGTCCACCACATTTTTGGCATTCTCACCGATACGCGCCAGCGCCATACCGAGCACCACTTCTTCTCCATCACGGGTAACCGCGCCAGTGCGTAATGATGGTGCCTGCTGGATATCAGCAACATCACGCAGATAGACAGGCACACCTTCATCAACCTTAATCACGATCTGGCCAATTTCGTCTTCATTTTTGACCAGGCCCAGACCACGTACCAGATATTGTTCAGGTCCCAGATTAATGTACTGACCACCAACCTGACGGTTATTACTTTCGATAGCCTGCATCACTGTTTTGTAATCCAGCCGGTATTTGATGAGGCGTAATGGGTCAATCACGACCTGGTACTGGCGTTCTTGGCCACCCCATGACATAACATCGTCAACACCCGGTGCAGTACGTAAAATCAATCGTACGGTCCAGTCCTGCCATGTTCGCAAATCCATGTCGGTAATATTTTTGTCAGTAACTTTTGCCAGTTCTTTACTGTTACGTTCCAGCGTGTACCAGAAAACCTGGCCGAGGCCGGAAGTATTCGGTCCCATTTCAGGCGTACCATAACCTTCGGGAATACGGTCAGCCACTTCCTGCAAGCGCTCCATGATTAAACGCCGGGCAAAGTATATGTCCATATCATCTTCGAAATAAACCGAGACATAAGACAGTCCAAACAACGAGACCGAACGAATTTGCTGCACACCCGGCAGACCGGCCATGCCCGACTCCACCGGAAAAGTAAGCAGCTGTTCGACATCTTCTGCCGCCAAGCCCGGTGACTCGGTGTAAATATTGACCTGCACCGGAGTAACATCAGGAAAAGCATCGATCGGCAGATTCATAACCGCACGTACGCCGGCAAAAGCCACCACTGAAAAAACGACCAGAACTAAAAATTTATAGCGCAGCGATAACTCAACAAGTTTTTCTAACATGTTATTACCCTCATGAAATTTCTCTGAAACTGGTTAATGATCGTCACCAATCTGCGATTTAAGCGCCAGTGATTTCAGGGTAAACACACCTTTTACTGCAACCTCTTCACCTTCAGCCAGGCCGGCTGTTATCTCTATCCAGCCAGCACTGCTAACGCCGGTTTCTACCGGATAAGGCGATAATTTGTCACCCTCAAGTTTAAAAACCGACGGTGAACCCTGCATCAGTACCACTGCTGCTTCAGGCACGGCAATACGTTTTTCGCTAGCACTGGTTTCAAGCGCTACCCGGACGTATTCACCGGGATGCAATATATCTTTTTCTTCGCTGATTTCAATGCGCACACCTAAGGTACGACTACCCATATCCAGACGATGATGCAGTTGTACCACTTTGCCTTCGGTCCAGTTTTTTCCATCGACACTGATGCGAGCCAAGCTTCCGATCTGGACATGAACAGCCTGCTCCGGGCGCAGTTTTGCTTCCACCCAGATGACCGATTCATCACTGACTTCAAACAATAAGCGACCGGTTTCGACCACTTCGCCGATTACAAACTCATCAAAAATTATTGTGCCTTCCTGAGGGCTTAATAAATCAAATTCCCCGGTCGCCAGTGACGCATCACCATCAGCCAATAATTCTTTTACTTCTTTCTTACTCATACCATAAGCAAGCACAGTAGCATAAGCTCGCTGCCTTGCTACCTGCGCAGCAACATGGCGTTTTTCAGAAACCACTTTTCGGCCGAGTTTTTTTACCCGATTCCATTCCCGGTCTGCTTCAACTAGAGCGCCCTGCGCTTCTGCCATAGCAACACTGGAAAGTGTGACCAGCATCTGGTCTTTATTAACGTGGTCACCCAGATACGCATAACGTGAAACAATCTGTGCAGTGATACGCGGTGTCACCTGTGCCGAACGGTAAAGATTAATATCGACTTCGCCCGGCGCACTGACCACCGCGGTTAACGTACGCTCTGTAACTCTGGCAGTTTCAATGCCCTGCGCTAAACGTTGCTCGGTAGACATTTCAATAATGCCGCCGTTGCGCTCATCTTCATGTTCTTCTTCAGCCGCATGAGCGGTTAAAGAAAATGCGGTGAGTATAATAAAAAGGTATCGTGACATGTTTTTTCTCTCATTTTTTAAACTGGGTTTGGGTGTAAATCGCGGAATTTACTCCGCGATAGCGCCTAACGTTCAACTACTCCCTCAAATACTTATGCCGCGAAAACCGCTCATACAAAACCGGCACCACGAATAAAGTTAACAAGGTCGAAGAAATCAGACCGCCGACCACCACTGTTGCCAACGGCTGCTGAATTTCAGAGCCAACACCATTGGAAATTAACAATGGAATCAAACCCAGTGCAGAGGTAATCGCCGTCATCAGTACCGGGCGCAAACGTGACAGTGCCCCTTCGAAAACACTGTCTTCAACCGCCAGTCCGCCTTCGACACGCTGGTTAATCGAACTGACCATCACCACGCCGTTTAACACGGCAACCCCGAGTAACGTAATAAAACCAATGGAACCGGGAACCGACAGGTACAGACCGGAAATGAACAGGGCTGCAATACCACCGATCAATGCCAATGGCACATTGAGCATAATCAACAATGCCTGACCGACCGAGTTAAAGGCAAAATACAACATCAAAAAGATTAGACCCAAAGACAACGGTACCACCACCATCAAACGTGCCTGTGCGCGTTGCTGATTTTTAAACTGACCACCGAAAACAACGCTGTAACCGGTTGGTAGCTCAACATCGCTGCGGATACGTTGATCAATCTCGGCGACCAGACCACCCATGTCACGACCTTCGACATTGCTCTGAATCACTACACGGCGCTGCACATCGTCACGGCGGATCTGTGGCGGGCCGGATTCAATCGCTACTTTTGCGACATCACCCAAACGTACCCAGGCACCGTCAACCGCTTGTAAAATCAAACTGCGGATAGTTTCGATGCTGTTACGATATTCATCGGCAAGGCGAACGTAGATATCGTAACGCTCATTACCTTTGATTACCTGTCCAGCTTCCTGTCCACCAATAGAATCACTCACCAGGTTCATCACCTGATCGACAGGTATTCCATACCGCGCTAACAGGTCACGATCAGGTCGTACTACCAACTGTGCTTCACCTTCTGTCTGTTCTAGTGCTACGCCACGCGTACCGTCGATATTCTTAACTAACGTTTCAATCTCTTTACCTTTAGCAACCAGCACATCAAGATCCGGGCCAAACAGTTTAATGGCTAGTTGTGCTTTTACGCCAGATAACAATTCATCAACACGAGTAGCAATTGGTTGTGAAAAATTAAACAACAGACCGGGTACCAATGCCATTTTTTCTTCCATGATCAACTGCAAAGATTTACGATCGCCTGCAGTCACCCATTCACCAACAGGTTTAAGGCCAATAAAGATTTCGATATTCGATACCGGCTCAGGATCACCACCCACTTCTGCACGCCCAATACGACTAGAGGCATAAAGCACCTCGGGAAAGGTTAGCAGCTGTTTTTCCAGTTTCTCGGCAATCTCCAGTGCCGTGTTTAAACTCGACGATGGCGCCAATGTAACACGCACATTCACCGTTCCTTCTTCAAGCTCGGGCACAAACTCAGTGCCAAGAAAAGGTATCAAAACCAGTGAGGCTGCAAACATTACAGCAGATGCGATAACCACCGTCGATTTTTTCTCCAATGCCAGCTTGAGTAACGAACGGTAACGTTTTTCAATCGGCACCAGTACCGGGCTTTGTTTTTCAACCACGCCAGTTTTGAACATGTAAGTTGCCAGTGCCGGTATAACCACAAGGGCCACAATTAAAGCACCCATCATGGCAAGCAAAATCGAAATCGCCATCGGCTGAAACATTTTACCTTCGACACCTTCGAGACTAAACAGGGGTGCGAATACGATACCCACAATGATGACGGCAAAAAATACCGGTCGCCCGACTTCTTCAGCCGCCTGCTGAATACGCAAAATGATGCCGTGTGAATCATGCGAGACATCAAACGGATCTTTGTCGTCTAACGCCACATTTTCTTTTACAAACTTTTCATGTTGTGCATCCGGGTGACTTAGATGAGCAAAGATATTTTCCATCATCACTACCGAGCCATCCACCAACATACCGATGGCAATCGCCAGCCCACCCAGAGACATCAGGTTAGCCGAAACACCTAACTGCGCCATCGCTATTAGCGCCAGTCCGATTGAAATCGGAATCGATAACAGCACAAGCAGTGTCGCACGCAAGTTCATCATGAACAGCATCAGGATAATGATAATTAACACAAACGCCTGCAATAGTGCGGTAATAACCGTATCAACCGCCTGATCGACCAGATCCGACTGGTCATAAAACGGATCAATGATGACGCCATCCGGTAATGCCTGCTGGATAATCGGCAGGCGTTCCTTAATACCGTCAATAGTTACCTTGGTGTTAGCACCCATGCGTTTCATGACGATACCAACGACGACTTCACCTAAAGGTTTGGCTTCGCCTTTTTCATCGCGCAGTGTCATGGTAACCGCGCCCTGGCGAATCTCTGCACCAAATTCAACATCAGCCACATCACTGACACGTACTACAGTACCGTCAATCTGTTTGACCGAAACATTGCCTATATCACGCAGCCCTTCTTCACCGCTTCTCACCCAACCAACACCACGAATAATTAGCTGCTCGGCGCCACGGTCCAGATACCAGCCGCCTGCATTACGATTATTTTTTTCGATTGCTTTGCTGATATCACCCGGCGTTAGATCATAACTCAACAGTTGCTGCGGTTTTAGCTGCACCTGATACTGACGAACTTCACCACCGAACGACAATACTTCGGTAACACCATCTACCGGCATCAACAGCAACTTGACGACCCAGTCGTTCAGACTTCGCAGGGTTAATGCATCATACGTGTCCGGCACCTCGGCACGAATCATGTACTGATACACCTGCCCCAAACCCGATGTATTCGGGCCCATACCCGGCGTACCTACACCTTCGGGAATCTGTTCTTTTGCTGCCTGTAAGCGCTCAAAAACCAATTGCCTGGCAAAGTAGATGTCAGTTCCTTCAGTGAACACCACGGTTACCCCTGACAAACCCGTTTTAGATATTGAACGAACTTCTTCAACATCCGGTAAGGCGTACATTACCGCTTCGATGGGAAAAGTAATTAACTGTTCGACTTCTTCAGCAGCCAAACCAGGCGCTTCCGTATTCACGGTTACCTGTACATTGGTTACATCTGGAAACGCGTCCAGGTTCAATTTTGGCAAGATAAGCAAACCAGCAAGTAAAGTGGCGAGTAATGCCAGCACTACTAGCAAACGGCTGCTTACCGCCATCTCTATTATTTTATTTAACATGATTTCACATCCTTAATGGTTGTGTATTTCAAAGCCACTTTTCGCCAGCTCTGATTGCACATAAAAAGCACCCTGTGTTACCACGCGTGTACCTGCTTCTAGTCCTTCAATGACGCTAACATCACCGACCGTTCTGATAAGCTCAACTTCCTTAGGTTCGAATTCACCCGCTTCATGTTCGGTGAAAACCATCCAGTCACCATCCGGACTTCTTAAGACCGCATCGACCGGAACCGCTAATGCCGGTGCAGAGTTGTTACTGCTAATTTTTGCCTGCACAAAGATACCCGGGTGTAGCTGATCCTCAGGATTAGCAAGCTCAATACGCACACCCCGTGTGCGAGTATCTTCATCCAGTACATGATGAACTTGCACAACTTTGCCTGTGTAGCTATTTTTTCCTGAAGTGATAACCACCGTATTCCCAGGTGAGACTAACTCTGCCTGAACAGGTGTCAACTTAGCCTCTACCCAGAGTACAGACTCATCACTGATAACAAAAAGAGCACGCCCCGGTTCGATTAATTCACCCAGGATAAAGTTATCTTTAATTACCGTACCATCCTGTGGCGCTAGTAATTGAAAAGATCCATTAGCTTTTGAAGCATCGCCACTTTTTACAAAGTTATCGGCCTGTTTTGAAGTCATACCATAAGCCAACACTCGTGCTCTTGCTTGCTCGTGCGCAACTCTAGCTTCGGTATAGCGCGATTCAGAAACAACTTTTCTCCCCAGTTTTTTCACCCGTTTCCACTCACGCTCTGTCACCAAAAATTCACCTTGCGCTTTTGCCATTTCAACGCTTGATAAAGTCAGTAATGGTTGACCGGTAGTAAGCTCATCACCTAACTTTGCATGACGCTTGAAGACCTGCGCAGAAACCCGTGGTGTTACCGATGTAGTTTTATAAGCGTTTAATAAAATCTCACCAGGCGCTTCGATAACGTCTGTAACGTCCTGAAGTGTTAATGCCTCACTTACGATGCCAGCTATTTCCATTTGCTCTTTACTAAGTTTTACAGACTGTTCTTCTTCATGACCACCTTCGCTCTTTTCTTCCTGATGACCGCCTTCCTCATGATCTTCATCATGGGCATCATGTCCACCTGATGCCATAGATGGTGTTGCCAGCAAAAATAAAACCAGCAGACTCGCTATCTTTATTGTTAAGTTATTCATTAATATTCTCTTTTATTTGTTGTGATCGGTAACCATTTCTGGATTTTTCCTGAAGCGGTTAACCACACACTCCAGTCAGTCCACATACGACCACGCTGTTCGATTGCACTGGCTTTCGTTTCCAGAGCCTGATTAAGCTGGATAAGATAATCGGTGGTATTTAACTCACCGGCTTTCCATAATCGCTCAAGTAATTTAATTTGATCACTTAGCGTATCAGCACCTGACCGTTGCCAGGCAAACCATGCTTCGCGGCTTAATGAATAAGACACAATAGCCACTTCTAAGCGACTTTTAAGATTTCGATAAGCAGCAATAGATTCGCTTTCTGCTTGAATCATCTCAGCATTGGCGGCATCAACTTCAGCCTGAAAATTATTTCTTATTTGCAATGGAATAGATAAGTTAAGCCCCAGCAGAGTATCTTGCTCTTCCTTACCTGCACGAAATGCAATCGTTGGATTGACCGAGCCCTGACCCGCTTGCACTTTTACATTCGCCTGTGCAGATTTAACTCGCGACAGAATTGAACGCATCTGAGGTAGTTGCTGTACCGTGACGTCAATTTCCTGATCTTTGGCATTATCATCAATAACAGGATCTGGCATCTTTACACTAGATAGCTCAGTAGCTAGCTTTGACCAGTCTGTATTTACATCACCACTCAGCGATATAAGATTTTGGGTTGCCCGCGCGTATTGTGAGATAGCATCAGCCCTTTTAAAACGTGCTTGCGCATCAGTTAAATTAGCAAGGTCAACTTCAACCTTACTGAGGTCACCAGCGTCATAACGCTGTTTGGCTAATTTAGCTGAACGCTGCATCAAGGCGTTGCCCTGTTCAGCTAATTCTTTTAATGCTTTGGAGGTATGAAAGTTGGAAAGTCCACTTAAAAATTCTTCTGCAGTTGCCCAGCGTATTGCCTCATAGGAAAAGCTTGCGGTAGATTTACGTGAACTGGCCATTTCGGTTCTGGCACCACGCGTGTCTCCCCAGTCGATAGTCTGGCTGAGTCCGATGGATGCAGAGTCTGTTTCAGCTGTTTCTGCATCAAATTCCAACTCGGGGTTATACAACGCCTTATCTGCCGCGACTAATTGATAGCGAGCTGAATCAACAGCAGATTTAGCCGCTAAAACTGATGGATGGTTATCTACATTTTTATTTAACCAGCGTTGTAGCCTTACTTCAGGCATATTGGCACTGGGTTTAGTTATAACAGACTGGGCGGGTTTGACTGTCTCTGCCTGAACAATATCAGCCACTAATAACGCAGCAATAAAGCCAAAAGTTACAACCAGTCCACGGTTTATACATGGTTTTTTGATCATGATTTAATTCTCGAATATATACAACAAACACCTACAACTAATGATTTCTCGTGCAGGTGAAATAACCAGCTAGCTGGCGAAATTCAAGAATTAAACGCGGGGAGGTTTCAGGTCTGGACTTACTATATAAGAATGATGATTGTCATTTAGACTTAACCGGTAGATAGATGCACTATTTGTTAGGTCACATGTCGTAGCAGAAAATATTGCAACTAAGTGGGAAGATATATGGCAGCAGTGGTCACATGCGATGTCAGCATCTGTTTCTCCATTTTGAGAATCATCAAACACAGTGGTATTACTATCTAATTCAGTCTCAAGCTGCTCCAATACATGCTCATCAAAAGCCCATGCACTACTGTACCCCAACGTGCTGAGCACGAGTACGATCAGTAAGAATTGCTTTAGATACGACATAATATTGGTTTTAAATTAAATGATAAATGGAAGTTTAGCAAATATTTTTATTATTGCATATGATAATCATTATTAATAAGTTGATGCCATGAGGTGATTAGGCAATACTGAATGTCGCCTTTGCGGTATATTTCCTTTATCCGGCTCTCCTCTCATATGTCTTTTATGTGGTGGTCGTTTGCCTTCGATGATACTTTTTAAAGGTTGGCTCGTAAAAAAGCTCATTTACAAAATTCACTATTAATCAGTTATACCGATAATAAAATATACACAGCGACTCCAATTAAGAGCAGCCCTGATATACGTTGCAACCATTTTTGATTATCTGTTGCAGTCAGTTTTTCTTGCAGAGTACTAAAGCCATGACCAATAAGAAGCAAAGGCAATCCTGCACCAAGACCATAAACAAACATCAATAGACCACCATAAAATAAATCACCCTGCATCGCTACGAGTGTAAGAATGCCCAATAAAATGGGTGTGGCACATGGTGCAATAGCCAGTGAGAAGATTAAGCCTGCAGCAAACGCCGTTATTCTATGCTTCAACTCATCTTCGGTTGCCGTATGAAGATGTTTGATGTGCCAGGCGGGTATCTTAAATGGTAAAAAGCCAAGTAGATTTAATCCCATCAACAATGGTATCGCTGCCAGCAACATAAGAAAGGACGAATCGAAACGACCGAACACCCAACCCAGTGCCGCGGTTAATATACCCATGATGCTGGTAGCCGTTGCCATGCCCAATACAAATAGCACGGTGATACTGGCCAGCGGTTTTTTACCACTCTTGATATCTTCATCGGCGACGGAGTCATTATTATTGCAACACGCCCCGCCAATAAAACCGAACACCGCCGGGTACATCGGTAAACAGCAGGGATTAAACGCTGTGACCAGCCCGCCGAGTACAACCAGCGGCAGAGCCAGTAATGAGCCGCCACTTAAAAAGGGCGTTAACCATTGTGCAAAAGCATCCATTGATTATTGCTTTAACAGATCTTCTACCTGATCTAGCCTCTGCTCCAGTTTCTGTTCAATCGTTGCGCCTTCACCAACTATACGATCTACCTCTGTATTGTTCTGACCTACAAAAACAACCGTAGGTAAAAAGCGAACCTGGTATTTTTTAATTAATGGATTATTATCTGACCAGTCTGTCTGTATAAAATTAATTTTGTCACTGTGCTTAACTTCTGCATCATTAACTATTTTGTATATTGCTCTGCAATCAGCACTGTAATCACCTTTGAACAGAATGACTGCGGGGCCTTCAATCTGCGCAGTTATTTGCTCACTGATTACGGGTGGTTTTTGCCACAGTTTCCAGCCAATCGCTGCACCAATAATGATGACAAACAGTCCAGGTCCTATCTTTTTTAATTGCATGAATCACCATTTTTGTTGTTACAACCGCAAGCAGTTGGTTCTTGTTGTTGATCTATCGTGGAATCGTTATCCAGTTCACCCGGTGCTCGATCCTGTACATATTCTTCGCCACTCAGCATTGCATGTTCGGCACGGGCAAGTTCACGACCCAGATAAGCCGCGTGATCAAGACGACTGATCAGTTCCAGTTTTATAATGTGTGCGTATAAAGCAGCGGCTGACCCTGCTGTAAAGATTCGATTCAGTAAACCTTTGTTGCTGTAGTGCTCCAGTACCAGTTGCTGGTGTACGCGATCAGGTGTCACAACAAAATACCCGGCCCGATCCAGTATCAGCTTGCCTGGTTCATCCGCTTGTTCGATGGGTACTGAAATAATTTCTTTTAGTGCATCAGCAAATGGTCCAGGATCATTGCTGGCCGTATTAATTATCAGTTCCTGTAAACGCGTGATATCAACTTCACCTATCTGATCGATTACCTGCACCTGTTTACGAAAGGTTTCGACATATTCCAAAGAAATGTTTTTCAGCATCGGGCGTTTGCCTTTCGCTTCAACGATGCGCATATTTTCATTCACACCATGTTCACTTAACGCCACCAGTGACTGGCCGGGTAAATGCCCGATCGCTTTTTGAGTATCCTCACCACAAATAATCAGGTAACGGATATGGGGGTTTGCCAGTACATTACGAATCAGATGTTCGATGCCCAGATTTTCAGTGTGTAAACTGCCAACAACAGACAAGCCTTCTATGTGGCTATTTTTTAGATCCTTGATTAGATGATCAGAATTTAACGTACACACCGCTACCGGTGCCTGAAAACGAAGCACCTGATAATCACCGGGTAATGGTGGCCAGCCATCTCGAATTTCCGGTTCCTGTGTTGCGCAGTGGCCACCCTCAGCGATAGCAGGGTCAATCTCAGCAGCCTGATTTTGCGCCACCGCAGGCCAGCACACTTCACAGCCCAGGCAGTCATATCGTTTGGGCTCAAATAAACTCTGTGCTTCGTTTAATAGTGCACCAAGTGTTGCTGTTATCGCACTAAAATTTTTTAGTGTGTTAACCGTGTCCTGAAAACAGCCACAACGCCAACACTTTTTTGCCGCCATGGCAGAACGAAGCTCATCTTCCGTCTGCTGCAATAGTTTTTCTTTGTTTACCATTCAAGATCACCTGTCATATGCCGCTACCTGTTGAAGCTATATTCAGAATAACAATGCCTGCCACCACCATTGTTACCCCGACCAGTTTCAGGGGATTTTTCTGTTCTTTTAAAATAAGGATACCGAGGAATGCAACACCCGCTGTACCACCACCCGCCCATACTGGATAGATCGTACTGACTGGTAATTGCACCAGAGCGAGGCTGACAAGGTAAAAAGCCGAGGCAAAACTAATCAGTGAAAAAATGGTAGGCCATAGTTTGGTAAAGCCATTGCTATAGCGCAAAAATAATGCAGCAGCGATTTCAGACATCACGGCGAATCCAACCCAAATCCACGCATAGGTCATTTCGAGAAATTCCTTACTGCTACACTAAAAATTAGTATTAGCATCCTAATTTCTTCTCCGACATTACATTGATGAGAATGACGCCAACCATAATGATGAGGATACCGAGTATTTTCATCGTATTAACATTTTCACCCAGCGCAAAAATCCCCAATAGTGCCACCCCTGCGGTACCACCACCTGCCCATACCGGGTAAGCAACACTCACGGGCAGTTTTTTCATTACACGACTGACAAGAAATAGTGCAAGCGTGAAAGATAAAAGTGCAAAAGCGGTAGGCACCCACAAAGTAAAACCTTCGCTAAAACGCAGGTTTATTGCACCTGAAATTTCCAGACAGACAGCAAAACCTAATAAGACCCATGTTTTAATCATTCATGACCTCATCACTTAGACATTTTCGATAATAACGAAATGATTGAACCGCAAAAAAGCTCATCCTAGCCGCGCTTCTAACATAACCAGATCGCCTTTTAATGCTTTTAACAGGTCAGCACTATGTAAACGGTAATACACCATCTTGCCGTCATCACGTTTACGCAACCAGCCTTTGCCTCGCAATAACTTCAACTGATGCGATGTGGCAGCCATGCTAAGCCCAAGAACATGTGCCAGATCACAGACACACAGTTCACCTTCAGCCAGCGCCAACAGAATTTTTAGTCGAGTAGCATTACCCAGTAATTTGTAAAAATCAGCAAGCTCTGGCAACCGATCTTGCTCCTTGTCCAAAGTGGCGCGAATCGCACTGACTTTGTCCTGATCAAAGCAGGGAACGGTACAAATATCCTGTTGTTTTTTTAGCGGAGTAGATTTGTTCATAAAACCTTCATTTCGAAGAATGCGAAAATGATAGTTCCATCATGAGAAAATGTCAAGATATTCAAATAGCGAATGTCCGTTTAGACGCATTTTACTTACTTTCAGTGAAGCACTACCAATGTCGCCTATGTGGGGTGACATTAGATTAATAATACCTAAAATAGATAATTTGGGTTCACTTTGAATCATTGCTAATTACAAAGTTATATCTAAATTAATATCCCAATCTGCCAGGTTAAGTCTGGGTCGCTACAGATAAGGCAATACCTGCTGCAAAAAGCACAAACAGATATGGCACGTCAACACTATTATGGGTAAATGTTTTCGATAATAATAGTTCTACTGAAATCTCTTATCAATCATTTTGTATCCGATGATAAGACGTCGAATTACACTTCGGACAAGGTGGGATCCTACCAGCCTTATAAAAATGTAACCGTTTATGACATTCATCACAGATCAGCGAACCCGGTCCTGTAATTTCACCTGTCTTATAGTTAGCAGACTGGTTCAGATTTTTTTTCATCTGCGTTAGTTCGACGGTAGTTTTATCTGCCGCTTCTAACAATTTTTGAATAATCGTACTTTTGATTAAACTCGCTTCGAAACCTAACCAGTCTTTTAGCTCGGATTCAGTTTCAGACAGGTAATTAAGGGCATCATCAAAATCCCGTTTTAACCATTCGGCAAGTTGCTTTGCGTCCTCTTCTGTCAACTCATCTAGTTCTACAGCCTTGTGTTTAGCTTCTTCTATCCAGTCATGCAAGAGTGGTGCTGTTTTATTCGTTGCATTGTGAATACTTTCGGCTACATCTTCGTACATTTTTTCGTAGACTGCACCGAGTGTATCAAATGGATCGACATTGTCAGGTTTTTTCATAGGTTTCTCCTGTTGCTCTTTAAGGCAGACTCTTAAATCTCGATCAACGCCTTAATCTGCACTAAAGTATGATTGTAAGATCATTTTTGAGCCATCTTCAAATAATGGTACGTTAAGTTTTGAGTAAACGTTCAGATAAATGTTCCCTTATCTCCATCGTATTAAAATTGGACCAGTTTTTAGCCACCTCTAAATAGATTAGCTTCTTGGTTTGTGAATTAAATTTATTGCGCAGATTCCCTAAAAAACCTGGCGCACCTACCAAAATAAATCGGTTAAATTTTTTATGCTGGCGAGCTAGATCCAGTTCATTAGCAATTTTTTTAGCAAAATTTATATTTCCCTGCTCTTTCGGACTAACTTCATTCTGATAGGCGTGCCCGCCTGACCCGCCTTTTCCACTACCGCGTCCGGGTAGATCACTCGTCAAATCCTGTTCGTGCAACCGCGCTTCTGAGTTCTCGATTGTCTTAACTTCTTCAATAGGTCCAGTTCTTGAATCCAGAGAAAAAATTCGTGCCTTGCTGTTATCTGCAACAATTAACCAGGTTGATTTCATTATTTATCCTCATTTACTACTTACTAACAGTAGATAACAAGGTTATAAAGTACATATTGACCTTAATCAATTAATAATACATTGACTCATATATTTGAAAAAATTGTTTCAGTTTTAACGACCATCGCTATCAATGCCGTTATCAGGAAAAGTCAAATTATAAAAACTCTATGATCTTTTCATCATTATTCATAACTTCGTAAACGCGACTTCAATAGTTCAATCTCATTGAGTAGATCAAGTGCCAGTGCGATACCGGAGAGATTTATATCGAGATCACGCTGTAATCGCCTGGCGACCTGCGCTCGTTTTAAACTGCTGGCAGGGAATCGCCATTGAGCTACCTGGGCTCGTATCACCTGTTGACCAACAGGTTCGATTGCCCCCTCTTCAACCAGGCCAATAACCCAGTCTTCAGAGCTTGAACATGCTCGGCACAGTTCATCTATCGTCAGCTCAACTTTATCGTCGAGTAGAATTCCTTCAAGTATATTTTGATTCATGACCGTTATACTCCAAGTTTGCTTCGTGGGTTATACGCTAATTCTTTTTCCATCTTCCTGTACAGCTCTTTAGCTGTTTCAGTATCCGCTGGCGGCAAGGTGATTTGAGGAACCACATAAAAATCGCCTGGCGGTTTGCCTGGTATACCACGACCACGCAAACGCATCTTTTTACCGCTAGTTGTGCCTTCGGGCATTTTTAAATCCACAACACCATCAGGCGTAGGCACTTTAATGCTGGCACTTAATGCAGCTTCCCAGGGTGTTATTGGCACATCAAGATAAACATCGTGTGCATCTACCCGGTAGATACCGTGTGGATTAAATTCGATTTCTAGATACAGGTCACCCGGTT
>Ga0316209_1002487_pt1 | contig 14727 bp, 12 predicted proteins | sample 6monopyrite_MG_FD_204945 | JGI IMG/M metagenome (GOLD analysis project Ga0316209, IMG submission 204945) | Microbial mat bacterial communities from mineral coupon in-situ incubated in ocean water Damariscotta River, Maine, United States -... | ecosystem: Environmental > Aquatic > Marine >...
TTTCTAATAAAAACTCTGCTAATTTGTCATCATCTTTTTCATTCGTTGTCGCAACTACAATCTCATCAATGCTATCTACAACTTCTACTCTTTCTAATACTCGACATAACATTGGTTTACCAGCAATATCCATTAGAATTTTTCGAGGCAATCTAGACGATCCCATTCTAGCTTGAATAATCGCAACTACTTTCATGATTTATTCCAACGTGACGGTTCAATAATATTTAAATCACTACACTGGAATTCACTTGGAATATCAATAAATTCATCTGAAATATTATCTAAAATGTCCTTCAATTGATTGATATTATTAATTCCAACTATTACACGACTAACCTCACTTCGGCCTAAAGCATGACGCAAACATGCTTCTACAGGAGTGATCTTATTTTCATCTAACCATTTATGCCAGCGGTTAAGCATAGGTTTCCAATTGGTAAATTGTGATGGCAATTGATTCGGTTCTGTTACTAGAATTCCTTGCAAAAATATAGAACGCACATGTAATTCTATATTCTTTTCTTTTAGTTTTTTTATCCAACCTGATGTTACTAGACGCTGATCAAATGGGTTAAATGGAGCTTGTACCAAATTAAATGTGAATCTTTCTAATATACTGTCTAACTCGTCTGGACTATATATTGAGACACCAATTTTATCAATCACACCATCAGAAACAAGTTTAGAGAGCGCCCCATAAAGTTCATCACCATTTTTTTCGAATAATTGATGCGGGTAATGTAATAAAAGACCATACAATTTAGGCACACGAATTCGGCTCAGCGTTGTTTTTACTGTTGTGTTGACCCAATCAGTTACATCAGTACAATCTGATGGAATTTTAGGAAGCTTAGATACTATTTGCCAATCAGAAACGTTAAGTTCACCTAAACGTTCTTCACTATTACCATATACCGCGGCCGTATCTAATGTATCCATACCCGAATCACGTGCAAAATCTAAAATTTCACGTGCATCATCAAGACTTACTTGTCCCTCGTTATTTACAGCTCCGTAGTCAAGTCCGAATTGTACTGTACCAACAGCTAAATACTTATTTAACATAGTATAAAAATACTCATAGATATAAATAATAAAAATACATTCAAAAAATAATCAATTGTACATCTACATAATTCAAATCTAATAAGTTATTATGAATTAAAATATTAATTTTTAAAGACATTGACGCAATCACTTTTAAGTGCCTGAAGTAAAGCACGCAAAATACTTAAGTTAGCTTTTAAAATTGAACCCAAACGAGAATCGTCTTGCCTTGGATAAATTGGAACAGCTACAGTTTTTACATTGACACCATATCGCAATCCAGCCAAAGCCAATTCTGTACCAATACTTTTTGTACCATCAAAGCGACCATGTTTTTTATAGAGCTCAACCTTGTATCCCTTTAACCCACATAATAGATCAGGAACCCCAAACCGCAGATTACCATAACAATTAAAAAGCCATTCAGAAAAACGTGCAGGTTTGTCCCTGACACCAAGTACTAAATCTACATTATTATTAAGTAATGGTTCAATTATACTAGTAAGAATTTCAGAATCATGTTGGCCATCCGCATCAAATGTTACAATAACATCAGCATCAATTTCATCGGCCTTTTCAAAACCGCTTTGAAGTGCTCCATCATAACCTCTATTAGATTCATGCCTGACAACAATAGCACCTGATTTAGTAGCAATATCTGAAGTCAGGTCATCAGAAGCATCATCGACCACAATAGTAGTGCCAACATGTGAAATACTCTTCAGAACTTGTTGAATTGATGCGGCTTCATTATATGCAGGTACAACAATGACAATCTTCAAATGACATCACCTAAGCGAACACAATCACCTGACTTAATATCACGCTGTGATTTCTTATTAATTAGCATTGTGTCTTTATATGGAGGTAAAGCATCTATAGGACATGGTCGTAATGAAACAAGATCATTCTTTGTAATTACATCACCTGCTTTAATATCACGGTTAGCACGTATAGCTCTTCTTTGTAAAATCACAGTTTCTTTTTCATTATCCATAACTCGTTTTTCTTCTGTTCCTATAGCCGCCTCTAATTCGCGAGTTGCTTCAACCATGGCACTCCATGATTTTGGATCCATAGAAAACTTATGATCGGGACCATCTCGAGTCACATCATCAGTGAAATGTTTTTCAACCACTCTTGCTCCTAGTGTGACAGCTCCTAACACAGTTGTATGTCCAGGAGTATGATCCGACAAACCAAGTATTATTCCAGGAAATTCTTTTTCATAGGTTTTCAATACACTTAAGGCAATGTGGTGAAAATTTTCAACAGAAGCAGTGTAATTTGTATTACATTGCATCAACACAAGCTGATCAGTATGACGCTGAGCTACTTCAACAGCTTTCTTAACTTCATCGAAATCTGAAGCTCCAGTAGCAATTAATAATGGTTTGCCATCCTTTGCCATTACTTCAATATTCTCATGCCAGGTGATATCTCCAGAACCTAATTTCCATGAGCTCACAAATTTAGATAGTTCGGGTATCATTGAAAGATCATATGGTGCAGTAAGGTAATCAATACCTGCACTGTCACAGGTCTGTTTAAGGGTTTCAGTCCATTGCAAAGGCAATGATGCTGAATCATAAACCTCATATACACTTTTATCCCATTTAGCTTGATGTGACACCTGTTCACCTAGTGATTTAAAACCAAAATCAGAAACTATTGTAGCTGCTGTAAAATTTTGAAATTTTGCTGCATCTGCTCCAGCTTCGGCACACCGATAAATTAGCTCTTTAGCCCTCTCTATATCTCCATCCCAGTTCGCAGCAATATCTGCAATAAAGTAAGTTGGATGATTTAAACCAATCATTCGATTTCCAATCTGTATTTCTTTCATACTAATCTCTCAATACCTTATAATATGTGTACACTAAAACATTCCAATAAATTTAATTTGTTAACATCTCTTTAATTGATTTTTCATCATAAGATGATAAGTATTCATCTAAGTCCTTTTGCCAAGAAAATGTCAGCGAAAGATCTACTGATAATTTTTCTGAATTTAAAACAGTGAAATCAGGTCGAATTACCTTTTCATTAAATGGATTACTTATAGTTTTATTAATTGTTGTAGTTAAATCTAAATGGGAACATACAGCTTCTACAAAATCATATTTATTACAAGAATCTGTACTACCCACATTATATATTCCAGTGGTATTATTTTTAATCATTACATCCATTACTGATACTAATGATGATGCGGAAATTGGCGTAAAATAGACGTTAGTCCATCCATCCAGCATTTTACCAACAACTGCGTTACTTAGAATAAAACCGAGAAGCCCACTTTCATGCAAAAGTTTTGGATTTATACCATAAAAAGCTACACGTAAGATTGAAACATTACCGAAGTGTTGAGAAGCAAATCTTTCTCCAGCCAATTTTGTTTTAGAATAGATAGAAATTGGGTTAACTGAATCAGTTTCAACCCATGCTTGGTTTAATCCCTTAGATTGCAGACCATATACACTATCTGATGATATGTGAATTAGATGCGAATTCTCAAGCTCAGCCTTTTTCAATGAAGTAACTAACGTGGATACAAAGTCACTATTTAATTTCTCAGCAAGAATAGGATTTGATTCACAACCTTCAACAGTTACATATGCAATATTATTAATAATTACATCAGGACGATGCTTATTAAGTAATTTCAATAAAGCCTCTTCCCCAGAAAATACGTCAAAATATTCACAATTCACAATATCAAGATTATGCTTATTATAAGTCATGATTACATTGTAATTATTTTTTAAACCTTGATAACAATGATAGCCTAGTAGCCCGCTCCCCCCAAGGACAAGAACGACAGGCTTATCTACAGATGACATTTTCACCTCCATCATCCGCTCGGTTAAAGTTACGCATCAAAAAAATCTTATTTAAATTATTCATTTAATTTATTTCAAGTTGATTTATTATTTTTTCAATACGTTTGGGATAAAGCTCAGAATTATCTACAATGTAATAACTCAGCGCATCTTTACTTATAGGCATTTCATTAGTAATCATATGGTAAAACATATCATCTAAATCATTTAAATTATGTAATAGACTAAGGTTAGTCATATCAGAGAAACGATCAAAATAATCTGAGTTTTCATACATCATTGCAGGATTTAATAAACTTTGCCCGTCATCATGAGCTAAAACCAAAGTCTTTTTATTCAGAATAGATGCTTCGATTAGCATCGATGATAAAGGACATATAACAAACTCTGCACTATCTAATAAACAAGGATAGTAATTAAGACTTGGTTGAAAATCTGTGCGTTTCACACAATCATCAGGCCGCCGAGAATATAAAATTTGTGGATCAACAACTATATTTACCAGATTTTTTTCCTTGAGAATTCCCAACTTATCATAATTCTCCCCCCAAGGATGAGGCCTATATAAAACTTTACAATTCACTGGAAGAATAGATTTATACTTTATAAGCAAGTCATTTATTTTTTCCAATACTCCAATTTCATCAAAAGCAGGCCAACATCCAGCGAAAAGTATATATGGCGAATTAATTGGGTTTTCACATTCAGAAGAACCGTTCATAAAATCATAATAAACGTCAAATCTAGGGCTTCCGGCCAAAAAGACTCTGGATGAATCAATCCCATGGAAATTCTTAGCGTGACTTTTAGCCTGTCTGCCCCATACACATAAATAATCAGGTTCAAGAGGGAATTTTGATTTACTACAGAGGTTATCCCAATTATCTATAAGCAACATTGTTTTAAATGACCTTACACGATGAGCAATACAAAATACGTCATTCGCAAGTGGATCCAAAGCACCATTTGGCATCAGTACTAAATCTGGCTTCACTTCATTTACTATCGATAGTATGTCCTTATTTAGTGGTAAAAAACTTGAAAATAACTTAACAACAAAATTAGTTAATCCTAGATAATTAATTATTAAAATAATAATAAATTCAAGAAGTTTCTTAGTTTCAACAATTGGACGAATAAACTCTAATACTCGAATTACGACAGACTGCCAAAATCTATTTAAGCCAGAGTTTACAACTTTTTTTCTTAATCGTAGTGACTGAAAGTATATAGCTGTAAATCTTATCTTGAAATACAAATAAAATCCTTTATTTACATTTCGATTTGCATGCATTAATACTTTAGTAACAAAACCATATAACCTTTCGTTATTTTTTGTGACCTCAATTTCACCAGCAAAATTTGCAAGCATACGTAGCTTTTCAATACCTTTAATGTTTTTTATACACGCAAAATATGTATCATCATCAATAATATTTTTAAAAGCACCTGTTTCAATATAGTTCCGTATATATAGAATATTAGAAATAATAATTAATTTTCTCACAAAGAAATCAACCTTTAATACATTTAATTTTCAACACAATATCAAAATTATTCTTTGACTCAATGAATGTAAACCACCGGACAAAAATATCCGGTTGATTTTTTATTGATTTCAAGGGGAATCACTACGTGTGAATAGCCTAGTTATCTAGGCAAAGAACGCAAAAGTGATGTTAACACCTAAACAACAAATAACTATTTAACTCACTTATGAGATTGAATTAAACATCATAGAATAGTTTTGAATTTTTCCGATTATTTACCAGATACAGCTTTAAACTGCTTGTCTTGATTTCTATAAAACTTACCCACTAGTGGCATATCACACTCTTCAGTACATTTAATGCATGGCGTTAGATTAAAATGGTCACTTCTGAATTTATTGTACTCATCTCCATTCCATATATCATATAAGCTATCAACATTAGCATCACCAAGTATGATTTCATTATTGTAATCTTCCATGCAAGTAGAAATAAAACCATCCGATTTGATTGTCATCGACATCCAAGGGTGCTTACAAATCTCTAACCAGTGAATTGCATTAGTTCCATGTTGATCTCCAGTTGGTAAATCTCTGTCACGCTTCTCTAAATAAACTTTTAAAGTATCATCTTCTCTATACCACTGTTGATCTTCACTTTTAAGATAGATATATACATTTTTATCTGCAAACGCATCTCTTAACCGTTGAAATTCTTCTTTTTGGTCTTCTTTGTTCACATCGATCATAGTGATAATAATAGTTGTATCAAACCCTGAACGTTCTTTGATATCTATAATCTCTAATGCTTTCTCATAGGCCTGAGTAAAGTTAGCTGCATTTCCACGTATTTGTTTAAACTCTTCATCATCTGTGCTTTCGAAAGAGTATTTCAAATAGCTAAGACCACTTTCCATCATTTCGACTGTTTTCTCAACATTAATATTTGCTGGATTACAGCTGAAATACGATTCCAAATTGTATTTACTCAACATTTTAATTACATTTCCGAGATTTTTGTCAAGGAGGGGATCTCCATAACCATGAAGTTGAATAACTTTTGGAATTATATGTAAGAAAAAATGATTTTCACTAGGAGCAGAGTCTTTCCCTATCCCATAAGTATTAAGACAAAAATCTTCCCACTCACTCCATAATTCATCGCTATGCGGTTTAAGCTGATTGATCACACCTTCATAGAACTCATTCTCAAGAAATGTAATTTTGCGATCCATACGTGTTGTCCTGGGACACATTCTGCATCGCATATTACACGCATTTGTAGTTTCAATATTGTATACCACAGGGTATTCAGATCTCTGAGCTTCAAATGATGCTACGACTTCATCCATAGGAACTTCTTCGCCCCTTTCCATTCGCTCAACTAGTGAGTGTGTTTTCATATAAAAATTAATATCGTACATTTTTAGCTCCTGAATAACAGATATTGCTAATCTAGTTATTACATATTAGAAAGAATTTCACATAGTAATATAAACTAGATACATTAAAATTAGCTTAAATTCACTCTTGACTACAACAATAATTAAGCTATTGCTACAACTAACTTACCTACTATAGAACGTTTTATTGATTCTACAATCTTTACTGATTCAATACCTGATTTAAGATTACCCTTTGGTAATTTGGATAATCTAATTGAATCAAGAAAATCTTTAATAGCCATGAGAAACATGTTGTTTCTCTCTAAGCTGCTTTCATCTAATAAATTTCCATTATCAGATATAACGTTGAGGCTATTTTTCTCATAATCCCAATACGCTTCACCCTTGTCACCAATAACATGCAATTTAGTTGACTTCGGTCTCTGGACATAATTCATATGCCCATGTAATTGTAAATTAGATTCATTAGATACAAGAGAATAATTTATAATTGCGTCCGCATTAATATCTAACGATGGAGCAAGCATCTCACTTGCATAGACATGACTAAACGATCCAAACAACCAGTTTAAATAATCGAGATGATGTATTTGGGTAAACAAAATACCACCACACTCCTCTTTCTTAGCGGCATAACTATTTTTATAATCTTCATTAGGATGATAATCGGCTAAATGTTCTCCATGTGTAGACATAACTGATATAACACGACCAATATAATTTTGATCTAATAATTCTTTTAATTTCATTAATCTTTCATTAAATCTAAACTGGGTACCTACAGCAATAACAAGCTTCTTATCATTTACCTTTTCACTCCAATCACTAATATTATCTAAATTACAAACAAGAGGCTTCTCAACATAGACGTGAATATTATTATTTATTGCAAGATCTATGAACTTATGATGTATGCTTGATATATTCGCTATCACCATTGCATCAATGCTATCAATTATATTATGCACATCACTCACTACTGGAAGTACATAACCATTAAAATCAAATGTACTATCTTTGATATGTGTACTGACGAGTACAATATCTTGTATGCCCAATTTTAATAAATTACTTAAATGGCGTTTGCCAATAGAACCAAAGCCTATTATTGCAATTTTCATTCAGGAAACATTCCGTATTGCTTAATAGCATAGTCAGCGTAGTTAAGTGATGCTTCATCATCGATATCTACTGCATATTTGTTATCAATAATAAGTGGAAGTATATTTCCACCAGACATTGATTCTTTCTTATTTATTGTAGAGGTACGTATAATATCGAGAGTTCCAACTTGCCAATATGACAGCGGCAAATTTTGTCTAGGCTGATTAAATTGTTCATGAATACCCGAATCGCATAAGATATTCATAAAACCAGAATTATCGATAGTCCACATTTTAAATGGATTATTAAGTGGCTCACATACACACTTTAACGAATCAGCATTTTCATGTTCTAACATTAAGTTAATACCTTCATCTATCAAAGCTGCAGGTCTTAATGGTGTAGTTGGTCTTAAATGAACAACTAGATCTGGACAATATGACTCATTCTTTGCCAACCAATCTAACGCATGTTTAAAAACAGGATAATCAACTGTATCATCTTGAGCAAATTCACTTGGACGGATAAATGGGACTTCTGAGCCACAACTTTTAGCTGTTTCCGCAATCGTCGCATCATCAGTAGAAGTAATTACTCTTGTTATCATGCTTGATTTCAAGGCTGCATCAATCGTCCATGCAATTAATGGTTTACCATGAAATGACATAATATTCTTATGCGGAATAGTTTTAGAGCCACCGCGAGCAGTAATTAATGCTAAGACTTCCACGTTATTCCTTCAGATAAAATTTGAAAATAATGATAGTTAGAAATAATAACTAAATTTTTGTAAATATTATTTACGCTTTATAAAAGCCCTTCAAGTTTATTTAATGCTGTCCAGAAACCTTCACCATTGTTTTTATGCCCTTGCCATACTTCTGGAATAAAACTCGCATTCGGAGAGTGCTTTATAAGATCTCGCCCCATTGTCAGAAAATCTATTTCACCATCTCCAATTTGAATACCCTCACCATCAACACCTGATGCATCAGCAATGTGTAGATGAGCAGAATATGGCGCTACTTTTTCAACAAATTGACTAAAAGACCATTTAAAATGATTACATGCTAGCTTTGAATGAGATACATCAAAACAAACACGGTAATTATTCTTCTTGCACCATGTCACTATTTCATCCGGGTCGATAAAGAGGTTATGGAATCGTTGGCCTCCAAAATGCCAAGGGAAAGGAGGCATTGTCTGAGGTATAATTTCAACATTATCCAAATTAAGAGTGCTTAAAGCCTCAGCTATCATTTCATAGCGTTCATAGCGCTCAGATACATCCATTGGTTTATCGAGTGTAAAGCCTCCCGCATTAACAACAATTTTTGTATTCTTTGAAGACGGGAAGAAAGATTGTAATTTCTCTGTTGTCTCTACGACCTGATTTAAATTATCAATTGATTCAGATCGATAACTTTTATTATCGGAGCATAAATCCATCACGTGATCACCTGCGAATAATTCAGGTGCGTGTACAATGAAGTCCATATCTTGACTTTGTTTAAAGTAACTCTCTATTTCTACCTCAAGATCTTTATAGCTAAGATGAAATTCTAACAAATCAAAATTAGATACATTTTTTAAGTTTGAAAAGTCATGATATCTAATTGGTATACCAAAGGGTAATGTAAATGAATAATCTCGCGGTTTGCTAATATTATCGGCTAAATCTGATGGATAAAACACTTCACCTTGCTCCATGTCCCTAATTGCAGGTTTTCCAATAAGATCTTTTTTTCTATTCGGCTGCAAACCTCTTCCAGGACTTTTCACATCAATCATATTTTCTGTAATAATATCACCTTTTTTAATCGACATATTTAACCACAAGCTTTTGCCTAATGATTCTCGATTAATAACTTCACCCTGACTTAGTCTCCTTGTATCACCACTACCTAGTGCTAATTCAACCTCACGAACACCTTCTACCATTTGTGAAAATTCTGTAGGGAGCAAACTAACTCGATGATCATTGCCTTCCATGTTGCGGTCTAGAGTGAAATGCTTTTCTATTACTGATGCACCTAAAGTCACAGCTGCTACTGCTATATTAATACCTCGATCATGGCTTGAGTAACCAACAGAACAATCTCCTACTTCTTTTAACACATTCATATATTGCAAATTAATATCTTTAAACGGTGCAGGATAAGTTGAATTACAATGTAACAAAATATACTGAGCACCCATATCTTGTAACAAACCAACAGACTCTCTAATCTCACCATTAGTTGTCATACCTGTTGAACAAATTAAAGGCTTACCTGTTTTAGCCATTGCCTTAAGTAAATCATGATTAGTAAAATCTGCTGACGCGACTTTATATGCAGGCATTCCATAGTTTTCTAGTACTTCAAGACTCGGTAAATCCCAAGGAGTACATAACGGCGTTATACCTTTTGATTTGCAATAGTCAAAAACACCTAATAACTCACTGTTTTTTAATTGATGGCGCGAGAGTAAGTCCAATGTGTATTGAGAGCCGAGATCTTCACTTGCATCTGATGAATTACCTTCATTAGCATATAATGCTTTTAAATCTCGCAATTGAAACTTTGCACAATCAGCACCAGACTCAACAGCCATATCAACTAGTCTGCAAGCTAATTCGAAACTACCATTATGATTATTACCAATTTCGGCTATCAAATAAGAAGGATTATCAGGTCCAATTACTCGTCCATTGATATTTATATAGTCATCGCGTCGGCGCACTAATGCTGTAAGTCGACCATTCTTATCCACTAATGGTATAAAAGAGATTCTATCACTCAGTATTGACATTATTTTATCTTTGCTAGTGTCCTCTTGACAAAAAACACTATCAGCGTTAATTATTGAACCAACGGGCATATTTAAATCAGGCATTGTTTGGGTTACAACCCATCGTCGAAAATCGCCATCTGTCAGCAAGCCTTGCAGCATACCCGTGTTGTCTATACAGACAAGCATTCCATCTTTATTCGAATCAATTTTCTTGAGTGCTACACAAATTGATTCCTGATCAAGAATTGTATATGGAGATATATTTTTATCGATAATCATTATTTATTTCCTGAAGATTGATATTGCTATAACACTGAATTAAAAATAGTTTTTCGCACAACAAATCTGACACTGTTAATTATTTCCGTTGACCAAAATTTTATCTGGTACACCTTCATCAATGACGCTTCCATGTTTCAAACGATACAACCTGTCACATTTCTCAACAGTTGTAAGCCTGTGAGCAACAATTATTATCGTTTTATTTCTATGCAAAGACTGAACCGTACGCATAACTTCAGTTTCAGTTTCATTATCAAGTGAGCTAGTTGCTTCATCTAAAACCAAAATCTCAGGCTCATAATATAATGCTCGAGCTATTCCGATTCGTTGACGTTGCCCACCTGATAAACGAACACCTCGTTCTCCAACAATTGTGTCTAATCCATCAGGGAGGGATTCAATAAAGTCTTCCAATTGTGCAGATTGAATTGCTTTTACAATTAATGCCTCGTTTATTTCTTCATTTGGTATACCAAATGCCACATTATTTCTCAATGTATCGTCAACTAAATAAATAGACTGTGGAACATAACCAATCTGATCTTGCCAGGCACGTAAATTCTCTTGTATGTTAATTCCATCAACAAGAACTTCTCCGTTATCTGGTTCGAGCAGTCCTAACAAAGTATCCACCAATGTACTTTTTCCTGCACCACTACTACCAATAACTCCAATAGAATCACCACGCTTTATACTTAACGAAAGGTTGTGAATCGATGGTTTTAAAGAACCTTGGTAAGTAAAACTAACATCTTTGAAGGTTAATGAATCATTAAAGGGGGAAACTTTTAACATAGGTTTTCTTTCTCGGAGAGATTCTTGCTTAAGAGAAGCTAATTGAAACTCATCATGTAACGTTTCTAATACAGGCATGCTATAACGAAGTGACTGGATGGCGGCAAGTGAACGAGTTACAGATGGCATCAAACGAAAAGCTGCCGCAGCGAAGACCCCAAGAGTAGCAAAAACCATGCTCATCTCTCTACCTTGAGCAACCATTACAAGTATAATTATTGATAAACCTGTAACAGCAAGAAGCTCAAACCATAGCCTAGGAATTTCCTGTAAAGTCGATTGGTAACGTTCAGGGAGGTTACTTGATGCATTATGATATTCATATTGCTCTAAAAAGTTAAGCTCTCTTCCTAAGAATAGAGCATCCTTAACACCACCAAGACCTTCTTGTAAACGTTGAAGACGTTTCCCTTCATGATATTGTCGTTCTCGCCCCCATCGTGCAACGTGCTTGCGAGTAAAATAATGAATACTGCCACCCGCAGCACCTAAAACAACAATTACGATCAGTGCACCTATTGGCTCTACAATAACTAATACCAAAGCAATTCCAAGTAAAACGAGACCTTCCGTACACAAAGACATTAAAGGATTAAGCAGCCTACCAGTAAAAATAGTCACTTCGATTGATATATTTTGAATTAGTTGTCCAGAGTTTCTCTGTAGATGAAAAGTATATGGCTGGTGTAGATATAATTTAAAAAGTCGATTTGAAATATTCATTCGTAGATTTGATATGTAACGTATTTTGTACCAAGAAAAAAAGCCTAAAAATAAATTCTTGATGATATATACCGAAACAAAACCTAATACAACAATAACTATTAAAGATTCGTGGCTTTCTATTTCTAAAAATTGAATAACACCTTGCATATACGAATTTGATGAAAAGGTGTCAGGGGCTGAGATGACATTAATCATTGGAATTACAAGCCCAACGCCAATCATTTCCAATGCCATACTAACAAACATTAGACCAAGTAATATAACAGCACCATTTCTTTCTGGTATTGTAATAATCGAAAGTATTTTACGTACAGTAGAAATTTTGATTGTGGCCACTTAAAGGTTAAAACTCCAATTTTATACGTGCAAAACTACTTAATCTTTAGGCACGCTACCGCCCTACTAAATTAAATCCAGCAAAATTCAACGATATTCTTTTACTTCTAAACTAGCTACTACGATAGAAATAAAACTTGTGTAGTAACAAAATATAATATTGGCTTAGAAAAACACCAGTTTACATATTCATTCTTTATTTAAATTGGCATTTTCTTGTTTAAGCCGTCTAATTTCAGACTTTATATTTTCAAATTCATTCATCTTTCTATGCAAAAAGCGATACGTCACTTTTGCTTTTTCTTCTAACCCATTGGGAGTCAGAAAATAAACATATGCACTTTTTGACTTATTTTTATAAAAATTTCTTACCTTAATGAAGCCTTTATCAATCATAGCTTTTAAGCAGTAGTTAACCTTTCCAAGACTCACACCCATTTTCTTGGCAATTTCTCGCTGACTCATTTGGGGAGCTTCTTCTATAAGCTTTAGCAACTTGTAAGTTATTTCATCTTGCAATTCAGGTATAAACTCTTATATTTTAAATAATTTCATTCTAAACGTTCAACGATTGAACGCACTATAAACATTATCACAAGCTCCCAAAAAATCAATTAAGAAGCAGTAAAGAATTTTAATTTAGGCAATATATAAATTATGAAATGATACATACGCTAAGACTGTAGTTAAAAACCATTTACCTCAATAATAAAATTACAACTATACTGTTAGACCTCATCATTACTCATTCGGCCCTTAATATTTGCAACACCATGCATTAAAAAGACATAAAACACACCGCAAAATAGCCCTATAAATACAGACACTATAAGGATTTGTTTGCGGTTAGGGCGAATGGGTATTACCTTTGATTTTGCATCCAATTCTACGACCATTGAATCAAAGTTAATATTATTAGTATTGATTTTCGATAATACAGCAAGTTGCTTTTGATTTTTTCGTAGGCCAATCAGGTTGATATCACCAAATTTCCTATTCTTCACGACATCGATTTCAGCCAATAGCACCTTAGTACCCTTCAGGTAATCAGGAGAACTTAATTTTAGCTCCTCCCTATCATTTTTGATATTGGCTTGAGATAAAGAAATACTTTGATTTAGATTTTGTGTTGAAATAAACTTATCAAACCCGACTTTATTTGCAACTTGATATGCCTCATTAAGTCGATTTAACTGTTCTTCACGCATAAATTCATGTTGTTCCTGACTTTTCTTAATTTCATAGTTCAACAGGGCTATCTTAGACCTCAGAGAATTATTAAACATCATAACAACATCATCGACTGTCTTTTTATTAGCCATTTGGACAAAATTATCTAGCCAAATACCAATTTTTCCCTGTTCAACGCCTTCTAATTTGAACAGCACGATCCCATCGCCACCATCCGCCCCAACTAAGGCATCACCAGCATCATCTTGAAGAGTTATCAGTCTTTCAGAGAAGTCCTTAAATAACACATTAACTTGAAATGGAGTTAACTTCTGTTCTGAATCAGAATCAATTACTTCTAAAACATTTTTATCGAAAAATTCTTTTCGTAGAGCCCGTGAATTTATATTTCCTAAAAACATTAAAAAGAGAGCTCTATTATCTATTACTTTAAACTCTAATTGCCCAATTGCAGCCAGATTATTCAACTGCTCAACCTCATTTACGGCTGTTTGAATAATAGTTGTTTCAACTTGATATACTCGATTTACTGATAATAAATATAAAAAAGCTAAGGCAACAACCGCTATAGCTATACCCAAGACCACCTTTTTTCTCTCTAATAATATACAAAATACATCGATTAAATTTATTTCAACATCACCTTTCTTTTCATAAGAATTAATTCTTCTATCTTGCTGCATCATTCAAACTACCTTAATTTAAATTTAATTTATGAAAATTCGTTTGG
>Ga0316209_1002489_pt1 | contig 14725 bp, 11 predicted proteins | sample 6monopyrite_MG_FD_204945 | JGI IMG/M metagenome (GOLD analysis project Ga0316209, IMG submission 204945) | Microbial mat bacterial communities from mineral coupon in-situ incubated in ocean water Damariscotta River, Maine, United States -... | ecosystem: Environmental > Aquatic > Marine >...
ATATCCACGCCTTCATTAAAGATGTCGACGGCAAAGATGATTTGCAGCACCCCACTCTGTAAATCTTGAATTGCTCCACTGCGTACTTCTGCTGGAGTCGATCCTGTTATCGCTTTTGCGCGATACCCCCATTCCTCAAACTTCGCCGCCATGAATTCGGCGTGTTCCACTGAGACGCAAAACCCAAGCGCACGCATCTGTTCTGGGCGCACAACCTTGTCCTGAATTTGCTGGTGCACAAGTCGAGCACGAACATCGTTTCCGCTGTACACATTGCTCAAGGCCTTAATCTGGTAGCCGGATCGCTGCCAAGGAACATTCGTTAGGTCGGTTCCATCTGCGATCCCGAAGTATTGGAAGGGCGCTAGTAGTCCGCGATCGAGTGCATCCCAAAGGCGAAGTTCAGCAGTAATGCGCCCACCAAAGAATGAGTCCTGCACGAAATGGCCGTCTGCACGTTCTGGAGTGGCGGTCAGAGCAAGTAGTTCCATTGGCACAAAATGATTGAGGAACGCTTGATAAGTTGCGGCCTTGGCGTGGTGGAACTCATCGACAATGACGACGTAGAAATTTTCGCGGTCGATGGCTTCCAAATTGAATCGGCTCAAAGACTGCACCGATGCAAAGACATACTTCCCCTCCACCGGCTTATGTCCATCTACCAGAAGTTCACCGAAGGACGGATCCTGCAATACCTCACAGAAGGTCCTACGACTTTGCTGCAGGATTTCTTTGCGATGCGCAACAAAGAGAAGTGTCGGCCGGGGCGCTCCTGGGGCTTCCGCCTGCCGCTCACGGCAAAGCCTTGCATAGTCAAATGCTGCGACTACGGTTTTCCCTGTACCGGTTGCTGCAACAATCAAATTACGGTGCCGGTCATGCACTCTGCGAGCCGCATCTAGCTTTTCAAGGATCTCCTGCTGGAATGGATAGGGTGAAAGATCGATGCCCAGAAGCTGCACGTTGTCATCACCAGGACGCTCCGCAGAAATCACCTGCCGAAACTGTTGACGAACTCTTTCATCATTCCAGGACTGAAACTCTTCGTCCTCCCAGTAGCTCTCGATGGTAGCTGCAAAGCGTTGCAGAATAGCTGGGTTCTCGATGGCACTCACACGCACGTTCCACTCAAGACCTTGCTGCATGGCTGCAGCGGAAAGGTTCGAAGAGCCAATAAACGCTGTGGAGTAACCGGAGTCGCGATGCAGGAGCCAAGCCTTTGCATGTAGGCGAGTGCGGCGAACATCAAGAGAAACAAAAACCTCGGCGCCCAGTTCATGCAGTGCATCCAGAACGCGTTCATCCGTCGCACCACAGTAGGCGGTTGTGAGTACACGAAGTCGACCACCACGCGCACGAAGTTCTTTCAGAGAATCTCGAATGAGAAGGAAACCACTCCACTTCAAAAACGAGCAGAGAAGATCGACATGATCAGCTGAGGGGATTTCATCCGCCAAAACCTTTCCGACAGAAGCTTCGCCACGCCCGTTCACCAGTAACTCGGTCAGACTGAGTGAAAGCTGCGGTCTAGGCGGGAAGTCTGCTGCTTTTGCCAATCCTCCTTGAGAGCGGGCAACGGCAAGCAATGATTCTTGCGCGGGATCGAGCAAGTAAGAGGCATGGGCACTCTGTTCCCCTTCCATGAGCTGCATGATTTGATTACAAAGCTCCCATTGCTTCACCACATTCTTTTCACCGATGGCGGCAAGAGCTCTATGAATCCGTGGAGCTAGAAACTGGACTAAGGCATCTGGCGCCTCCGCTGGATCAATCTTGGCCAGCTCGATCCCTACTTCTGCTGTCAGCAGTTCTTCGCGCAACTGATAGTCTATGAGTCTCTCATAGCGGCCTGGTGGGAGATTAGTCATGTCGGATAAAAAAGAAGCTACCCCTCGTCGTTCAAAATCTCAAGGTACCGTTGATAAACAAAAAGCCGGTTGCGCTCCTTTCCGGTGAACTCTCGCGTGATTCCCATCTCCACCAGAACTTCCATTGCGGAAGAAACTGGTGGAAATGTCAATCCAGTTTGCTCAACAACATCCTTAATCGAGACCAAAGGGCGCCTAGTCATGGCATCGTGCACCCGAAGTAAGGAACCAGCCCGTCGCCCGCGATCCTGAAGTCGATCTCGGTCCTCTTGGAATAAGGTTCCCAACTTTTGTGCTGTAGCAGCGGCATTGTCTGCGGTCTCGCGCACACCCTCGAGATAGAAGACAAGCCATGCCTCCCAATCACCGCACATGCGCACTCTATCCAAGTGTTCGTAATATTCCTCGCGATGCTTTTTCAGGTAAAGGCTCAAGTAGAGCAAGGGCTCACGCAACACTCCAGCATGGCAAATTAGAAATGTAATCAGAAGTCGTCCAACGCGGCCGTTGCCATCAAGGAAGGGATGGATCGTTTCAAGTTGAACGTGAGCAAGCCCAGCCTTGATAAGCACCGGAAGCTCGGTTCCTTGGTGAAGAAAAATCTCCAACTCCGACATCAAGCGCTTCACCTCCGTATGCGGTGGTGGTACAAACTTTGCATTCCCTGGACGAGTCCCTCCAATCCAGTTCTGCGAGCGGCGGAACTCACCCGGGTCCTTCGCACTGCCGCGGCCGTGAGAAAGAAGAATTTCATGAATCTCTCGGAGAAGACGATTGGACAACGGAAACCCCTCCTGCATGCGCTGGAGCCCGTGAGTCATAGCGGCTACGTATTGAGAAACCTCACTGGCGTCACTGAGTGGAACGCCAGGCATTTCGTTCATCTCGAAAAGGAGAAGATCCGACAAGGAAGATTGGGTGCCTTCAATTTGAGATGAGTAAATGGCCTCCTTACGGATATAGGAATAGAGAAAGAGCCCCGGGTCCGGTAATAAGGTAGAGACACCGTCAAGCCGGCCCAGGGCCAAGTTGGCAGCCTCCAGAGCTTGTACTAATGGGCCATCCAGCTTGAGCGGTGGCAACGGCGGCAGCGGAGCCGGCAGAAATGCATTCACAACCTCATTGCCCACATGGGCTTGCACGTATTGCCCGGATTCTCCTCGGTTCATGTTTGGCCTTTCTCTGTATTCAGTGAACGCTTAATAGCCTCTACGGCTATTAAAGGTTATGCCCTAAAGTTTAATAGTGACGCGAGGGAAAAGCAATGTAGCCTGGCAAAGAGCCAGTCCCACGCTCACCTAATTACCTTCAAATACCCGCCTTGATGAGTGTATGCCAATTCCAACTGTAGCAGGGCCCATACCGCTTACCAAGGTTGATTTAGGCCATGGAGGTATTTACCTATCAACAGGACACCCCTCTACCCCTCTACCCCTCTAAAAGCACATTACTTGAAAGAAACCTTCATCAAAACCACCTCTAACCACCTTTGACCGCCGCTTGACGCCCCAAGGTGCCCAGAGTAGTCTTGATTTTCCCTGTTCAAGCCCTCTATGAGCCCCTCCCCCCCGACTCAGCCACCCAACGTGCCAACTCCCCATGCATGGCTTCATCTAAAGCAATGTTTTGGGTCCTGGAAGTCTCGTGGAATGGCAGATGGCCCTCAAGCTCTGGTGCAGCTTTTCGCAGCAGGACAGCCGTGGCTAGAAGGAGCGATTGAATCATTAGGACGACGCCACTCACTTCTAACCGACTTTAGTTCAGCTCTCCCGGCATTTCAGCAAGCGCTCTCCGTGCTTCCACAGTTACCTGAGTCATCGATTGGTTTCACCATTTGGGTAGAGTCGCTTACCTTGCGCCATTTTAAGGCCGAAGCTGAAGAAGATATGGTTCCGCTTCAGGCACCCAACGCCCCCTGGGGTGGATTCCGCCGACGCTTTAATCTTTTGCCACGGAAGGCACGGATTCGCGTGCTGCAATCTCTCCCACTTTCCAACCTAGCGCCTCGGGCCATTAAGGAGTCTTTGGCTCCAGATGCCGAATGGGTGGAACTTTGGGGGTCCGTTTCCTCGGGAGTCCCGGCCAACTCCATGCCCGTGGAATGGCACCGATTTTTGCCAGCCGAGGATCATGATGACTTCGCTTGCCCGAATATCGTTTTGTCGCGCGATTCTAAACAAGCCTCGCAGGAACCACTTGGTCGCTGGTTATTCCGCGCTGCCGCGGTCCAGGAACAGCAACGAACCGATGCTGGCAACTATGAACTAATTTTGCCATCGTGGGTTCTCCCTAAACGTCCTGATTTACTGCTAAAAGAACTCGATGGGATAATGCATCGTCTCGGCGGCATACCTGAAGACGAGCAACTGCAAAAGGTAATTGGCTCCCTGCGTCATCTTTACAACCCCTTTGAAGGCTCTGAAATCGTGGCCCCTACCCCGCGAGAGATTTTGTCCCTAGCCCGTGATTGGCATGGGAAAGATGCACACGTGGAAGGCTTAGCCGGCATTTCCAGCTTGCGTAGCGGAAATCCTGAAGAGGCCCGCATGGCCTACATGCGATTGCTCAATAAGGCGACCGATCGTAAAGATGTCGCCCTTGCACTCGCCAACTTGGCAGGATTAGATTTGGTTTCGGCCGAAGGATTGCGAAATGGGGAACCAATGTTGCTGGAAGCGTTGAAGCTTAACCCTTGGAGTGGTGTTGCGAGAGGCTTGTTCAAAATCTTTCAAAGAAATAGCGAGGCTCAAAAGAGCGGAGAAGTTGAATGAAGCTTTGCCTAATCAAGACTTTCCTTTACCTGGCGATAACCATACTTTCTTGGACTATTTGGACCAATGAAGCAAGCGCTTCGAATACTCAACAGTCCATCCCTGGGGGGAACGTAGATATCGACCATGGCGACCCGCCAATTGGTGGCGGTGGAGTCGACGGAGTTCTTAGATCAAGCGGCAGTGACAACGATCAGCCGAAGCCTAATGTTCGCGGACGCAGAGGATCAAAGGCAGGCGCTTCCTCCTCTCAACGGCCCACGCCCTAGTCCCAGAATTTTACATGCAGGGTAAATTAATCCCAGCGCTGTTGGTGCTGCTTGTAGTTGGGATTGCATGGTTTGCCATGAACCAAGCCAGCGAGCCAGACCTTGCTGGCCAAGGCCAAGTTGGTACACCAAACCACCTAGCGGACGATGGAAAGCAGCAGGACCAGACTACGCATGAGCGTGAACTGAACCCAGCTGAAAGTTCGGATGGCCTGGCAGTTGAGGAAGAGAACTCGGCCCAGGCGATCATCGAACGTGAAGGTGTGAGCAACCAGTTACGCATCACCGACGCAGAAGGAAACCCTGTGGCTGGTCGCGTGGAATTCATTCAGGCCGACGAGAGTTTTCTCAATTACTTCTCCTCCCTCGCTCGACTTGGGTCCGCTATCTATTTCGACTCTATTGTCCAAGAGGGCATGACAGAGTTAGCTGATGGACTTTTCAATCTCAGCGCAGCCGGCAATCAAGCAGATTTTTTGGTGGTGCTTGCGCCTGGTTTCACCCCCCATTTAGAAGAATGGGAACCGCTTTCACCTGGCAAGGATTTTGAATTAACTCTAAGCAAAGCAAAAGCCATCTCCATCACCGTTCTGACTCAAAACGGACAACCCATCAAAGATGCAGAGGTGTGGTATCGCTGGACTGGCATTTTCGATCAAAACGAAAACGCCCCGCTTGTTGACCGCTTTCGCACTCGTTTTTTTCAGGAAAGCGTCATCACCGATCCCAATGGCCTTGCCGTCGTTACATCCTCATTTCCGGAATGGTCCACGGAAATATTTGTACGCCCTGGCGATTTATGGGCCACGGTGGTGCAAACGGTCGAAGCCGGGTCATCCGTAGTGATTCGCTGCCCGAATGCATTTATGGTGAAAGGAAGTGTTTCCGTCGCTGGAAAGCCACCGGATACAGAAGTGCAGATGAAAGTCACCATCCATCAGGGTGATCAATATTGGTTACTCGAATCGGGCAGAGCCAAAGAAGAGGGTAAGTATCAAATCACGGGGATCCCATCGGGCTACCCTGCTTATCAGATTGAAGCGCAAGGAAACGGTTTTGCGAATCAAACCAAAACCATTTTTGCGCCAAAGCCTGGTGAGACGATTGCCCTCGACTTTGCCATGGAGCAAGGATTTGGCGGGTCCATACAGCTGATTGATTCGTGGGGAATGCCCTTGCCCAATGCGCGTCTAAAGTTGGTCGCCGAAGGGAATCGGAATTCCATGTATGGATACGATTCAGACGATGCTGGCCAAGTCAGCCTGCCACCAGATTTCCAGAAGAACGAAACTTGGCTGCTGAACTTACGTCTGGGAGAGGAGCTTTATTTACGACTAAACAAACCCTTTGTGGTTGGCGAAAGTACAGAAATCACGGTCCCCAATTTGGCGAAGATTTCCGCTGTTGAAATCCCACAAGAAATTCTTACAGATGCAACCATAGAGTCCGTGCGCTGGAGTGGAAAATCGAGCCAGTCCTGGGGTGCTGCGTGGTGGAGTCCTGAGTCGGCCGAAACCACCTTGCTTGCATCGGGAAGCGCCGATTTGGCGATTCAACTTTCCGATGGACGGAAAATCCACCAACCCATTGTGCTTGCTCCCGGTTCGGAGGGCCCAGTCATCGTCGACCGCGCACCATGCACCCTTCGCTTTGCACTGCCCACAGACACTCCTGCAAGCGTGACCCTTTCCAATCAAGATGGCATCGTGGTTTTTGAGAGAGAAGAAGTCAGTGGTCCGATTTCAGTTCCACTTTGGCAGGGTAATTATGCCCTGGTGGTTCTTTGGCCAGAAACTTCACGTGAGGTTCCACTCATTTCTTTGGACCAGGAAGATGTCGACCTTGGCCTGATTAAACCACTGCCCTCTGGCTACATTGAAGGCCTCGTCCAGGATTCCCGCGGAGCCCCAGTGCAATGGGCCGATGTTCGACTTACCTCCACAAACGGATACAACTCGCAATCTTGGACCACAGATGTGGACGGTGCCTTTTTCTTTTACGATATTCCACTTGGGAAGTATTACCTGCTTTGCGATACCGCTCAAACGCATGGAATACACAGTTCTACGCTGATTCAAGAAATTGACGTCACGGCGAATCAACTGGAGCAGCAAGTCACCCTTGACCTTGTCACTGACGAAAAGGAGCGAGTCAAGCTAAGCTGCGCAAGTCTATGGGCCCATAACTCCATTGCAATCCTTGCATCGCATCCAACTTCCACTCACGCAACGATTGATAGTCATGGCCAAGCATCTCTTTCCTCTCAATCCGATCCTGCGTGGTTAGGTGTAGCGCAAATCCTTGATGGTGAAATCCTGGCTCAAGCCATGCCGATTGCTGCTGGCCCAGGAGATTTCACCTTGCCATCCGCTGCTATGCGTACCTCCAACATTCATTTCATCGATGAGCTTGGACAACCATGGCAACACTTACTGATCCGACTCGAACTCAATGGGCATCCACTTACCCGTCGACCAACCCTCGATGTTTCGGGAAGCCTTAAGGTTCGAAGCGATGCATCCGCTCCGTGGAGTTTGCAAATCGTCTCTCCCTCTGGCCAGATTTTTCGTTTCGACCTTGCTGCTCTTCAGAGCGACGAAACGCTCACCATTCCAAGCAAGATGCGTGGCCATGAAGTGACTGTGCGGAATGAAGACGGCAAGGCTCTCCCTTGGCCGACAGTACAACTCCTGCATGATTCTTCTTCCTTTCCGTCGGACAAAAACGGGAGAATCACTCTTCCGGAGAATCTAACTCAAGCTGTTGTGGTGTCTGCAGATGGCTACTTACCTTGCATAGTGCGAAATTCAAGCGGCAAGACCATCACTCTGCCGCAACGCCTTGACGGAATTCAAATGCGTCTTCCAAACGACGCCACCAAGATCCTTTGGACAAACCACTCTGGCTATGAATCGCTCTGGGAGAATCAAGCGGTGGGCAGCTCAGGGAGCAATCCCATCATGCTTCCCCCCATGGCTGCTGGCCGATTCACCTTTTACGCATACAACTTGCAAGAAGTTGTTATCGCCGAGCAGGAATTTGTTTTGCGGGAGAATGGGCAAGTTTTGGTTTGGAAGGAAGATGGATAAAACCTTAAATCTTCGTCACTCGTATTAAGGGGGCGCTTTCCTGGGATCTGCGCTGACGATCGTAAGCCAAGGAGTTCGCGCATAAATGCCTAAAGAGCCGCGCACGACTAATGGCGAGGGTATCGAGTTCGGAGTGCACACTCCAATGGAAAAGTAGGGGCCATAAAATTACCCTACCTGCCCAACCAACCACCGCTCCACCGAAGCATGAAGCAGCTCCCAGGCATCTTCCCCTGGCACCGGAATCTCTAGTCGACCAACGGCTGCATCGCCGAGATCGTTTACCAGAGCAGTGAGGAGAGGCCGTGCTTCGAGGGAACGCAGCTCGGGGGGAGCATCCTCCACCCGGCTAAGCTCCTGCATCACCCGCGCCAGCGCCTTGAAGTAGGGCAACATGGATGCGCGGCCAACCTCCATCCCGCCAAGCAGCTCGGTCAGGGCTTGGGGGTTCTTCAAGGCGTAGCGCATCCTTCGACCTTCTGGATAGGTTCTGACGACCCCGGAAGCAGTCAAGCCATGAAGGGATTCGGCAACACTGCGCTTTGCATAAGCCGCCTGCCGCGCCAGTTCCGCAGCGGTGAGTGGGCGCTTGTTTTCCAGCAGAACCCGTAAGATTTCCGTGCGTGCACCGACGCCAAAAACCGCGCGCAGCTGCAGACTCAAGAGCGCGGCTTGCTTCCCCAAACGCAGGGTGCTTTTCCCCGTCTCCTGTACTTCTTCACTGACCACGGCGCCGGGCCAAGGCTGCCCCAGCGAAGCCTGCAGCGCTCCGGCGTAACGTCCCCAACTCTCCGATGTCGGCCAGCTTTTGCGCAAGGTTCGTAGTCGCGCGCGCGAGAGCAGCCAAGGGTAATGGAGACACCAATCCTGAGATTCTTGTCGCAGCCGAGGATCAGCCTTACCCAGACCACCGGTGAGCAGGACCAGTCCCTCCGGGTCAATCACGCGCTTGATATTCCCCTGGCTCCAACTCGAAACCCCCAGCATCGACCAGCAATCCCAGGCCAGGCTGACGACATGCGCTTCGACTCGCTCGGAAAGTTTAGGCACGGCCCTGCTCCTGGGTGAACCAAGTCACCGCCTGGTTCAAATGTTTGGCGAAGGTGTCGGAAGCATCCTGCAACCTGCACCAAGTCGCCGCTAAGCGCAATTCCTCCACACTGGGGTTCAACAGCTTGAGATCCGAAGCATGCTTGCTTTCGGGCCCCTGATCAACCGCCGCATACAACTTGAAATGGATTTGCTCGAGGCGGCCGACGGCATGAACAACCAAGCCACCGTAATCCCACCGCTGGCAACGGTGGAAAATGCCCTCGGGAAGCCCCAAGTCAAGCAAGGAGGTCGGGCCAGGATTGAGCCACCCTTTAGGCAACCCTCGGTCCAGGGCGATTTCCTCCGCACACGACGCCAATGCAATCGGAAGCGGAGCCGCAGAAACTACCTCCCCTTCTTCCAGCAAGGCCAACAAATCGACATCTTGAGTCGGTCGATCCAGCACACCTAGGAGCAGGAGGCCGGCGCCCCCGGAAACCATGACCTCGAACCGTTCCCCACGATGCTCCAGGAGGCCGCCAAGGGCCTGAAGTGCATGGAGAAGCTGATGGGCAGGATGGGAAGTCATTGCGAGCATGTTACACCCTCTTTTCGGGGATGTAAACCATGACCTTGAGCTCTTTGGAGCCGTAAATTGTACTTGAGAGGAGAACGCGAGTGGCCCGGCAGCTCAGCCAGCAGATCCTTCCAGTGCAAGAAGCGCCCGCAGTCCTGGTTTTCCCTATCACTCACAATCTTCGAGCAGCCATGTTGGTTGCCCAACTACGCAGACGAAGTGACTCTCCGGCGACACGCTCAAGTCGGCGCCATCGCAAACTAATTCATTCTCTCAAGCGTGGAGCATTCGATCCATCAACTGCTGAGCAAAAAAAGCAACCTCCATCCCAACCACCAGCGCGAAAGGAGCAGTGACTTCAGATTATGGAATAGGACCATGTCAAGATTATGTATGGAGTTTCTTTGTGGGAGTGGGACAGAGTTAAGCCACTCATCCGACAACGGATTCAAGCTTGCCCATAATCCAAACTCTCCAACCGTGCCGCAATCGCTTCGGGGCTTGGCAGCTGGTCACGGTAATCTTCCGGGAGCTGCGGCACTATGGAATAACTTGCTACCCCAATGGCTCGCCCCGCGGTTCGGAGCGCATACTCCACCACGGTTTTGTTTTTGCTACGACAAACAATGATGCCGATGGGAGGATTTTCGCCATCTAGCCTCTCTTGCGTATCGAGCGCTTCCAAATAAAACTCCATCTTCCCTTTGTGCTCGGGCTTAAAGTCACCAATCTTCAACTCCACTGCCACAAGGCTGCGCAATCTACGATGGAAAAGTAGGAGATCAATGTAATACTCCTGCCCTCCCACTTCCAGGCGGTACTGGCTCCCAACAAACGCGAAATCTCCGCCAAGTTCCGTGAGGAAACTGCGTAGGCTTCCAACCAGGGCCCGCTCCAACTCTCGCTCGGAGTGTTCCTCGGCTAACTCCAAAAACTCAAAGGTGTAGTGGTCCTTGACCGCCAAGAGAGCATGAGCTTGAAGGTTCTCCGGCAGCACTTTCTCAAAGCTGCTTTGGCTGAGCAGGTATTTCTCATAAGTTTTGTTGTCGAGCTGATGCTGCAGCACAGCTTTGGTCCAGCCGTTTCTGGCGGTAACTCTCAAATAGAACTCTCTCTCCAGTGAGTCTTTGCACCGTTCCATAATTACCAGATTCTTACTCCAACCGATTTCTGCCACCAACGGTGGCAGTTTTTCCAACCCTGGGTAGGCGCAGCATAAGTCCCTCATTCTCCACAAGTTACGCGCAGAGAACCCATTCCTTCCGGGAAACTCCGCCTGTAGATCCTTCGCCAAAGTCGCGACCACAGCCTTGCCCCAACCAAGTCGTTCTTGCTTCTTCTGAATCGCTTTTCCAATCTCCCAATACAACGCCACCAACTCGCGATTCACCGCACGCATGGCCTCTAGCTGATGCGAACGAATGCTCCTCTTGATCACATGCAAGAAGCGCCCGTAGTCCTGGTTTTCCCTGTCACTCACAATCTTCGAGCAGCCAAATCGGTAGCTCAACTACGCAGACGAAGTGCCTTTGCTCGCGACACGCTCTATTCGTCGCCGTCAAAAACAGATCCACCACCCCAAACGTGACCGCGAAGGACATGTGTCCTCTAACTAATACACTGCATAGCATCAGGATCGCGCCCCAAAGTCCCCTTCTTGCATTTAGGACAAGGCTTGCCGAAAAGCTTGGCGTCGGGACAGAGGTCCTCACTATCGCAACGTGGGCAGTTCAAAGTGGCATTACGCGTGTCATAGCGTATGCGGCGCGCGCAACTCAAGCACGTATAGCGGTGCATGCTGTATAGGCACAAATAGGAATCCGGACTGGGGTGATAGGCATAAACCTTCTTACCCTTGTCATTGAGGTAATAGGGTTTGCCATCGTCCCAACCGTCGGCGCGGAAGGAGCAGTGACTACAGATGATGGAATAGGACGATGCCATGATTATGTATGGAGATTTTTTTTGTGTGTGGGAACGGGGCTGAGCCACTCACGCCAAGCCTCAAAAATCATCACCATGGCGAGGGTGTCGAGTTCGCAGTACATCAGGAGCATATCGCGTAAGTGGTCGCGCTCCATTTCACTCATCTCCGTGAACTGCATACGCATGAACGCGGTCATGGCGGCGCCACCGTTGTTGAGAGCACTGCCGCCTTCCGCATTGCCGTCCTGACTCAAAAGTAAATCGCGGTCCTTGGTGCTGAAGCCTTCAAACATGGTGGGTAGCAACTTGTAGGGATCCAAATACTCACCGTCCTCTTGCTTCAGCCACACCTGATCGCTGAAGTTCAAGCTGTGCACGGGATTCTGATACTTCTCCTGAAGAAATGCAGAGCTGTTCAACACGGCCGGCAACACTTGCTTAATGGAGTTCGATCCCTTCATGCGCGGATCAAAGTAGTACTTCTTAACCATCACCAGCAAGTCCACCATATCGCGCGGGCCGGCACTCCATTCACCCTTGTCTGATTGGGTTGGATGGGTGATGGACTCGATAAAGGCAATGAGTGCCTCGGCATCTGCATGGTCTTTGCGTTGCCGCAGAAGCTGCCGACGGATTCCACATAGCACGGTGTTCTCGTGCGGAGCGTAGCGGAAAATGGTGCCATCGTCGTGTTCCAAGTCTTGCTTTAGCGCGCGCACAAAATCAAAGTTTGGAAAGGCGCCGCGTTGGTGTTCGATGTACTGCCCTACGTGCTTCACCGTGCCATCTTTCTGCACCACATGATGCGAAAACTGAAAGGCAAGCACCTCATAAGGATGACAGCCTTGATGCATAGGAATGGCCGGCGACATAGTTTCGAAATCGATGAAGTGAAGCGGGTACTTCCAACTCTCCATTTCCGTTTTGAGTTCGTTGCGCAGTTCGTGCTTTAGATCCTTGGCTTGGCTTTTCTGCACCTGAAGCCACTGACGTTCCTTGGGTTCCATGGGGCCGCCGAGCATGGATGGGTTATCGAAATCCTCTGCATCTAAATCCGCAAGAAAAGGTCGACGCTCCTTCAGCCATTTGTTTTTGCTACGGCAGTTCCAAACTTCAAGAATGGTTGGCTTATCAAAATCTGCACTGGCCAAATCAAAAGCCTTCTGCCAACACTCGCGAAACCCCGATTTCTTGCCATCGGCCAATTCCTCGGGCGCAGCCTGAAACTGACAACTAGCGCAAGCCGAAGTTGGAGCCGCCCAAATGCGTTCATCGTTCTGATATTTCTGCGTGAGATGCGCAATCCAAGCGTGAAAACCCCAAGCATCACCAGGTCCGTAACGACAGGAATCGTGCACGACTTCAAGACTCCGTTCCAAAGGCACCGCGACGAGTAAATCGCTGGCTAACTCGGCCGCATTCAAGGGCGCCGTGATGACGCATTCCGAACGCCCCGATGCATCACGCTGAAGCAGAAACTTTTGGTGCAAGCCATCAGTCGGGCAAGTGGCCTCTTTGTTGATGAGCATGAGAAAGGGTTGCACCTTCCATTCCGGATGCGCGCCGGAAAGTACATGATGCTGAAAGATGGCATCTTCCACATAAGGCCGCCACTTTCCAGTTAGAGCCGTCCCTTTCTTATTGAAGAACTGACCTTCACTGGTTCCACTGCACGATTTAGCCTTCACCTCCAGCAGTTGGATCAAGTTACCCTTCTTAATCAGCACATCGACGCGCACGAATAAGCCCTCGAACAAAAACGCCGGTTCGAAAATTACGACGTCTTCCTGCTCCAGTAATGCGGCGGTCTTACGCAAGGATGATTCGTAATCAAGCTCCTCGATATCGTGCCCCTGCGGAAACATGGCCTTGGCCATCTCCCCTACCTGAAATCCACCTTCGGCAAGTGCTGCTAGGAATTCGTCGTCGAAGCTCTTGTCTAGATAAACATCTTTCTTGGCGGTGTAGAACAGCTTGGCTGGACATTCATTGGCCAGCTTGAAGCGTGATTTGGTTAGATATCGGGGTTTGGGGGTACTCATTTGGGGTGTCTGAGGTCAAGCCTAAGCTAAGCCTGCTGCAATAGCCTAGCCCAGCAACTAGCTTCTATGTCCGGCATGGATTTCATAAAGAATGCAACGAACTCAGCCTTAGTAAAATCGCTTGTCGCAACCAGCTCCCGGAGAAAATAGTTCATCGATTTCACAAAGATGGTCTCCGGCCTCTTCCAGGACAAGGTGGGCTCCGGCATGTGCGGTTGCAAAGTCAGTGCGAACTCATCTCGGCAGTAGCGCTGACCTTGGTACATCCCTTCGCGGAGTCCCTGTTGGCCCCCGTTCATTCTATCTCTGATCCTTCCGCCATCAGCCCCGAGTAACCTCTCGCAGCTGAGCTGCCAGAGCTTCATATTCCCCGAGATGTACCTGCATCAAACTCTTCCAGAGTCGGCCATGATTAGGAACAGAGAAGTGGAGCAGCTCGTGCACGATCACGTAGTCCCACAGGTCCTCGCCCAGTGACAGCAAGTCTGAATTGAAGTTCAGGTGCCCATTGGTGGAGTACGAAGCCCACTTATTGCGCATGGGGCGCACGCCAAGCCAAACTATCTCAACTTCTAGCCGCTCAGCCCAGGAGCGAACCCGGGTTTTGAACTCTGCCTTCTGAACCCCAGCATCCACGGCACTAGTCATCGCGTGAGCGCTCCATCAAGGTGAATAGCTGATCCACCAGCCTTGTGACATCATCAGCATCCTCCATCACTGCGAACAAGGCAAAGGTCACTTTGTTTCGAACCTCGCGGAGTTCCTTCTCGCTGGATCGCCAAGCTGGAAACTCAACAAAGCCCTCTCGAATTTGAAGGCTGACATTCTCTGGAGTGGACACCTGAGCCTCGCGCAGCACATTGAAGACGAAGTAGGTCAGGTCATCAAATCCCTTCTCCGCCTGCTCCTTCTTCCGGACCTCATTCCGCTCAACCTCCTCATACAGCTCCGCAAGCAGATCGGCTGTGGCCCCTTGGCGCTGCTCGAACTTCTCTTGAACCAAGCGAGCGCGGTCTGCCATTGCCAACAGGTTAAGATCACCGCCATTTTCCTCGGCGTGTTTCTCAATGCTCTTCACCAAGTTGATAACTTTCGTACCCTCACCATCTTCGCGCGCCTTGATGAGCTCAATCGTATTCCCATCAATGCAG
>Ga0316209_1002490_pt1 | contig 14724 bp, 14 predicted proteins | sample 6monopyrite_MG_FD_204945 | JGI IMG/M metagenome (GOLD analysis project Ga0316209, IMG submission 204945) | Microbial mat bacterial communities from mineral coupon in-situ incubated in ocean water Damariscotta River, Maine, United States -... | ecosystem: Environmental > Aquatic > Marine >...
TAATATCATCAACGATTAACTGAACAACCTTTAGCGTATTACCCTTCGCATCGACAAACTGGACATTCTTTAGCTTCGGGTTATGCAAATAAAACTCATATGTTTCACGCCGGTATTCCAGATCACCATTTAGCTGTCCTCGTCCCGAGTATCCTCCTAATCCTGTTACTGAGGCAGAGACAGTCACTTCGATGCCCAATTTATTATTGCGGCTATCCAGTACTACAACAGGATCAGCTAGCTTCAGCGTTGAATACGCTGTGTTTTGAAAGATAGGAAAATAAGCATGAACATGGCGATTCAGCTCCTCCGTCTTGATCTCAAAAGTAAAAGCATAAGCAGTACCATTCAGACAGAAAAAGATAAAAGACAACAACCAAGCATTCAACAGCGTCTTACATTTCACGAATGACCAATTCCATTAGCATTTAAAAAATAGTTCGCGTAAATATTGAATACCCAGACCGCTATTGATAGCGAATATATTTTAACGGGCAACTCACAGTAAATGTCGCGCACTTTAATTTATTAAATACTAATTATTACTTTTAAACACCACCGCGCGTATACGTCTATTTTGAGCACGACCTTCATCTGTATCATTGCTTGTCATCGGCCTATTGTCCGCATACCCTGCAATTGAAAGATTTTTATCCGGTACGTTGAGCGCATGAATCATATATCTGACGACGGTTGCTGCACGGGCAGCTGATAATTCCCAGTTGGAGAAATAGTGTTGTTTGAGCACTGAGCCAACTGGCACATTATCCGTATGCCCTTCTATTCTCATATGATAGCCGGGGTACTGATTGAACGCTGTGGCGATATCCTTGACGATGGCCTTACCATCAGCACTTAAATCAGCATTACCAATACTAAAAAGAACACTGTGTTCCATTTCGATAACCGTGAGGTCATTCAATTTCTTAACGATCACATTCTTTTCATGCAGCATATTATTCATATCGTGCCGCATGGAAGCCATTTCCTCTTGCATGCGGATGCGTTTCTGCGCAGACATTTCTGTAGTGCTTTGCAATTTATCAGCATAATCCTGCTGGGTTTGCTCGTCCTGTTCGATTTGCTGCTTCAAAGCAGCATTTTCCTGTTTAAGACTGGCAGTGGAACAACCGCTAGCAACGAAAACTATTACAAGCAACATACCAGCGAGTTTCAATTTATTGGAGAACATCATCTTTTCCTCATTAGTAGTTTTTCAGACTCATGCTCATGGGTGTCAACACGTAGCCTGTAAAATCAAAATTATATTATGTCCGTTATCTGTATTATCTAAATCTGCAATCAAAACCTCAGAAATTGTCATCAGCACTTTACTCAGCCTGATCTGCAAGGCTCACTCATTATTACGGTAATTTTTACAGTCGTCCATATTTAATTAGGATACTGTTACAGCAAACGATAGCTCACCCTGGCGCAAAGTATTACCCTATTCAAGAAGAATAAAATGCTCAAATAGCGTCCTAGGCTTCCTTCACTGTTTCGATAAACTGAATTAAGTTCAAATCCTGTTGATCCTTAGCGTCTTCATTCACCAGTGCTTCATAATTTATAACACGCTGCCAATATGTTTTGCCGAACAGCAATACTGCTCCCGGACTCATCCAGCTTAATTCTTGAGCCTCATTGCAACATCAACATCACTCTCTGTAGATGGAAACACAGGCTTCGGAATATTTGATCCAGTCATCAAACCCCTCCATTAACCAGTACAATTGTATGGTAATCATCCCATTTTTAACTGACAGCAAAAGTAGAGGTCATGCTGCTATCAACATTTGTGTCGGTGGCAAACCACCATTGGCCTTGTTGGGGCGTTCGTTATTGTAGAACCAAAGCCACTTCGTAGCATAGTCCTGTACTTCTGTGATCGAGCTGAAAATGTATTGGCTTAGCCAACTATATCTCACTGTACGATTGTAACGTTCAACGTAAGCATTTTGTTGCGGGTTTCCAGGCTGGATAAATTCTAGCTGGATATCGTGTTTATCTGTCCATTGCTCCAAATCTTGACTGATAAACTCTGGGCCGTTATCACAACGCAGGCGCTTGGGTTTTCCTCGCCACTCGATAATCTGATCCAGTGCGCGAATAACGCGCACGGCCGGTAGCGAAAAGTCGGCTTCAATACCTAAGCCCTCACGGTTAAAATCATCGAGCACGTTGAACAAACGAAATGACCGGCCATCACTTAACTGATCATGCATAAAATCCATTGACCAAATATCGTTGGGTGCTTCAGGTACCGCAAGCGGCACCGGCTTTTCTCGCTGTATTCGCCTCCTTGACCTGATCCGCAGGTTCAATTCCAGCTCGCAATAGATGCGGTAAATACGCTTGTGGTTCCACTCGTAACATTTAACGTTGCGCAAATAATCCCGGCAAAGGCCGAACCCCCAGTCTTTCTGGTTATCGGTTAAGCGAACAAGCCAGTCAGCGATCTCTGCATTTTCATCTGACAATATTGCCTGGTAACGGTAGCAGGTCTCGCTGATGCCAAATGCCCGGCAGACCAAGCGAGTGCTAGCGTTAAACGCTGATGCAGCTTTTTGAGCCATCTCCTTACGCCGAGATGGCCTCACCACTTTTTTGCCAGTGCTTCCTGAACCATCTCTGCCTTGAGACGTTCTTCGGCGTACATTTTCTTCAGTCGCCGGTTTTCATCTTCCAGTTCTTTTACGCGCTTCATCATTGAGGCATCCATCCCGCCAAATTTGGCTCGCCACTTGTAGAAACTGGCGTTGCTCATGCCGTGTTCGCGGCAAAGAGCGGGTACAGGGGAACCGGACTCGGCTTGCTTCAGAATCGCCAAAATCTGGCTATCGCTATATCTTGATGTTTTCATTTGAGAATCTCCTTCGCTTAGTTTACGAGAAAATTCTACTTTTGAAGTCAATTATTTATAGGGGTGATTACCGTATATTTTGAAAGTAAGGCACACAAAGATATAATCACCAGTAGGCATATTACTAAACTACATATAGCGAACTATACTACTTAATTTGTGAACTGATGATGAACTTCAGATCTTATTTAGGATTAGCACTATTAATTCTGGTTGTCATTTTTATCGTACAAAATGCCACTGCGGTTAATATCCAGTTTCTATTCTGGACAATATCCATGTCTCGATCGCTAATGATCTTTTTTGTGTTAATAATTGGCATTATAATTGGCTGGATAATAGCTGGACACTTCCATAGAAAACAGAATCCATCTCGAAAAAACTAAGTAAGTTTAGTCACTATTACAGAAATTTTGGCATCAATCTTTTAAAGTTCTCACACGTATCGCTCTTTTTTTCCCAACATACATGCAAGACACATAATACTCATCTTTTACAAGACCTTGACTAAATATTTCATGCTTGAAACTACACACCGCTGCAACTTTTCTTGCAATGTTTTCTTTACTAATGCGGGAGAACCTCAGAACAATAATGTCCCCTTTCTGACAATTTGCCTCCTTTAAGCAGTAGAACTCGCTTCCTTCTACACCTGCTGATGCCGGCACTTGTCTGCCAAGCAATAAGGCGCCCAAAATAATTAACATAAGTACTTTATTCATACTAAGCTCCAATCGAATATCTGCTGTTCACCTTTATTTAATCTAACCCATCAGGGTTACCCTCGATAATTTTGTTTATGACGAATAAATACTCACGTTTCCCTGTCTTACTGTTAATTAAAAATTCCAAATATTGATCATTGTTTCGAACAACAACCCTACACTTTGCATCTTTACCCTGCCATTTAATACAGTGTTTTCCTTGTTTGTTTACAAACCACTTACCCTTAAAATTCACTCCATCACGATTCTGATAAACGCCACCATTCTCGTCAAAATAGCTCTCAAATGGAATCTTTATATTGAGATAAGTTCCTTTAATCGTATTTCCAGAAAAAAGCGATTGAACCTCCTTTTCAGTCAGGATGGTTTCTGCGGAGAAAGCATCAGCCATCATTAAAACTGAAGAGATAATCAATAGTCCTATTTGTTTGTTCACTAAAGCCCCCTTTATTTAAAAACAATTTCAGCATATTAACCAACCCAGCATCAAAACTTACTACAACATTATATAATGACAAATCATAGTCCCATTAGATGGTTTTGGATATCCATTCACGCTTACGGTAACATCGCAGGATCATATAAGTATCATAATAATTAGTTTTACAGTTGTTTTATTGTCGCTCTTTCTATATAGATAGAAATTGATAACTAACAACTCGAAAGCAATCATATGAGCAACACAAATGAATCATTATTTTGGAGGACGTACAACCTAGAACAGGCTGACAGCCTTATGATTAACTTTGGCCCTTTAACCATGGCAATCCAGCATAGTGAACCTGAATGGATGATCTGCAACCAATGGTCCGCCACAACTGAGAGCGACACACTGATGATCTCGGCGACCGCCACAATAACAAAAGAAACATTGCCCATACTGGAAAATTCAGAGCGCTTTGTGCTCGGAAAAACAGGAGAAAGTGTTCTATTAAAACCGGCGCTCGCAGACCGCCCTGTTATTATAAAACCTCGGGAACCTTTTAATCTCGCTCCCGGAGCTGAAACCAAGCTATACGTCAGCTCCCCACTATGGATCAGTATTAGTGTCGGCTCACCTTCAGTACAATTAAAAGAAACACCCATTATACGGCCATCGGACACATGGTTTGGGCCTTCCACCCTTGAAGGTATGCTATGTTATGCCAGCAAAACGCATGGCTACTTACATTGCGATGAACTACCTATGCGCATGCATCGAGCGGTGACCCCCGTTAAAATCGTTAATGATGCTGAAAGCACATTTCTGCTAGAACGGTTTAGCCTACCAGCCCCTCACCTAAAGCTTTTCTGTGATTCTGAAAGCGAATTTCTATGGACTCAACCCCTTACTCTAATTCGCGAAAAAGACGAGGCAACTGCATCATTGAAACTAGAGAAAGGGCCTCCAGATGAAGCTTTAAATGCTATACAAATTGGCACCCCTCGCATAGAACCTGACAAAAATGCATTAACACGCGCCCTAGATACGTTGTTTGGCTAAACCTTAAATAATTAGTAAGAGCTGTAGAATGAACGATTTTATAGAGTACATTTCAGACATCATGACTAGCGAACGCATGTGGGATTATACACGCGCGGCCATCATCGCTTTTACAGGCTACATTACTGCCAAAATAACATGCACCAGCCTTAGCAAACTATTCAAAACCCGGCTAACAACACATCAAGCCATGCTGCTTCATCAGGGCAGCTATTACCTAATATTAGGCCTGTTCATTCTCACCGCATTAAATGAAATTGGATTCAACCTGGGAGTACTTCTAGGTGCAGCCGGCATCTTTACTGTTGCAATAGGATTTGCATCTCAAACCTCTGCATCAAATTTAATCAGCGGTTTATTTCTGCTTGGTGAAAAACCTTTTAAGATTGGCGATATTATCAAAGTCGCTGATACAGTGGGTGAAGTGCTTTCAATCGACCTGTTATCCGTTAAATTACGCACCTTTGACAACTTGTTTGTCCGCATACCAAATGAGACTCTAATTAAGTCGCAGGTCGTTACACTGACCAAATTTCCAATACGTCGTATTGACCTACAAATCGGTGTGGCATATAAGGAAAATATTGCGCGAGTACGTGACGTGCTGTTTGAGATAGCGGATAAAAATTCCTTATGCCTCGAAGAACCAACCCCTCTATTCATTTTTACAGGCTTTGGCGAGTCATCACTAAATATTCAATTTTCTGTCTGGGCCAAAAGGGAAAGTTTTCTTGACCTGAGAAACAGCATCTACGAGGAAATAAAAATTGCTTTTGACGAACACGGCATTGAAATTCCTTTCCCTCACCGCACAATTTACACTGGGGCTGAAACAATCCCATTCCCAATTAAAACTGTAGAGAGCAAACCGTCAAACTAGATTTTTGGCAAATAAGAAACCTGGAAACAATAATGCAGCGAACGCTGTTAATCTTACTAACCTGTTTATATTCTACAGCACTATTTGCTCAGCTTAATGTCAACGTGGAAATTAGTGGGGTTGATAGACCACTTGAGGACAATATTCGTCTACACCTCAGCATTGAGCAACAGAAAGATCACCTATTAATGACCGAAGGTCGCTTACGACGACTCCATAAAAAAGCGCTTCAAGATATCCCCAGTGCATTGCATCCCTTTGGTTATTACCGTCCAAAAATTGCTCCCCAACTAAGTCAAATAGCGCCCGATCAGTGGCTGGCAAGCTATACCATAGATCCAGGCCCACCCTTACCCATCAAAAAACTGGATTTTGTGTTACACGGAGAGATAATTAACGACCCTGAGTTTTTGAGCTTAACCACAACCCTCCCCTTAAAAGAAGGGGCCACCTTCGATCATCGTCACTATGAACGCTCCAAGTCAGCCTTAGCCAATTTAGCCATTGAAAGGGGCTATTTCGATGCCATCTTCTCCGAGCATCGTGTTGAGATCAATCTTGATACCTACGATGCCAGCATTCATCTGCACTATAATGGTGGTCGCCGTTATCGCTTCGGTGAAATTCTATTGCAACAAGATGTGCTCGATCCACAACTTCTACAGAGTTACATCCCTTTCAGAAGAGGCGAACCCTACACGCTCGACGAGTTACTCACGCTAAAACAAGCTCTCAACGACAGTGACTATTTTCAATCAGTTGAAATATCACCTGACCAACCACAAGCAAACAGTATTGAAGTTCCTATTACAATCAGCCTCAGCCCGCGTAAAAAAAATCGCTATAGTTTTGGAGCTGGTTATGGCACTGACACCGGCTCCCGCATCAAACTGAGGTGGGAAGCCCCCCGCCTAAACCGCTACGGCCATCGAGTTAGCGCCGAAGCCAAGATATCTGAAATCGGCTATAGCGTCAGCACACAATATCGCGTACCAATATTCAATCCCCGCACTGATCAAATGGTCTACAGTCTAGGAGTAGTAAACGAAAAAACAGATAGTAGCAACAGCACTCTACGCACTATTGGTGCTAGCCTCAATCGCAGCCATGAGCGCTGGCGTGAATCTGCTTCTCTCAACTATCAACAAGAAGAGTATGTTATTGCTAACGACCGTGATACCTCTAACCTGCTCATCCCCAGCATTAACTGGAACCGCACATGGGGCCAAAACTTTATTTACACATTAGACGGCCTGCGCTTCGATATCAGTCTGCGTGGAGCCAATACAAAACTAATATCCGATACAAACTTTTTTCAACTTCAAGGCGGCATAAAGGCCATCAATTCATTGGGGCGTCGCAATCGTATTATTGCGCGAGGCAGGCTCGGCAGCACCTGGATGGATGAGTTTCAAGAACTTCCTTCCTCGGTGCGCTTCTTTGCTGGCGGCGCCCAAAGCGTACGTGGCTATGCCTACCGATCTCTCGGCCCAACCAACAACAGTGGCCAGGTGATCGGCGGCAAGCATTTAATGGTTGGCAGTATTGAATTCGAACACAGTCTCAGCGGTAAATGGGGGCTTGCATTATTCTATGACGGTGGCAATGCCATCGACAATTTCACTGACAAGCTAGAGAGGGGCGCGGGAATTGGATTGCGCTGGCAATCACCGGTGGGGCCTGTACGCATCGATATAGCCAGTGCTGTCAGTCGCGACGATCAACCCTGGCGACTCCATATCAATATTGGCCCAGACTTATGATATGAGAAGATCACTGCACATACTGATCACTCTCCCATTACTGGCAGTAGTGGTCGCACTAACATGGCTGGCTGGGACAGATAGTGGTCTTCACTGGGCCTATCAAAATGTAAAAAATTATCTCCCCGGGGAGCTCAGTCTGGGCAAAATAGAGGGACGACTGATTGGCCCAATCACCGTCATAGATACCGAATATCAACAAGATGGTGTGACGATAAAAGCTGATCAACTCACACTAGACTGGCAACCCCGCGCACTGCTGACCTCCAAAATCAGCATCAACTCCCTACATATACAGTCCCTCAAGATCGTTCTGCCAAAACCAAAAGAAAACAACCAACCTGTAGTTCTGCCCGAAATTCATCTGCCTTGGCGGTTAGCATTGAGGGGTGTCGCAATCGACCACATTAGCATCAACCGACCCACACAAACTATTGACCTTAAGCAAATCAAACTCGACGCCACCACACTCTTCAACCAGATTGATGTCGAAAAATTTAGCGTTAATTTAGATAATCTTAGCTTAAATATTAAAGGCGAACTTCGGCCTACCCAAAAATATCGCCACGACTTAAAGATTCACTGGCGAGCTAAGCTTCCTTCCAACGAGGTGATTGATGGCAATGGCCGCTTGTCAGGAACTATTGAAACGACACACCTCAAACAAAAGCTAAGCGGGCCATTCCAATTAACACTCATAGCTGAAGCCAGAGACCTACTCGACAAACTCAGCTGGGAAACCAAAATTAATGCCAGCGCATTCAACACCTCAAAATTAGACGACGACTGGCCAGCTGTGAAGGGTAAATTAGAACTGAATGGAAAAGGTGATCTCACTACAGCCACTTTTTCCGGCAATCTCAATGCCGAGCATTCCAAGCATGGCGCTTTCACGGCGGAATTCAAGCTTCAACGACTAGCCGATAATACATTACAGATTGATCATTTGACATTGCTCACTCCAACCAACAACACACCCCTCCGCGTCAGCGGCCAGTGGCTGCCTGGAGCAGATGGTGGCAACATAACACTGGCCCTGAATTGGCATAACCTTCACTGGCCATTTAAAGAGAAGATATGGTTTAACAGCACTATCGGCAGCGCATGGATCATGGGCAATCTCAATCACTATGACATTGGTCTGGCCACCAACAGCCCCTGGCCTCAAGCACCGCCTTCTGACTGGTATGTCAGCGCTGAAGGCAATTTAGATGGCTTGAGTATTCACTCTTTGCGTGTCACCGCCTTAGAGGGTGAAGCCATCGCCACTGGTCAGCTTAACTGGTCACCACACCTTGCATGGCAGGCTCAAGTCAGCGCTACCCATATTGATCCTTCAGAACTCTGGCCACAATGGCCAGGCCTACTCAACACTGAACTCACCAGTGGTGGAAAATATGTAAATGACTCACTCACCGCCGACACCAATATCGCCCACGTTAAGGGCTCATTACGAGGTTATCCAGTATCCTTAAGCAGTCGCCTGAACTGGAGAGACAACGGCCTCGACATTAACCAGCTTGACATCCAATCTGGAACGTCTCAAATCAGCACAAAAGGTCGACTGGCTAATACTGTAAATCTGGACTGGACGATTACCTCACCCGATCTGGCTGCACTCTACCCACAAGCTCACGGACAATTTAATTCGATAGGACAGATCAGAGGCCTCCGCACCACACCAACAATTCGAGCAACTTTCAATGGCCAAGCAATGAGCTTCGCTGATAACCAGATAGGTATGCTTGATGGCGCACTGGACATAGATTTACACCAATGGCAGCAACTCAATATTAACCTTGCGGCCCAAGATCTAAAACTAAAGGGACATCCACTACAAACGCTTAACATCATAAGCAATGGACAACGAATTAAAGCCAAAGCAGTATCTGAATATTTCACAGCTTTGATCGAACTTCATGGCAAAGCTGATAGCCAAGGTTGGCGTGGCCGAATCGAGAAAGCCGAAGTTGTCAGCCAAGAATTTCATCACTGGCTACTCAACACCCCTGCAACTCTCCATCTCACCAGAGATAGCCTGATAATAGAACCACTTTGTTGGCTCAGTCAGGACAGACACATCTGTGTGGCACTGCAAAAGAATAACGATCATTGGCTGGCAACACTCAACGCCAAAAAACTACCGTTACGTCTTTTCTCGCCTTGGCTTATAGCAGATATAAAGCTGGAAGGTGGCGCCGATGTCCAAGCTGATATTCAAATTCAATCTGCTCAAATAAAAGGCAAAGCCGATATCCAACTACCACCTGGACTGGTGAGCTATCCCTTGCCGGGAGGGGAACGTGACAGCTGGGAATATCACGACGGATCGTTAGCAATTTCTCTTGACGATTATGGCTTAAAAGCAAGATCTGAAATCAATACCAGCAATGGCGATCGACTGCTCATTAATGCAGAATTACCAGGAGCACCGTCACTGCCTCTCGACTTCGAACGCCAACGTTTGCGTGTCGAAGCATTGATGAATATTAATAACCTGAGCCTAATTGAAACATTAATACCAGAAGTACAGAATCTTCAGGGTGAGATTGCATTAAATCTCTCCGCCACTGGAACACTTGCTCAACCCAAATTGAACATTCAGTCCCGCCTAGTTAATGGCGCCCTACACATCCCAAGACTTGGATTGAACATTGAGCAGCTCAACCTAAAAAGCCAAAGTAAAGGCTTAGAAAAACTTAACTTCAAGCTTGATGCCCTTTCCGGCACAGGTAGTCTCGTTCTTCAAGGGCAGAGCACACTAGATATGAACGCTGGTTGGCCAACAGAAATAACTATCACAGGGAAGGATTTCGAAGTCTCGCGCATTCCCGAAGCACAGGTTCTGGTTTCACCTAATCTGCACGTCAAAATAAAAAAACGTATCGTCAATATTACAGGCGACGTTCACATCCCCTATGCCAATATGCAACCAAATGACATCACCACAGCTGTGCATGCCTCAGAAGATGTAGTGATTATTGGCGGCGAACAGCCAACGACAGAGAAGTGGTCTATCAATACCAGCATTCATCTATCACTGGGCGAGCGCGTTAATTTCTATGGCTTTGGCTTTGAAGGACGATTCGGTGGCAAGCTCTTACTGGAGGATGAACCCGGCCAACTAACCAAAGCCACCGGCGAAATCAGCATTCCCGAAGGACGCTATCGCGCCTATGGTCAACGCCTGGATGTTGAGTACGGCCGCCTTTTATACACTGGCGGGCCACTGACTAATCCCGGCCTTGATTTGCGTGCTGTGCGTCATGTCAGCGATATTACCGCTGGCCTCAAAGTCAGAGGAAACATCAAAAAGCCACAGGTAGAACTCTTTTCTATACCTGTCATGGGACAGACCGATGTTCTAGCCTATCTAGTACTCGGGCGACCTATCGAAAGTGCCACAGACGAAGAAGGCACAATGATGGCCAAAGCAACATTGGCACTTGGCTTAAGTGGAGGCAATCAACTTGCCCGCACACTCAGCAATCGTTTTGGGCTGGACGAAATGCGTATCGACAGCACTAATAACAACGATCAGGCATCACTGCTCATGGGGCGCTATTTATCACCTAGACTCTACATCAGCTATGGCGTTGGTCTCATCGAAGCCTTCAACACGCTTAGCGTACGTTATCAAATTTCCGACCAATGGCAACTTAAAGCTGAAAGCGGCGAATATCAAGGTGCGGATTTTTTATACACTATAGAGCGTTAACGTTTAAGCTGTGTGGTGCTAGATCACGCGAGGCACGAGCGTCGCCTTTTATGCGTTTGTTAGATGTTCTATCCTTCACCACTATTTTGGACTTTATCCTATATTCAAAAGTGCTTGCTGAACTCCGGAAGTTTTAATTCAGCAGCTTTCATATCGAACTTCTCTTTACTATAAGGACCAGTTACCGACTTAGGTAAATCTGTCCGCGCATTAAACCCAGAAATACTTTTATCGATAATGTAAAAAGATGACTGCCCATCTTTCTTTTCTTGGAACTCTGAAACAATATATCGATCGTCGCTTCCCACGGATAGGATCCGCTCACCCGTAATATCTTTGCACATTCCAGGATCGCATTCAGCCAAATATGGAGGACTAGCATCAATCCAAATAACTTGATACTTCCCGTCTTCCCATAGTGTGCCACCATCACAAGCTACAAGTGAAACAAACAATAAAATTACAGCTAGCAGTCTCAATATATCTCCCAACATCTAACGACAAGCTTCAGCCGCGCGCGCCTTTGGCGCGTCGGCTGGAAGCACTTGTTGGGCAACTTATGCTCTGCACTAGCTAACCTTTTTGTCTTCTGGATGATTTGACCAATCACAAACTCCACAACTCATAAAATAGTCACCATCAGGTAGTATATCAATATCGAAGTGCGTCCTGATATTTCGCGACTTGCAAATGGGACATGTATCAGTCTTATCAGCACGATCTCTCTCAAGGATTTGTATGAAGTGCCCAATAATTGTTTGAGACGAGTGGATCGAAATAGAAGAGGCGGTTTTATTTGCTTTTTTGGCATGGGTTAGCCAATTAACAAGTTGCCACGTTTCTTTGGCAGTGTTTTTAAGATGCTGACGCAAATTCTTGTTACTGCTTCCACCGCATAGCTGATTCATTAACACATCTGTCCAGCCGTTGAAGTCAGAATCCTTCGGTAGGTCTATCTCATCTGACAGCTCTGTCCGTCGTCTCAACGCGCCAACCAACGAAATTAGGCTTTCACGCAGAAGCATTCCTACTCCTTGATAGTCTTCAGCCTCTAATGCACTATCGTGCTTACTCTCCGCCTGTTCCTCGCGTCTGAATACTTCGTCAAATGGAGTTGGATCACTGCTATCGACACGATCAGAGCGATTTCTCAATCGCATCATCAGTCCTATATGAAAGGAAAGCGTGTAGTCCAGACTAGGGAAATGTGTTTGGGAATATAGATTGGTAAGGTTGGTGATTACCCACCAGCGATCCTTATTGGTAGTTACATCCCATATTTCGTAAACATCCCCAAGAACTATCTCATGCTTGATTTTCTCAACATGCTGGATGCTCTCGTCCGGTGCTTGGCCCTCGACATAATTCGCAATATCTCTCTCAGAGTGTGGGTCAGCTTCTACACTGTAACGGTCAAGCTCCCCAGGTGGAACAGGATGAGCGTGAATGACGCACTCATCCTGTTCTGGTTCCTGGTCTTCGCTTTCCTTTTCCATCATTCTGTCCTAAACGCCCAACGTTATAAATAAGTGGCGCCGCGTTGTTTGCGGCGTCCAAGCCTGTACTTTTTACAGGCGAACTTGATTGTCTTGTTATGCATTATTCTCTTTTAGTCTAGCAATCACAAATAAAGAGTCACCTTCTTCAAACTCTTTATAACCCAGAGTGGACAATATTTCGAAGGACTCAGTAATAATACTCAGTAGGTGTTCTTTGTTATAGTAAGTAAACAACAAACCATTCATCTCTTGATTTTCCTCACCCAGCCAGAATGAATGTGCAATAAGCCCGTTAGGAGTCAATGCTTTTACCTGTTGTTCAAGTGACTGAATTAATTCTTTCTCAGTAAGATGGTGGAGTACTTTATTTGAATAGATGCAGTTAAATCTATCGTCTACCTCTAACTTCAGTACATTGAGTTTTAAAAAATGAATTTCTAGATGTTTATTTTTGCAAATATTCAGAAATTCATCAGACAGATCTGAGCCTGTAACTGAATAATGTTTTTTTAAATATTCGACATCCAATCCAGCGCCAGAACCTAATTCAAGTAAGGTGGACTTCACTGGAAGGTGCTTACTCAATGATTGATAGATATTAATACCATCATAGTCTTCGCACATTTGAATGTATTTCTTTACATTCTCTGGATCATCATAAAAGCTCATAGCGTTCCATGTTTTTTATTGCATAACGTTCGCCGTAACAGGCAACATTGAAGAGTTGAGGTAACGTGATCCCGTTTATTCAATTCAGTGTTAACTATCTACCAAAGCGGTGCTAGATCACTTTCGCATCCCAGTGAGCGATAGCGAATGACTTGATGTTTTTGTTAGGCCTAATATAGCCATTGATGAAGCTCAGGAGCCATAGTACTCATTGTTATGCCTACTGTTAACCAAACCAGTCCAACAAGTGATGTAATTAAGTCGCTTGTATGTAACGACTCAAGTTCAGTACGAAAATTTTCTTCTATTCTTTTAGTTTCTTCGGTGATGTTTTTCTTGTGTTCTTCGTGACTATCTTTAAGTTCATCTATTAATTTAGCATGCTCGCTTTGTTCATTTCTGATTCTTTCTTGGTTTTTAATTATACTGTCAATTCTTTCTTCAATTGATTTATCTGGGTTGTCTGGACTCCAGACTTCAACTCTTGCTTTCAATGTTGCTGATCCAGCTTGCATAGAACCGGCACCAATAACAACATTTCTTTTCCATTTTGGGAATCGTTTAAACCAACTTATAAATAGTTTTCGCAATAAAGGCTGTCCAAAATAGGCTCGAATTCCAAGCAAGCCATTTATGGCAAATATCATACCTATGAATTGAAGTGCATAACCAGCCAACCTAATTGAAGCCTCACTATTCCATGTCACAAATCCTAGAATTATTGCTACCGCAATAACAAGAAAACACGTAAATACTGATTTTCCTTCAACTAACCAACGCCAAATTGCTGCAAACCATTGTCGTAATCTCTGAATACTCAATTAATTTCCTTGGCCTAACGTTTAAGCTGTACGGCGCGACGTAAGGAGCGTCCGAACGAGCGCATTGTTAGCGTTTCTTTTATTCAATTGACGAGAGCCCATCCATTAAATTAGTTGCGCATTGTCGAACCAATGGTAGCAACCTTCGTATTTCTCTGCTTTGAAAGCGAATAGTTTGATTTAGCCTTACTGATGTATCACCTGTGTTATCGATGTATTCTTGATCCACTTTTCCAGCATTATGCGTAAAAATATGTCTTCTGTTAAACATCTTTTTAAGGAAGGCTTGATCATCTTTAGAGA
>Ga0316209_1002492_pt1 | contig 14717 bp, 13 predicted proteins | sample 6monopyrite_MG_FD_204945 | JGI IMG/M metagenome (GOLD analysis project Ga0316209, IMG submission 204945) | Microbial mat bacterial communities from mineral coupon in-situ incubated in ocean water Damariscotta River, Maine, United States -... | ecosystem: Environmental > Aquatic > Marine >...
TCCACCAGCCGCAGCGGGCGTTCCCGTGCGATCCGCTGGAAAACTTCGATCAACTCCGCTTCATATTGCTCGACGGATTGCCCGCCCGGCACATGGAAACTCACGCCGCCGGAAATCTCGGCGATGCTTTCCATAAGATCCTCGTCCGCGTTGGCACCGAGGCTGATCGCCGCGATCGGGTAGCCCGCGTCGGCCGCGATCTGGGCTTGTTCGAGGGCATACGCCCGGGCGTTCGAGCCCCCGCTGGGTAGATTCGCCTGCCCGTCGGTGAGCAGCACCAGCGTCTTGAGCGTCCCGTCTCGCCCGTTTCGTGTGAGTTCTTCGATGCCGACCTCGAGGCCCGCGCCGATGTTGGTCGAGCCGTGATAATGCCCGGCCTGCCGGCGCCGTGTCGTGGTCCGGAGCGATTCGATATTGTCGGTCAGCGATAGCTCGAGGAGGCCCCGTCCGTTGCTCGATGTATACACCGAGAGCCCGACTCGATCCTCGGTTGCGATCTCTTCGATGAAATCAAGGAAGATATCGACCGAATCCTTCACCGCCGTGATCGGCTGCGCACTCACCTGCCACAGATCGGGCGTCTGGAGCCGGCCGCGGCGCCGTTCGAGCAGATAGTTCATGAACGTCAGGTAGCCGTACTCTTTCTTGTACCCGTTGTACCGGAGATTACTGCTGCCCTGGACATAGTTGATGTAGTCCGCCCAAGAGCCCGACGGATACGGGTACGGCTCGTTGGTCAGCCCGAGTTGATTTTTTACATACCAATCGTCATTGCTCGATATGTAGCGCGTCTCGAAATCCATCGTGCCGTAGGTGTGCCCGCCTAGTTCCTGCCAGATCTCGTAGAGGTTGTCCTCGATCGCCTGTTCGCCCAGATACGGGACATGCCGGATCTGGCTGTCATAGTTCATGGAACCCGAGAGATCGAGCACAAGCACGATATCGCGCGGCCTGTACACCGCGATGGCCGAGGCTTCGACATCCGCTTCGCCCGGGCCGAAAACCTGCGCGAACGCGAGCGTGAGCGGGTTCCCGCCCGCTTCGGTCAGCCCCGCGGTCACACGGACCGCGTCGGCGTACACCTCGTCGGATCCGGACAGCAGCGTGAATGTCCGATCCTCGCTGTTCCAATCGCCCATCTCGATGTTGTCATTCGTGAGCACAACGGGCTCGCCGTTGGCAACGTTCATCGCGGCGTACTCGATCGCTCGCTGCCGCGCAAGATCAGGATCGATCGTCAGAGCGCTCGCAGCAGCAAGCGCGCTCGAATCCGCGGCGATCTGAAGATCCGTGTAGGACGTATACAGCATCGCGCCATCGACGACAAGCGCCGCGAGACCAAAGAGCAGACCCATCGAGGCGATGCCCCAAACGGTAGCGATGCCCCGGCGGGCCGGGCCCATCGCTTGCCCGGCTTTTGCGCGGACGGGTGTCGCGGCCGAGGCCCGGGGCTTCAACCGCTTAGGCGCGGATCGTGTCGTGATACTTGAGGGTGCAGTGGGGGTGCTATGCATATGGGCTCTCCTTCCGGCCTGAGCCTTATTGCTCGCTGCGCATCGAGACGCGCACGGTCATGTCATTATCCCCGAAAACCCCGAACATATCACCCAGTGAAGCGTCCGTGAGCGGGAGGCTGATGACGACTTCAACCTTGCGTTGTGCCGCGTCGGGTGACGGCTCGGTCGCCATTACATCGAAGCGAAGATCCTCGCTATTAGGAAGCAAAGACTCGGCCAGCGTGATCGCCTGCTGGGCCGAACTCCCCTGGATCGCGAGCGATCGAGCGGCTTCACGGGCCGCGTGCAGCATCGTGTGACGCATGTGCAGCACCGAGCCGAATTCGATTGCGCCGAAGATCAGCGACATCAGGATCGGGACCATAAACGCGGATTCGACGATCGTGACGCCGCGACGGGAGTGGTGAGACTTTGGTTTCATGCGTGCCATTGGAGACCTCCTCCATAAGCGGCCAAGGCGCCGAAACAGATCGCCAGGCCGTAAGGAATGCGAGTGGACCCCCCTGCAGTGGGCAAAAACGCCAAGCATTCGCCGGGGGTGAGCCGCCCGTAGGCAAGCCCGACCGCGCCGGTGATGGCCGTGCGGAGTTTGGTAAACAAGACCGAAGCCGAGCCGTTGCACAGGCTCCAGATCACACCGACAACGCCGCCGAGCATCGCGATGACGACGAGGGCGTACAACCCCTGGCTCAGCCCGAGCCAGGCACCGATGCCCGCCATCATCTTCGCATCACCCGCGCCGCCGCCGGCCCCGATGAACAAGATGACATAAGGCACCGCGAGAATAATCGAAGCAGCAAACGCCCCAGCGAACCCACCAAAGCCGTGGGTGACAAGAGCGAATACCAGCCCGGTTACCCAGAGCGGAAGCGTTAGAAGGTTGGGAATCCGGCGAGCCCGAAGATCCGTGACACAGCCGACAACGCACGCGATCAGCACAACAACCCACGCGGTGAGCGCGACGTTGGGATCGGGGATGGGCAGCAACTCGTTCATCGAAACTCCTTTGAAAAGCGACCGCGGCCTTGTGGGGCCGCGGGCGCGAGCGTTGCGTCGGGGGCGGGCCAGCCCCGCGGGTGGGGAACGCACCGCGAGTGGTGCCGGCCCGCCGCCAGACGCGGCGATTGCGTCAACTGATGCCGTCGACCGTGCCCTGGACTGCGCCGAACCGGCCGGTGATGGCTCCGGAGAGAGCACCGAGTGCCGCGACGAGGCCCGCGACGATGAGCGCGGTCATCACGGCGTACTCGATGGTTTCGAGGCCGTCATCTTCGGTAATAAAACGCTTGGCGAGTGTGGTGAGCTTGTTCATGAGAGATCCTCCTGTGCTGTGTGTTTGACTCCGAGCATCGCGTCGCCCGGGGCGGGGTTGTGATCCGCCAGACAAGATGTGCAAACCAGATCGCCCAGATGCAAGGTGGTCGGCAAAAAGAAATTCCCAGAGGGTTCGGGTTATGCCGGCGGTGAATCACACGCCGGCTCCAAAGCCCCGACACTCGGCGGTGCCTATTCATGTGCGCAGAAAAAAGGGCACCCGAAAGTGCCCTCGATTCAAACGATATCCGCAAAGGTCATCTCAAGCCGCGCGGCGTTCACGCTCGGTTTCAAGCCCGGCCTCATCGGCATCGAATGACAACGACGAAGAAAGTTCTCCACCAGCAGGCACGCTCGCATCCGCAAGCAGCGTCCCATCAGATTCATGCTCACGCCGCGATCGTGCAGCGAAGTTGCATATCAACAGATGCGGCGTCACCAGGCAGATCGCACCCGCGGCGAGCTCGGGGATCGTCCAAGCCCCGATCGAGCCGGCAACGGTCAGGCCGAAAAACCATGCGGTCATCACAACAGGGTTAAACAGTCGCTTTGCGAACGCGTCCAGGGCCGAGGCGACCAGCGCCGTCGCGAACAGAAAACTCCAGGGAACCATGTAGCCCGTGGATGCTTGTGATGAAAAGAGATCAAACATTGGAGTTCCTTTCGCTGCGGGCCGGCCAATCTAAAAAGCCGGGCCCGCTCGGGTTCAACAACGAACCGTGAACCCAGACGGACTGTGAAATACAGATCCCAAAGATGCCAACGGCTTGTGCCCGGATTTCTCGCCCACGTCAGCAGATGGCGATCAACCCGTACAACCGGCACCGTGCAATGAATCGAGCCCGAGGGGCCCGATTCCAGCGTTTGTCTTGTTCTCGGTCCTCCGTTCACGCCGCGACAAACGAAAATCCGGGCTGGCCGGGCGATGCTGGGCCTCAAACCAATCAAGCCCCGGCTTCGCACAAGTTTCAATCAAGGGTGGTCGATGCCTTCAACGCGGGCGGCCGTGTGCGCACCGCGATGTCTCTTTTAGGAAGGCCCACGATGAGCGGAAAAATGCCAATCTTCGCGGTTCTCGGGCTCGGTCTCGTCGCGTCGATCTCTGCCGCGGTCCTCATGGCGGCGCTGCGCACAAGCGGCGTCGAAGCCGTCGCGGCCCCGACCACAATCAAAATCATCGTCGTCAAAACAGACATCCCTCCGATGACGCGGATCATCGAAGACTTCCTCGATGTCAAGGAAGTCGCGATCGCAGATAAACCCAAGGGCGCATACACCGATCGTGTGCAGGTCTTGGGCAAACTCATCAAATCGGGCCTTGTCGCCGGGCAGCCCATCCTCGAAACCGTGCTGCTCAAAGACGAAGGCGGCGCACAACTCGCGTCGTCTTTGCCCTCGGGGATGCGCGCAATCAGTGTCGAGATCAAGGGCTCGTCGGCCATGCGGGGGCTTCTTTTTCCAGGCAGCCATGTGGACGTGATCGTCGCCTATAAAGCCATCGCAAGCAGGCGCGGCGAAGGCCCCGAATCTCGAACGCTTCTCCAGAATGTCAGCGTGCTCGCGGTCGAAGACAAAACCGTCTTCACCGAAGAGCCCGAGGACGACGAAGACAGCAAGCCGACATCCTCGCGCCGTAATGTCGGCCGGGGCCTGATGGTCACACTGATGGTCAATCCCCAGCAGGCCCGCGAGCTGCAATCGGCGCGCGACACCGGCGAGCTCTCGCTCTCGCTCCGCAACCCGCTGGATAGTTCGCTCACCGCAGACCCAGCCGCGATCTCGGCAGAGACCGACCAGATCCACACCGCGACCGAGGTGCCCGAGCAGCCTGATTCGGATCCATGGAAGATCACCGTGATCCGCGGGGGCAAGACCGAGGTGCTCGTATTCGGTGAAGGCGCCGGGGGCGGCAGCGGGGCCGGCAAGGACGAAAAGAGTTCGCAGGATCGGCACGCGGACGCGCCGACCGAGTTCGATGATGATGTCGAGTGATGCCCGTGGGGGATCGAGGGCGGACCCAGGAGCCAGAGTTATGCGGATCTCCAGAAGCATTGCAAGTATCGTGATCGGCTGCGCAGGACTCTGCGCTCCCGCGCTCGCGGGCCCACAAGAGCCCATCGTTCTCGTCGAGGACGGCGTCGCCGCGATCGCGATCCCCACGGGTCGTTCAACCATCATCGAGCCCGGCTGGAAGATCTCCGAGGTCACCGTCGCAGACGAGACCATCGCAGATATCAAGGTGCTCAGGCCCGACCGCGTGATGCTTATCGGCAAGGCGGTGGGCGCAACCGATATCACGCTGTGGGATCAAGACGGCAACCGCTGGGAGGCCCGCGTCACTGTTCATATTGATCTCGAGAGTCTGCGTGAAACCCTAGAACGTGTCTTGCCGGATTCCGCAATCGGTCTCGAACAATCCGAGGGCGTGATGATCGTCAGCGGCACACTCAGCCGCGCCGAGCACGCCGAGGATCTCCACAGTTTCCTCGAAGCCGCCGAGATCAAGTACGTCGATATGACCCGCGTCGCGGGCCTTCAGCAGGTAATGATCAAGGTCCGCGTCGCCGAGGCCAACCGCATCGCGATCCGCTCGATCGGCGCAAACGCCGTCCACTCGGGTGATTCATTCTTCGGCGGCTCGACCATCGGCGGCAACCAGAACTCGATCGACATCGGCATCCCGGGCGGGCAGGCCGCCCAGGATAATCTCAATTTCGAGTTCCTTCAATCCGCATCCGTCGGCGACGCCGTGACGCTCTTTGCCGGCATCCCCGGTTTAGACTTTGAACTCTTCGTCGAGGCTCTCGAAGACAACCAGTATCTCCGCACGCTCGCCGAGCCCACCCTCGTCGCCATGTCCGGCGAGAAAGCCTCCTTCCTCGCGGGCGGCGAGTTCCCGATCCCGATCGCCTCGGCCGGCATCGGCGGCGCAACACAAATCACCATCGAATGGAAAGAGTTCGGTGTCCGGCTCAACTTCATGCCCACGGTCCTGGGCGACGGGACCATCCGCATGCAGATCGCCCCGGAAGTGAGCGATCTCAGCGATATCGGCGCCGTCGAAGTCGAAGGCTTCCGGATCCCCTCGCTCATCACACGCCGGGCGGCGACAACGCTCAGCATGCGATCGGGACAGACATTCGCAATGGCGGGCCTGCTCGATCGCAAAGTCGCGGCCCGCACACAAAAAGTCCCGGGTTTCGGCAACATCCCGATCCTCGGTCGGCTCTTCAGTTCTGTCCGCTACGAACGCGGCGACACCGAACTCGTCGTGCTCGCCACCGTCGAACTCGTCGAACCGATGGACACCCAGGCCGATCTGCCGGTGCCCGGCGATACCCACTTCGAGCCCGACGGCTGGGAGCTATACGCCGAGGGGAACATCCACGGAGAAGTCTCCGATCCCAAACCACCCGCGGTCTGGGCGGCCGACATGGGCCTAGACCGGCTCGTCGGGCCCGGCGCATGGGCTACTCACAATATGAAACGAACACCCACAATCCCCGTGCCCAAACAGGCCGCGACCCAACCAAAAACCCCGGTCCCAGAGCAATCAACCACGGAGACAACCGACGATCAGTAAGCGATCCCGCTTCGCTGCCGCGTCCATACACGAGATGACCGCAAACCCCAGCACAATACTGCTCAGCGCTGACGAGGCCGTCGGCTCCGCGATCACCGAAGCCTTCGGCTCGGACCGCGTTCTGACTCCCATCACCCCCGTCGCATCGATCGATGAAATCGAAGCGCTGCTAACGATCCGCCCGAGCGGTCTAGTCGTGGTCGATGTTCAGCCCGACCCCGACGGCATGATCGGCTCGCTCGCCGAGATCATCGCGGCCCACCCGGAGTCCAGGTTCGTTGTCATCGCAGAATCGTTCGATAAACAAGTCTTGCTCCAATCGATGCAGGCCGGTGCTCGTCACTTTCTGCCAAAGGACTGGCTCGGACCCGACATCGTGCCAATCTGCCGCGAACTCGCCGAGCAAATCACCGGGTCTCAAGAGCAATCCGATGCCGGACAAGTCATCACGGTCCTCTCCGCGAGCGGCGGCTGCGGCGCGACAACCATCGCCTCAAATCTCGCCGCCGAACTCGGCGAGTGCGAAGGCCAACGATCGCTCCTCGTCGATTTTGATCTCCGCTTCGGCGGGCTCGCAACCCAACTCGGTGTCTCGGGCGAGTACGGCCTGGCCGATCTGCTCGCACGCGAAGGCCCGCTCGATGCGGATCTTGTCCGGTCAACATCCGTCGAACGCGGCGAATGGCTCGATATTCTGCTCAGCCCCGCGAGCATCAATTTCACCGAGCCGGCCCCGCTATATCTCGATGATCTCCAACAAACGCTCGGCGTCTTCCGCGCCGGCTACCACGCAACCGTCATCGACGCGCCATCGCTCCCGTTCGAGGCGACAGCCGCGCTGGCAACGTATTCCGATCAGATCATGATCATCTTGAATCTCAGCGTCAAAGATCTCCGCAACGCCCGGCTGTTGCTCGAAGCATTATCGAAGGCCGAGATCGCCGCGCCCGTGCACCTGTTTGCCAACCGCTGCAAAGGCGCCGGCAAACCGATCTCCCTCAAAGAAGCGCAGGAAACCCTCGAATTCGACGGAGAACTCAGGCCGTTCCTCGATGATCCTATCGCCGCCACCGCGGCTCTCCACGCGGGCGAACCACTAAACAAGGCAGCCGCCGGCTCGAAACTCCGCAAACAGATCCAGGCCTTCGCCCGCGAACTCCGAGGCGAAGAATCCGAGGCCGTGAAGAAACCCCGCCTCGGCAAAAGAAATAAAAAGGCGGCCTGATCCATGAGCGCGATCCCAGGAAAAACCCCGCCTGCGATAGAGACACCCGAGGGCGATCTCCGCAGCCGCGTTCATATGCGCCTGCTCGGGTCCATCGACCTCAACCAGGCCCGCCAACTCCCGCAAGAACAACTCCGCAAGGAATGCGCACAAAAAGTCGAAGCACTCCTCGCCGCCGAGGGCAAGCCGCTCTCTACAACCGAAAAAGAACGCCTCATCACGCAAGTGATGGACGATATCTTCGGCCTCGGCCCCCTCGAAGATCTCCTCCGCGACGAAGACGTCTCCGACATCCTCATCAACGGCCCACAGCAGATCTACGTCGAGAAAAAGGGCCGGCTCATCGTCTCCGAAGTCACGTTCCGAGACAACGACCACCTGCTCACCGTCATCCAACGCATCGCATCTTCGATGGGACGGCGCGTCGATGAAAGTTCGCCGATGCTCGACGCTCGCTTGCAGGACGGTTCCCGTGTAAACGCAATCATCTCGCCGCTCGCCCTCGATGGTCATAGCGTCTCGATCCGGCGCTTCGGTGCGATCCCATTCACGCTCGAAAAACTCATGGAGTTCGGGGCAATGACCCCCGAGATGCACCAGTTCCTTCAAGCAGCGGTCGCCGCGAAACTCAACATCATCATCTCGGGCGGCACAGGCTCCGGCAAAACAACGCTTCTCAACTGCCTCAGCCGGTGCATCCCCGACGGCGAACGAGTGCTCACGATCGAAGACGCCGCCGAACTCCAACTCCAGCGGGACCACGTCGTCCGCCTCGAAACCCGCCCCGCAAACGTCGAGGGCAAGGGGCTCATCAACCAGCGTGATCTTGTCAAAAACGCCCTGCGTATGCGCCCCGATCGCGTCGTCATCGGAGAAATCCGCGGCGGCGAAGCACTCGACATGCTCCAGGCGATGAACACCGGGCACGACGGCTCCATGACAACGCTCCACTCCAACGGCACCCGCGACACCATCCGCCGGCTCGAATCCATGGTCTCGATGGCGGGTCTTGATTTCCCGATCGCAACGATCCGTCAGCAGATTTCCGCCGCGGTTCAGATCCTCGTCCACGCCGACCGCCTCACCGGCGGACCAAGAAAAATTACCGCGATCACCGAGATCACCGGCATGGAATCCGACGTCGTGCTTCTCCAAGACATCTTCAAATTCAAACAAACAGGTCTCGACGACGAAGGCGTCGCGCAGGGCCATCACGAAGCCTGCGGCGTCCGCCCCAAAGTCATCGAACATCTCCGCGCCGAAGGACACAACCTCCCCGACGAGATCTTCCACAAGGGCAAACTCGAAAACGAGAAACCCCGCTCGGCCGCGACCTCGCAGATCCGCATGGTCAAAAAGAAGGGGGCCGCGTAATGGCAGGCCTCGGCATCATCGACATCGTCGCCATCGGCGCCGTCTTCATGCTCATAATGTGCGTCGCCGCCATCGGCGGGTTTGTGCTGCTCCACAAACGCAACAAACGCACCCAACTTGTCAAGCAACGCGTAGGCGGATCGACCGAGGCAGACGCTTCAGATGATACCGGAAATACCCGCGTTATCCGCCTTTTCCATGAGGGAAACGAGTTCGAGGCAATCCTTCCCGGCTTCGGCAAACGCGCCGCCGGCCCGCTCTACGCAATCAAAACCAAGTGCAAAGAAGCAGGCATCGAAAGCCCGCTCTCAACACTCTTCATGATCGCCGCCGCCTCCGCGGTAGGGGTCTTCGTCGGCGTCTGGGTCTTCACCCAGCACGTCCCGGGCGCCACCATGGCCGGCGCCGGGGTCGTTTACGCCATGTGGACAGTCATCAAAATGAAAGCGGGAAAAATCACCGCCAAATTCGATGACCAGTTCGTCGAAGCCCTAGACCTCTGCTCAAGATCCCTCCGCGCCGGCCACACCGTCGTCGCGGGCCTCACGCTCGCGAGCGAGGAATCCGAGGAACCAGTCAAAAGCGTCCTGACCGAGATCGTCCAGAAGCAGCAGATGGGTGTCAGCCTCGAAGAGGCCCTCCGGAGCGTCGCCGCCAAGCACCCGAGCCAGGATCTCAAACTCTTCGCCGCGTCTGTTGCAGTCCAGATCCGCGCAGGCGGAAACCTATCAGAAACAACCAACCGCCTCGCTGCCGTCATCCGCGAACGCCTCCGCCTGAGCAAGCGCGTCCGGGTCTTGATCGCCCAAACCCAGATGAGCAAGCAGATGCTCCTGGGCCTCCCCGTCGTCGTCTTCATCCTTCTAAACATCATCAATCCCGAGTATATGAGGCCCATGTACGAAACCGACATGGGCAAAAAAATGCTCGCAATTAGCGTCGCAAGCATGTTCATCGGCTCATGGGCCATGAGCAAAATGGCAGTCATCAAGTACTAAACCCCCAGGAGACCCCGCAAAGTGATCCCCGCCGAACTCCTCATCCCCGTGGCCGTCTTCGCTGTAGTCGCCGCCATCGGTGCCGTCGTATTGCTCGTGGGTGGCAAGGAAAAGAAAACACTCCAAACCCGGCTCGAACAGATCCGCGACGAGAACGATCTCCCAGACACCCCCATCGCCGAGAAGCCCGGCGCGATGGCAGACCTGATGAGCAAAATCGGCAGCGCCTCCGTCCTCGGCGGGCCATCACCCAAACTCAAAGCAACACTCGCACGCGCCGGCTGCAACCAGCGCGGCGCCGCCGAACTCTTCTTTGGTATCAAAGTCACAACCATGATCCTCGGCCTCACCGGGGGTCTGCTCATCGCAATGCAAATGCAAGCATCGCTGGGAATGGGCATCCTCGTCGTCGTCGGCACCGCCGCGGGCCTCGGGATGATCCCCAACTTCTTCCTGGGCATGCGCGTCAAAAAACGCACCGGGGCAATCCGCAACGCCCTCCCCAACGCCATCGACCTGCTCGAAGTCTGTGTCTCGGCCGGTATGGGCATGGATCAAGCCTGGAACTCAACCAGCGAAGAGATGGGCGAAGCCAGCCAGGCGCTCGCCGATGAGATGCAACTCGTCAATCTTGAGATGCTTCTGGGCGCTCCACGCTCGGCCGCTCTCAAGAGCATGGCCGACCGTTCCGGCGCCGAAGACATGGCCAGCCTCGCCTCGATTATCAGTCAGGCCGATAAGTTCGGAACCTCCGTCGGCGATGCTTTACGGACCTTCGCGGAGACCATGCGGGAAGCGCGGAGCCTGAAAGCAGAAGAATCAGCAGAGAAGATGGCGATCAAGCTCCTGCTACCGATGGTGATATTTATCTTCCCCGTGATCCTGCTCGTCTCAGCCGGGCCCGCCGCGCTGAAGATGGTCGAGATGTTCTCAAACTGAATCGGCCCCCCAAAGGCCGGGAGACGGAAAGCATGTTCAACAGACAAACAAAGCGAGGCATGAAACTCGGTTACGCCATGCTAATCGCAGCCGGTATCACCATCACCGGCTGCCAGCAGTCCAATAAAACAACCACGATGATGGACTTCGACGACGGCGACCGCAAGGACACCAACGCCTGGCTCATCCGCACCTATCAGGGCCAGCAAGTCGAAAACGCCGTCGCCCGCCAGCACACGATCTGGTCGCACCACTTCATCGAGGGCACAACAGCGCTCACGCCGAGAGGCGAACGCGATCTCGGGATCCTCCGCGATCATTACACACGCTACGGCGGGGGCATCCTCACCGTCCGCCGAGGCGAAGCCGACGACGAACTCTACGAATCCCGGCTCGCAACCCTCAACGATTGGCTCACAGACAAAGGCGTCCCCATGGAAACCGTCGACATCCAAAGCGACCTCTACACCGGCGACGGAAAACGGTCAACAAGAGCCGCGCAAGATTACGTCCGCCCAAGCTCGGACGAACCCTTCGCATTCCACGGCACCAGCGATAAGTAACAAAGGCCCAGCGACGACAACGACAAAGCGCACAGGAGCTCGAACATCATGCACAAGAAAACCCATCTCTTCGCCAAGGCCGCAACCCTCACCATCATCGGTGCGTCGCTCATCGGGTGCCAATCGGGCAACCGACAGGCCGACCCCTTCGGCAGCGGGGGCGATCGCCCCCCGACCCCGCGCACCCTCCACATGATGGCGAAACTCATCAACGAGAACGGCCGCACCGACCAGGCCGAATATGTCCTCATGCGCGTCATAGATGAAACGCCCACGTATCTCCCCGCCTACGTCGAACTCGCCGATATCTATATCGAACAGTCCCGCTTCAGCGACGCCCGCGACACGCTCCGGCAGGCCCGTGTTATCTCGCCGACCGACGCGGTGCTCGCCAACAACCTCGGCGTCCTCTTGCTCCGCGAGGGCAACTTCGCCGAGGCCAGCCAGGCCTTCCACGATGCCGTAAACCAAGATGTCGACGAGGCCCGATACCACGCAAATCTCGCCGTAAGCCTCGCCATGGGCGGCCAGTTCAACGAGGCATTCGTTGCATGGTCAATGGTCCTGCCCCCCGAAGAGATCTTCTGGAACCTCGGCATCGTCGCCGAAGCCCAGGGCAAAAACGACGCCGCAACCCAGTTCTTCGCAGACGCAAACCGCGCACGAAAAGGCGCACCCCTCCCGGGTAACACCGACGAAAGCCAGACCGCCACGGTCTCGGTCCCCGTCGACTAAACCGAATCAAGATCCACCGAAAACCGTCGCGGCTCAAACCCATCGAGCCCGAACCGCTCTTCCCGCCCCGGCCAGCGAAGCACAAGTTCACGAGACGCGACGCGGTACTCCGCGACATACAGCGTCCCCGCGCCACGCGAATAATCCCGCCGCCACAGCGGCGCGCGCACAAACGCGTCCCTCGCGGCACCCATCGCGTCCGCGGAATCCACCAACGCCTCGAGCGCCTCAAGCCGCCCCTCGCTCTGGGTCTGCTCGCAGTACGCCTCCCATTCGACCGAGCCCTGATGATTCGTCGAAGCACGCCGGCTCACGAACACGGGCTCCCGGTCCGGCCCGAGATACGCCGTCAAAAACTCACCAGACAAATCGGCAACCACAAACGTATACGGCATGTACACCGGCAGCCCAGCGAGCGCCCCGCGTGCATCGCGCACATCCCGGCACGTTTCCAGCAAGTACCGCACAATCAGCGGAGCCGCGAACCCCGGCCCCACCGCGTTGCGCCCGCCGAACGCGAGCGCGACGGCGCACCCGTGCGCATTGATCCCGTCGAGCGCCCCCCACAAGCAATCCATTACCGCCAGCGTCGGCGTGCCGCACCACGAACTCGAGAGCACGACCCCGTCGAACAGATCCGGGTGAAAATCATAACTCCGGATCAACACCGGGCCATCGTCATCATCGACCACCAACTGCGAACATGCGCGCACAACCCGGGGCGGGCTGTACAGCGAGAGAAACCGCGCGATATCTTCCCCGCCGCCAAACAGCGCAACGAGCCGATCGAACACACCGACAAGTTCCGGCATGTGCGCGCGGATCTGACCGGCGCACATCCCCGCATCATTCGTGTCCGATCGCTCGATCCACTTCTGATACGCGGGCCAGAACTCCCGGAAAATTTCACGCAGCGCATCCCCGGACGCATCATCCGAGATCGCGTAAAAATCCAGTATGTTGCTCTGCGATTCGTCCACTACAGCATCTTGAACATGCCGGCTTCAACGCCGATGTCCTTGTGCAGGGCGACTTCCACCGGCTCGCACTTATAGTGCGCATGGATCCCGTCGATCCACCGTTTGGCCCGGTCCGTCAGTTGGAAGTCCTCATCCATAAACCGCCCGGGGCTGACAAGAATTCCCAGGTCCGCCCCCTCATAAAAGTAATCCCCCGCGCCCGAGATCCGCAAAAAGAACGCCCGGTTCTCGCGCTGCACAGTCCGTCGGTGCGTCTGCATGCGGACATACTCGATGCTCCCGTCCTCGTTCATCTCCCAGATCCCCGAGGCCGGGGCGTCGGTGATTCTCTGAACCTCATCGCCCGTAAATTTCATCACGAGCTGCGACCACGAATCGATGTTGTCCGGGTTCGCCCAGCGATTGTTGAGTTTGCGTGGGTCAACATAAAAATTGATATCCATCCAGCCCAGCAGGTGAAACAAAAACAGCGGTGCATCCGCGTGCGCAAACGACGCTAGATTCGTCATCGAGCTCGCGCCCGTGATCCGCGGGTTGCACTCGCCTAGATACACCTCATCGGTATCGAGATCGAGCAGAAAATCGAGCTCAAAATACCCGCGGTATCCCATCTCCTTGAGTTCATCGCCGAACGCCATCGCGGCGTTGCGCGCACGTTCGCGGATCTCCGTACTAAACGCGTCCGCAAAGACTTCGTTGCCGCACCAGCCGCCGCGGTAGGGGGTCAACTCATCAAACCCGACCAATTCGGTCATCAACGGCCCGACGATAGTACCGCGCTTCGTCACGCACGCCTCCAGAGCCGCGCCCCGGCAGCGGATCCGCTTCATGATTTTGACTTCGTCGGGCTCGGTGATCTCCTCGGCGTGCTTCTCGAAATCCGATTCGCTCGAAACAAAGAACGTCGTATGCCCGGAATCGCCGAACGCGGTCTGGATCACCAGATCATCGCCGAGACCCTTCGAGATTTTCCGCAGGTGCTTGTATGATTTGACCTTCGAGAGAATATTGGGCACCGACGCAACGCCCGCCCGATCGCCGATACGCGTCGTGACCATCTTGTCGTCTATCTCGGTTCGCAGCGAGGCGGGCGGGAAACAGACCTCGAGCCCGAGCCCGCGACACAACTCTTCGGTCTTCTCATCGAACATCAAAAACACAACCTTGCCGCCCGGCCCCTGCCGGCGGATCAATTCCTCGACCGCCGGATGCGAGAGCAGATAGTTGTTGATGTCCTCGATCGATTCCCATGGCTCATGCTCGATCTCGGGCGGCACAAACACAAGCGGGTGCTCCCCATCGAAGCAATCGATCACACTGATAAACGTGAAGTTGCGCACCCACTCGTCCATACCCAGAAGGTTGAACGGGGTCGCGCTGATAAAATACACCGGCTCGGTATTGCGATAAAAATACCGCCGGATATCCGAAACCCCGCGCAGCGCCTTGGGCTTCCTGCGCCTCTTGGGCCGGTCGGATTTCAACGGTC
>Ga0316209_1002493_pt1 | contig 14715 bp, 9 predicted proteins | sample 6monopyrite_MG_FD_204945 | JGI IMG/M metagenome (GOLD analysis project Ga0316209, IMG submission 204945) | Microbial mat bacterial communities from mineral coupon in-situ incubated in ocean water Damariscotta River, Maine, United States -... | ecosystem: Environmental > Aquatic > Marine > Coastal...
GCGAGTAAAAGCGTTGGCGCTTGTCACTGTAATATGTGTAGAAAATGGGGCGGTGGGCCTTTAATGGCAGTTGACTGCGGCACAAATGTTACATTTAAGGGTGAAGAAAATATATCAGTTTTTAACTCATCTGAATGGGCTGAACGCGGCTACTGTAATAAATGTGGTAGCCATCTATTTTACCGTTTAAAAGAAAGCAAGCAGCACATGATGGCTGCGGGTCTATTCGATGATAATTCATTGTTTGAATTCGATCATCAGGTTTTCATTGACGAAAAGCCCTCATATTATTGTTTCTCTAATAATACAAATGAAATGACAGGCGACCAAGTGTTTGCAAGATATGGTTCGCCATCGGAGTAAACACATAACAAGAACATCACCGGCAACAACTGATGTAGGCGTTCAAAATGTCTGTTTTCCTGATGTTAGCGTCCGTATCTAATGACGAATCTGTAATGTTAGGACTACAAAAGCAAAACGGTCGCTAAACACCACAGAGCGGAAGTTAAGCCTCCCCCTTAGTAAAAGGGGGATTGAGGGGGATTAAAAGTCATTAAGTTGTTTTACTCTGATGTGAGAAGGGTGCAATCTGAGTCTTTTTAAATCTCCCCCAACCCCTCTTTTTCTAAGAGGGGAGCCAAAAGTCCGCTAACCTGAGATTAAGCAGGCATGAGCTGATCTTATATTTATCATTTATTTACATCAGATAAATAATTTTAATATTTATTTTGAAACTTGCTTTAATGCCTCTGAAATCTCTTCTTCAGGAGGGCCCTCGTAAATGATAGCTGTAGAGGGATTGACGTGGCCAGCCATTTTTTTAGCGATCTTAACTGATTTTTTGTTTATGAATTATGTTAGTAGTTAACGCGCGCCTATTACTATGTGATCAGAGTATCCCTGGATTTTTCAATACCTGTTCAATCACGTAGCATTAAAGCCATCTGTTCTTGTAATGTATTAGGGGAGTAGGGGCCACCTTTCACTTAAATAAACAATGGATCAGAAGGCTTTAACTTAATGAATAATACCAAAAGCTTTAGGTCATAAATAACATGAAATTTTTGAATGAAAATGATTCATTTACTTGAATGGATGCATTTTTTAGGGTGTCATATGATGTGTATGTTCTTTAAATATAATAACTAATTTTGAGATGAGTAAAGAGTCATGTTATTGGAGATTGATGTGATATCCTTCGTAGTGCTTTTAAGCCATGTTTTTAGTATCGTCCTATCCAGTGTCGGCGTGCCAATGTAGACGTCCAGTGTAGGTGAGGTCAGGAGGTGATCGACATTACAAATCGCTGCACCGTACTACTGAACCGGTAACCGGGTGATAACAAGTTACGAGCTGAATTTTAATGGCTACTGTTTTTTTAAGTTACCGGGTATAACGTGTGTGATATTGTGCTGAATATGTGTCCAGGCATATCGGTAATCCAGTGCCTGGCATCCAGTGCATGGCAATCCAGTACATAGGCTTTGGGTGTTGTTCAAAGCAGAAGGTTGTTATGCTTATGCTACAGATCCATACATTATTCCAGTTGTCCTACTATGGATATAATCAAGGATAACGATCTACCGTTTTTGAGATATTAGTGACTGAGCTTTCTTTGATCGGGACTTAATTAAGTTTTGGGTAATTCTATATGTTAAAAAAAATACTTATTGCAGGCATTGCGGTAACGTTATTGGTTGGCGCACTTGTTTTTGTGAAACTCGGGCAGTTTGCTGCGATGGGAGAAGCTGCCTCGAAGATGGCGTTTCCACCTGAAACCGTCACCGCATCTACTGCCAGCGATGATCAGTGGGAGCAATTTATTCCTGCGACGGCCTCGGTATCTCCCGTACAGGGCGTGCTTGTTAGCGCTGAAGCTGGCGGTCGAGTTACTAAAATCAAGTTCGATTCGGATGACAATGTTATAGAGGGGCAAGTTCTGGTGCAACTGGATACCAGTAGTGAAAATGCACAACTCGCTTCAAACAAAGCCTCAGCCGCCCAGGCCAGGGCGGATCTGAAACGAGTGCGTAGCCTGATCGCTAAAAATCTGGTTTCTGAAGATGCAGTTGATCGAGCCACTACCCAGGTAAAAGAAACCGAAGCTCAGGTTGAGGTAATCAAAGCTTCACTTGATAAGAAAACAATTCGTGCAGCCTTTGCTGGACGTCTGGGTATTCGCCAGGTAAACCAGGGGCAGATCCTTTCTATCGGTGATCCGATTGTTGCATTGCAGATGTTAAGTCGGGTGTATGTGGATTTTTCTGTTCCACAGCAAAAAATGTTGCAGATAGCACGAGACATGAAAGTGCGGGTGAAATCTGATGCCACACCCGATGATGTTTTTAATGGAAAGATTACAGCGGTTAACCTGGAAGTTGATCCGCTGACCCGTAACGTACAAGTGCGTGCGGTGGTCGAAAACCCGGATGAGAAACTGCGCACTGGTATGTTTGTTAATGTCGAGTTGATATTACCTGACACGCTAAACGTATTACCGATTCCGGCGACGGCTGTACTTTATGCGCCGTTTGGTAACTCGGTGTTTGTTATCGATGAGAAGAAAAATGCGGAAACCGGCGAAACACAGAAAGTGTTGCGTCAGCAATTTGTTATTCTGGGGCAGGCGCGTGGTGATTATGTTGATGTGACGGATGGCTTGAAAAATGGCGAAACCGTAGTTACCAGCGGGGTGTTTAAGTTGCGCTCAGGATTACAAGTGGTCATTGATAATACGTTGGCCCCCAAAGCCAGTCTTGAGCCCAATCCGAAGGACTCCTGATGTCATCAGTTAAACCCGGTTTTACGGATTTATTTATCCAGCGCCCGGTGTTGGCTCTGGTAATCAATTTATTGATTATCATTGCCGGTTTAAGCGCCTGGAACTCGTTGAGTGTGCGGCAATATCCGCTGAGTGAAAATGCAACGGTACAGATAACGACGGTATACGTCGGGGCCAGTGCCGAACTGGTTCGTGGCTTTATTACCACGCCTCTTGAGCGAGCCATTGCTGCCGCTGAAGGCATAGATTACATTGAATCAAAAAGTTTACAGGGTATTTCGATAATAAATGCTCGCCTGAAACTCAACCATGATTCCACCCGAGCGCTGGCCGATATTTCGGCTAAGGTTGATCAGGTGCGTAATGATTTACCTGTTGAAGCGCAATTGCCTACCATTAGTGTGCAGTCTGCGGACTCCGAGTTTGCGGCTGCCTATCTTAGCTTCTGGTCGAATATTTTATCGCCAGAGCAGATTACTGACTATCTGACACGTGTCGTGCAGCCAACCCTGTCCGCGGGTGCCGGTGTTCAGCGAATAGAAATATTTGGGGCACGTACTTTCGCCATGCGTGTCTGGCTTAAGCCCGACCGAATGGCGGCTTTGCATGTCACACCTTCTCAGATCAGTCAGGCACTGGCGGCCAATAACTATCTTGCCGCTATTGGTAGTACCAAAGGTGCATTAGTACAAACCTATCTGGCAGCCAATACGGATTTGCATAACGCTGAGGATTTCCGGCGACTGGTCGTTTATAAGCGTAACGGCAGCATCATAAGGCTTGAGGACGTAGCCGATGTAGAACTGGGCGCGGAAGACTACGATACTATGGTGCGGTATTCAGGTGATACGGCGGTATTTATCGGTGTATTCCCTCAGCCCAACGCCAATATAATCGATGTTATTGATGGTGTGCGTGTTGAACTGGAGAAGTTAAAAAAGGAAATGCCGGCGGGTCTGGATGCCAGCATCGGTTATGACGCGTCACAATATGTCAGTGACGCTATTGATGAGGTCACCGGAACACTGGTTGAAACGCTGCTGATTGTTATTGTGGTGATCTTCCTGTTCCTTGGCTCGGTGCGCTCAGTACTGGTGCCCGTGATGGCGATTCCGGTCTCACTGATCGGCGGTATTTTTTTGATGCAGATGTTTGGTTTTACGCTGAACCTGTTGACGCTATTAGCCATTGTACTGTCAGTTGGATTGGTAGTTGATGATGCCATAGTCGTGGTCGAAAATGTCGAGCGTCATCTGCGGGAAGGGCGCACACCACGTGAGGCTGCTACGTTGGGTGCGCGTGAACTGGTATCACCTATTATTGCCATGACCCTAACGCTGGTCGCGGTTTATATTCCAATCGGACTACAGGGCGGATTAACGGGCGCATTATTCCGTGAGTTTGCTTTTTCATTGGCGGGGGCTGTTGCCATATCCGGTGTGGTTGCGCTGACATTATCCCCGGCCATGGCCGCGAGATTATTGCCCAGTGCTAAGGAAGAAGAGCGTGGTTTGAGTGGCTGGTTAAACCAGCGTTTCGACCAGCTTCAGCAAGTGTACGGACGGTTGTTGGGGGCAACGCTTAATGCCAGACCAGCCGTTTATCTGGTATGGGCGGTGATCAGTCTTAGCACGATTCCGATGTTTATGTTTTCTCCCAATGAACTGGCACCAACCGAGGACCAAAGCGTCCTGTTCGGCATTATCAACACAGCGTCCAATGCCACCGTAGATCAGAATGCGGTCTACGCCGAAGCCGCTGAAAAAGTCATGCTTGATGTTCCCGAGGCCGCATTAACCTTCCAGCTGTTATTCCCACCCTCAGTCGGCGCAACAATTGGTGCCGACGGTTTTAGTGGGATAGTGGTAAAACCCTGGGGCGAACGAAGCCGAACAGTTACCGAAATGGTGCCAGAAGTGCAGGCGAAGGTCTCTCAAATTCCTGGTCTGCAGATGTTTATTACCACGCCACCCGCATTACCCGGTGGCAGTAATTTCCCGGTTGAGTTTGTTATTACTTCAACTGCGGATGCGGAGCAACTGCTTGAGTTTGCTAATATATTGCAACACAAAGCCATGGAAAGTGGGCTGTTTGCGTTTCCCCCGGTTATCGATCTGAAACTGGATCAACCACAGGACACCATCGTTTTTGACCGGGATAAAGTCGCTGATTTGGGACTGAACCTGTCGCAGGTTGGCGCTGACCTTGCCGCGGCCACGAGTGGTAACTTTGTTAACCGTTTTAATATGGATGGACGTAGCTACAAAGTGATACCAGTTATTAAACGTACGGCCAGGTTAAACAGTGAGCAGCTGGGCGAGATTCATATCGCCGGACCGGACGGCCAGATGGTGCCACTTTCGTCGATTGCTCATATTGAACATTCTGTCGTGGCGCGTTCGCTTAATCGATTTCAGCAGCTCAACGCAGTCAAGTTATCCGGTGTGAGTACGCGCACATTGGACGAAGCCTTAAGCTTTCTGGAAAAACAGGCTGCCGAAATTCTACCGCCAGGTTATAGCTTCGACTATACAGGGGAATCCCGCCAGTTGCGTACCGAGGGAAATAAGTTCCTGCCGGCTTTTTCGATGGCAATCTTGATGATATTTCTTGTACTGGCCGTTCAGTTTAATGCCTTCCGCGATCCGTTAGTTATTCTAGCTGGTTCGGTTCCATTGGCCATGTTTGGCGCGTTAGTGTTCACCGTGTTGAAGATGCCAGATCCCAACATGCCGTACTGGACGAATGGCTGGACAACAACAATGAACATCTATGCGCAGGTAGGGCTGGTAACACTGGTTGGGCTTATTGCCAAGAACGGTATTCTGATTGTTGAGTTTGCCAACAAGCTTCAACTCGATGGTGTTGATAAACTAGAAGCTGTGCATCAAGCCGCAATGATACGTTTACGCCCGGTACTAATGACAACCTTCGCCACCATCGCCGGGCATTTTCCATTGGTGCTGGTCACCGGCGCAGGTGCGGCTGCACGTAACTCGATAGGTTTGGTACTGGTTGGTGGTATGGCAATCGGAACCCTGTTCACCCTGTTTGTTGTGCCGTCACTTTATGTATTAATCGCGAAAAAACATTCAAAATAAAAAAGACCAGTAAGATCTTTTTTATTTTTATTTTTATTTATCTTTATTTACTTGGGTAGTAGGACCAGAATATTTATGAACTATTCACTCGCAGCAGCGCTGCTTCTCAGCGTTGCTGTATCCCTGGGGTTTTATCTGGTCTCCGTTGGTATCCGTCAACGTAAACGTTTACCCGCGCTTGGGCTGATACATGCCGCATTGGCCATATCCGGTTTCATTGCACTCAGCCTGCAGATAGCAGCAGATACTTCGGACAAATTGAATAATGCCGCCGTCTTTTTTCTGACTTTAGCTATCATCGGCGGTTTGATGGTATTCGCCTTGCATGAAAAGGGCCGCGCACCATCTATGCCCGTAGTTGTGCTTCATGGTATTATGGGATCAGTTGGATTAATTTTGATTTGTGTTAGTGTCTTTGGTTAGCAGAATAAAAGGCGATAGCCTGTATGTCGATTTCAGAATAATATTAATGCATGTTATTGGAGCATTTAAGTTGTCAGTGACAACTGAGAATCATAAGTATTAAATTTGTCACCGTCTCTTGTCTTAATTCTTAAATTTACGTAAATTTACTTTATTCTCCGTAACTTCGTTAAGAGGCTATTCGCTTTTGCACTATGCTGTTTTTAAGCCATACTCAGTTAATACCCTTAAATCAGTTTTTAAGTTAAAAAAATGAATCGTTATCTGTATGTGATCTTTTATCTGTTGATGCTGAGTGTCTGCAGGCCATTATTTGCAGAGAATTTAGTGATTGGCGGAAGTGGTGCTGATCTTGGGACTTTTAAGATATTAGGTGAGGCTTTTAGTAAAGAGTATCCAGGAATTAGTATTAAAGTTCTACCAAGTATGGGGAGTAGCGGAGGGCTCAAAGCGCTCAAACACCATAAAATTGATCTTGCACTGACCAGCCGTCCCCTTAAAGAAAAAGAAAAAACATCATCGATTATTTATCAATATTATGCCTCAACGCCAATGGTGTTTGTTGTTGCAAACTCATCTCAGCAACATAATATTTCACGTCAACAGGTATTAAGCATTTTTACAGGAAAGCAGAAGCACTGGCCGGATGGTAGTGTTGTGCGGCCTATTTTACGACCATCAACTGATTCAGATACAAAATTATTAGTGAGTACGCTTATCGAGTGTGAAAAATGCTTTTATAAAACGTATCAACGTCGTGGTGTACCAATTGCACTTACTGACCAGGAAGCCGTTCAAATGGTCGCCACTGTGCCGGGAGCCGTAGGCACTTCAACACTGTCATTAATATTAAGTGAGAACAAACCTGTTAAGGCCTTAACTTTAGAGGGTGTTAAGGCTTCAACAGAAAGCTTGAATTTACAAACTTATCCTATGTATAAGGACTTGTTTTTAGTCTATAACAAGCAACAACAGGTAGATGCCATGAATAGCTTTCTTAAGTTTATTTCATCGGATAGAGCCCAGTCAATTCTGTTGAATACCGGTCATATGGTGAAAAGGTAGTTACATACAGGCATGAAACAGTCGGCAGAAAATCAGCTCAAAAAAGTCGTTAGCCTGTTGGCAGGTTCAATTGCTTTGCTTGTTATTTTCGGCGTGCCATTGGCTTATTATTTTGTTCAATACAATAATACCTCAGAGAGCTTGCAATACAAAGCTGAGCTTATTGCTAACGATGTCTCACTCTATGTTTTTCAATACCCTGAAACCTGGAGTTATCAAGAACAGCGTTTAGTCGGTTTCTTAGAAAGAAATATCAATCTTGAAAACGAGAAAACATTATTAATAAGTGAACCATTTGAAGTAAATATTAGTAGCGGAGTAACTGAAAGATTGCCGTTAACCATGCGTCAGGCGAGTGTTGATGACGGCATCGAATCGGTTGCAGTCGTTCAGGTGTATACCAGTTTATATCCGCTTATATTAAAGTCTTTTTATTCGTTTCTATTTAGTCTGTTTCTTGGTTTTATGATTTTTGTAACGCTTTATTTCTTGCCATTAAAAGCTTTAAAACAAGCAGTTTCACAGCTCGATGATGTTCGCTTAAAACTTGTAGAAGAAGTATCGGAAAAAAATAATCTATTAGGAGTATCAGATGAGTTAACCAGGGATCTTAAATCTCAGGTTGATTTTACTGACACGATTTTTGAAGTGGCTAATAATGTCATTGTAGTAATGGATTTAGAAGGTCGGTTTGTACGTTTTAATCGGGCAGCAGAAGAAATTAGCGGTCTTACAAGAAATGAAGTCTTAGGCCGGCCAATTTGGGATTGCGTTTTAGCAGAAGAATACAAAGAGGATGTTGAAGCAATATTTAAAGATATTCGCAGTGAAAAGCTGAGTATAGTTGAGCGTTATGAAGGGGAATGGTTGGTGCGAGAAGGGGGGCGATGCACGTTGGAATGTAGTATATCAGCCTTATATGACTCGTCGAGTAATGTGTCTCATGTGGTCATACTCGCTTATGACATAACTCAACGTAAAGCGGCAGAAGAGCAGGAGGCTCGTTTACAAAGAGAATTGAATCAGGCCAGAAAAATGGAAGCCCTGGGGCAGCTAACCGGAGGCATAGCGCACGATTTTAATAATATACTGGGCATTATTATTGGTTACAATGATCTGGCCTTGAGTCAGCTTAAAAACTCAGAACAGCCTAACATAAAAAAATACCTGGATAATATTTCTCAGAGTGCTAAGCGCGCCGGTGATCTGGTTAAACAAATGATGGTATTTAGCCGTAAAGATTCAGGCCAAAGTGAAATTTTAAACTTCGAAAAAGTTGCAAATGAAAGTATTAAAATGATGCGTTCTGTTATGCCAAGCAGCATTAAAATAAATGTGGATGTTGAAAATAATTTACCAGAAATAGAGATGGATTCGGTTCAATTCCAACAGATTATGATGAATCTTTTTCTGAATGCAAAAGATGCAATGGAAGGACAAGGAGTTCTCAATATTCAGCTGGGCTGGTATCGTGGGTTGGATGTTGAGTGCATTGCCTGTCATAAAAAAATTAGTGGCAACTGGCTGGAACTGTCTGTATCTGATACAGGGTATGGTATGGAAGAAGATGTTCTGTCACGAATCTTTGAACCGTTTTATACCACAAAGGAGGTGGGTAAAGGGACAGGGCTTGGTTTATCAATGATGCACACTCTGGTTGAAAATCATCATGGTCATGTGCTGATTGAAACTGAAATTGGTAGAGGCACAACGTTTCAATTATTATTTCCTCCCTATAAAACACCCAAAGATGAAAAACAGGCGGCCCATGGTGATAAAAAATTAGCTATGGGCTATAAAGGGAAAGGTCAGGGAGAAAAAATACTGGTTGTTGATGATGAACCTTCGTTGTTATATTTTCTTGAAAGTATGTTGGAAGAAAATGGTTATCAATGTGTAGCTCAAGAAAATAGCGTGAAGGCACTGGATTTATTTAAAGAAAACCCTGATAAATTTTCATTAATCTTAACCGATCAAACGATGCCAGTGATGACAGGTGATGCTTTGATATCTGAGATTCGTAAATTAAGGCCAGATCTTCCAGTCATACTAATGACAGGTTACAGCGATACCATCAACAGAGAAAAGGCTATCAGTTTGGGTATTACTTATATCGATAAGCCGTTTAACAGTCATGCTTTGTTGAGTTGTGTTGCACAAAGCATTAAAAATCCAACTGTTTAAATATATAGGGTTTGTTGCACGCAGAAGATTTGACTTGCCGCATTCGCTAGATGAATATGGCATGGAAAGACCTGATCCCGTTCTTCCTTCTTCCCCCTGTGTTGATACAGTTGGTATAGATGAGGAAATCATACGGAAGTATGTTAAATATCAAGAAAAAGAAGAAACAAGGCAAGAAGGGCTAAAGTTTAATTAAATTAATAATAACGGGATAACGATAATAAGTAGCCTTCTAAGAGGGCTGCTTTTCATCCCTCTTCAAGGGGGGAATCAAAACCACCTTCTTAGAAGGTGGATATTTTTTTAATTTATCTATTACTGATTCTGCAAACATTCCCAATTAAAAATTTCTTCAATGCACTGATTAATATAATTTCGTTTGCACTGTGCGCGCATAAGCTTACCACTGGTTGTTTTTGGTAACTGGTAGGCTTTAACTAAAATAATTTTATGTAGTCTAATTTTATATTCCTGATATACATCCTGGCATATCGCATTAGTAATTTTTGTATATACGTCATTTGTTAATCTTTGATGATGAATCTCTTGTACAAGTACAAGGCTGTCCTGACTTTTTCTCGTAAGTGAAAAGACAATTGATGGTAGTGAATGGATGTCGGGATGAGAAGATGATGCAACGGATTCAATCTCATTTGAGTAAATGTGATAATTATTATACGAAATTAGATCACTTATACGACCCGTTATAAAAAGTTCGTTATTGTGTATAAATCCAAGATCGCCTGTGCGAAAAAAAGATGTCCTATCTGAATTTGTGATAAATGCATGATGTGTTAAAGCAGGTTGATTCCAGTAGCCTTTTGCGACATTGTTTGCTTTAACCCAGATTTCACCTACTGTGCGATCGGATAGCTTCTTTTGACTGGTGGGGTCAACAATTTTAATTATGCTATCTTGCCAGCTATGCCCACTGCCGACCAAAGTCTTCTTATCGGGATAGCTCTCACTCACAATAACTATTTTGTGGTGGTGTAATTTTATTTTATTTATATGCAGCAGTGTAGTAGGTTGGTTATGTTTTTTTCCGCTGATAAACAACGTGGTTTCTGCCATACCGTAGGAGGGGTAAAACGCATCAACAGAAAAACCACAAGGTCTGAATTTTTCAGCAAAAAGCATTAATGTCTCGGGGTTAACCAGTTCGGCACCAATATTGGCTGTTTTCCATAGTGATAAATCAAGTTTTTCTAGTTGATCGGGTTTAACTCTGTTAGTACAGAGTCTATAAGCAAAGTCTGGCGCGCCACTGGCGGTTGCCTTTTCTTTTGATAGCGTTCTAAGCCAGAACAATGGGTCACGGATAAATCGCATAGAAGAAAATAATGTTACTGAAGCACCGGAATAAACAGGTTGAATTATGCTACCGATGAGCCCCATGTCATGATAAACAGGGAGCCAGCTCACACCATGTGTGTCACAAGAATACCCCATCGCATGTTTAATATATGAAGCATTTGCCATGAGATTTTTTTGGGTAATGAGTACCCCTTTTGCTACTGTCACTGTACCCGAGGTAAACTGCAACAAGGCAGGGTCACTATTTAAAACTGATTTTGTAATGGCATTGTTATCGGGTGATGAACTTGAATCAGTTGCTATCAGTGTAAGTTGATTTAGCTTGTCGTCAGGGACTCTGGTTTTTATATCGGTCACAGTAGAAGCTGATGTAAGCAAAAGTTGTAGATCACTTCCGTTCAGAAGAGTCTCCATGCGTGCTACTTTATTTATGTGACTTGGGGGATGCCCAGGAACGGCGATGACTCCAGCATAAAAACAACCAAATAGGGCTTTAATAAATTCAAGTGTATCTGAATAACATAGCAGTGCATGTGCTCCGGGATTCGCATAAGTTAGTAAATTGCTGGCGATGCGTAATGCAGATTGATGCAACTGACGATAAGTTAATGTAGTAACGTCATCATTATCGGCTATAAAACGAAAAACTATTTTATTGCTTTGATGTTGTGCGCGATAAAGTAGAACCTCATTTAAGGTTTTAAGTTTGTTAAAATCATTATTAAGTAAGGACATAATGCAGAATCAATGCGTATAGCCTACCATTTTATGATTTTCAGGATCCCACAGCTTTAGTTGAAAGCATTGATAAATATCGGTAGGTTTTAATGTTGTTGTGATCGGATGTTGTAGTTCAGGAATATTTTCCATGGCTTCGGGCAGACGATAAAAAGGAATCTTCGAGTTCAGATGATGTATATGATGATATCCAATATTACCGGTGATCCAGTTCATGATTGCTCCCATCTTCATGAAACTTGAAGACGCCAGAGATGCATAAACGAAATTCCATTCATTAATAGGTTTAACATCAACACCTGGAAAATTGTGCTGAGCATAAAAAAGATAGGAGCCGATGGTGGCGCCGATCATGAGAGGTAAAAGTAAACTAAAAAAATATCCATTATAGCCTGTATAAATAATTAGGATTGTTGCTAGTATTACATGTAACACTAGTGCCAATAGCGAATCCCAATTTTGTTTTATGTTGCGTTGGATTGGTGCAATACACATTCCATAAGCAAACATAGTGAAGATGGCCAGTACAAAGTTGATTGGATGACGAATAAATTTATAGCCAAGACGTTGCCAAGCATTCATTCGTTTCCACATATGGATTGTTACCATTTTATAAGAACCAATATGTGAAGTGGCTATTTTAGCCGTATGGGCATGATGATAATTGTGGGTTTCTTTCCATACCCTTTTGGGTGTCATTATGAGTAATCCATAGGTGGTGAATAGAAAATCAGCTAATTTGGAGTTGCGTAAAATCGTACCATGCATAAAATCATGGTAAAGAATAAAACTACGCACGATGAGAATCCCTGCGACAATGGATGAAAGCAAACGCATGGGCCAATCAGTAAAGATAAAGGTTCCTGTAATAGCCGCAATTAATAAAATGAAAGAAGAACTGACGTACCACCAGCTCAAGGCAGGATTTTCTTTGGTAAAGTGCCGTGTTGCATTGATGAGTTCTTTATCTTCCTTACTTAACATGTTTTTTAGTCCAAAATACAAATTATAATAATATTAAATAATAATTCTTTATTTTGTTATTATGCTTGATTTTTATTATTTATTGTAGTTTTTTTTATAAAAATAAACATTGTACATTTAAATATTAAGCATAATATGCTAATAATGATTTTATAAAAATAATATTTTAGCAAGTTGTGTTCTCTTATTCATTCGAAGTACTGAATCAAGTGGCTGGTATTAATCTTGTAAAAATAGATTGTTTACTTATTACACAACTATTAACTCAAGGGGAAATGTATGCTTTCGCGAAGTGATATAGAAAAAAAATGCAAAATAATCATACGTCAAGTTATTGGCAATGGAGATCTTGATATACAAAATGGTCACTCGCTTATTAATGATCTCGGTTTGGATTCCGTTGATTTTGTTAGTTTGTTACTGGCATTAGAAGATGAATTCGGAGGCACAATAGATGATGAAGCCTCCTCACAAATCATTACCGTGAATGATATGATTAATCATATCGAATTAGAATTAAAAGTAGCAGAAATGGAATGAGGCGACGTGTTGTTGTTACAGGGATGGGAATGATATGTCCGCTAGGAACATCAACTCATGAGATCTGGCAAAATTCTTTAGCGGGTAATACCTTTGTCTCTACTATACCCGAGGAGTGGCATCATTATAGCGATATGAAATCTAACATTTGGGCTCCTTTGCCAGAGATAGATTTTGTGATGAAAGGAGTGCCGAGGGTTGATTTGTTACGCAATGATAAAGTGGCATTGCTAGCATTTCTTGCAGCAAAAGAGGCTCTGCAAGATGCAGGTTATCAGATTAGTCCTACTGAGATTGATAAAAATATTTTTCATATTTCGGATCTGGAGCAATCACGCACAGGTATTTACATGGGGACAGCAGTGGGAGGTGTCTCCACTTTAATCCATAATCATTCACATCACTTATTAGCAAAAACAAAAAATGAAATTAAGCAATTAGATAAAACGTCATCTGTAAATAACAAAGTTATGGATCGCCTTAGACAAACGCCCGTTCCCAACAGGTTCAATCCCTTTGTTATCCCCATGTTAATGCCCAATGCAGTATCTGCCTATATGGGAATCAAGTTGGGTATTACTGGCCCTAATACAACTACTGCACTTGCATGCGCGTCGGGTACGGCGGCCATTGGTCAGGCTTATGAGGCTGTGGCCACAGGTGTCGTCGATTTTGCCTTATGTGGTGGTAGTGAATATTTACATGATGATGGCAGTAGTTTTCGTGGTTTTGATGTGGCTGGGACACTGGTGCGTAGTAGTCTTGAACCTGAGTATGCGAATCGTCCCTTTGATGTTAATCGCAATGGATTTTTATTTAGTGAGGGTGGCGCAGCAGTCTTAATGCTTGAAGATTATGAATCTGCCATAGCGCGAAAAGCAAATGTGTACGCTGAGTTAATTGGCTACGCTGAAACCTTTGATGCTCACAGTATGATGCAACCCGCAGAAAATAGTGTTCAATGTAAAAAAATGATTAACCGGTTGTCAGAACAGGCAAATGTGTCGATTGCAGAGATTGATTATATCAATACACATGGAACAGGCACTAAGCTTAACGATCAGGTTGAAGCAAATTTAATCGAAAACATGTTCCCACACGGGCCATGGGTAACAGCGACTAAATCATTAATGGGACATTCAATTGGTGCGAGTGGAGCAATAGAAGCGGCCATTACCGCGTTATCTATACACAACCAGACTACACATACGTGCAGAAATCTGGAAACGCCGATTGCTGATTTGAATTTTGTACGTAAGAAAGGTACCCACCAAATGGAAATTGGTTTGACGCAATCCTTCGCTTTTGGCGGACATAATACTGCACTATTAATGAAACGGTTGTAAAAATAATTATGCATCTATAATTATGTGTCTATAATTTTTTAGCGAAGTATATTTTATTTGTATTTGTATTTGTATTTGTATTTGTATTTGTCTTATTCCGGTGTACCCTCTGTGTCAGGATAGTTGTCGCCCTTTTTAAAAATCATTAGACAGAGGGCATAGTGAGTGAAGAATGACACATTGTTCAAAAGAACAAAGAGAAGCCATCGTTAATCAATATCTTAATAGTGGT
>Ga0316209_1002494_pt1 | contig 14712 bp, 16 predicted proteins | sample 6monopyrite_MG_FD_204945 | JGI IMG/M metagenome (GOLD analysis project Ga0316209, IMG submission 204945) | Microbial mat bacterial communities from mineral coupon in-situ incubated in ocean water Damariscotta River, Maine, United States -... | ecosystem: Environmental > Aquatic > Marine >...
TCCTTTAGTCAATAGATTAGGCGCGGTCGTCCGACTTAAGAAACTGAATAATAGAAATAGCCAAGCTGCTATTAGGACAAAAGACCATGAGCGCAATCCCAGAAGACTTTATTAGCAAAACCACCCAGTTATCAGAAGACGTGACCAAGCCCTTTTCCGGCTCGAAAAAGATCTACGTCACCGGTTCACGCCCGGATATTCGCGTTCCCATGCGTGAGATTGAAACCACCCCAACGCACACCGACAATGGCGGCGAAGAAGCCAATTTACCCATTACCGTATATGACACCTCGGGCCCGTATTCAGACCCTGAAGTGAGCATTGACTTACTCAAAGGCCTGGCAGACGTGCGGGCTAATTGGATTAAAGAGCGTAATGACACCGAACAACTCAGTGGCCTCAGCTCAGAATACGGCACCATGCGTCAAAATGATCCTGAACTGGCAAAACTCCGTTTCGAACATATTCGCGCCCCACGTAAAGCATTACCGGGCAAAAACGTCAGCCAAATGCATTACGCCAGAAAAGGCATTGTCACCCCGGAAATGGAATACGTCGCCATTCGTGAAAACAACCGTTTAGCCGAAATGCGCGCTAATCCAGAGTACGAAAAATTACTCCGCCAGCAACAAGGCGAGCCCTTAGGCGCTAATATCCCCGACCTTATTACCCCCGAATTCGTGCGCGATGAAATCGCCGCCGGTCGCGCCATTATCCCTGCGAACATTAATCACCCGGAACTCGAGCCCATGATCATCGGCCGTAACTTCCGTGTAAAGGTCAATACCAATATCGGTAACTCTGCTGTCAGTTCATCCATCGATGAAGAAGTCGAAAAAATGGTCTGGTCAGCACGTTGGGGTGGCGACACGCTGATGGATCTGTCGACGGGTAAAAACATTCATGAAACCCGCGAATGGATTTTGCGTAACTCACCCATGCCCATTGGTACCGTGCCCATTTACCAGGCATTAGAAAAAGTCAACGGCAAGTCAGAAGACCTCACCTGGGAGCTTTTCAGAGATACCTTGATCGAGCAAGCCGAGCAAGGCGTCGATTACTTCACCATTCATGCCGGTGTGCGTTTGCAATATGTGCCGTTAACCGCAAATAGATTGACCGGTATCGTAAGCCGTGGTGGTTCCATCATGGCTAAGTGGTGTCTCGCGCATCATGAAGAAAGCTTCCTCTACACCCACTTCGAAGAAATCTGTGAAATCATGAAAGCCTACGACGTAAGTTTCTCACTCGGTGATGGTCTGCGCCCCGGTTGTATTGCAGACGCAAACGATGCCGCGCAGTTTGGTGAGTTAGAAACCTTAGGTGAGCTCACCAAAATCGCATGGGAACATGACGTACAAGTCATGATCGAAGGCCCCGGTCATGTGCCATTGCAAATGATCAAAGAAAATATGCAAAAAGAACTCGACGATTGTTTCGAAGCCCCGTTCTATACTTTAGGGCCACTCGTAACAGACATCGCCCCCGGTTATGATCACATCACTAGCGCCATCGGTGCCGCCAACATTGGTTGGTACGGTACTGCCATGCTCTGTTATGTCACACCAAAAGAACATTTAGGTCTGCCAAATAAGCAAGACGTACGTGATGGCATCATCACCTATAAACTTGCTGCTCATGCAGCCGACTTAGCCAAAGGCTTCCCCGGCGCACAAGTGCGAGACAATGCATTATCAAAAGCCCGTTTTGAATTCCGTTGGGAAGACCAATTTAACTTAGGCTTAGATCCAGAACGCGCCCGTGAATACCACGACGAAACCATGCCGAAAGAAGCGCATAAAGTCGCGCATTTTTGTTCAATGTGTGGACCAAACTTCTGTAGTATGAAGATCACACAAGACGTCAGAGATTACGCTGCAAAACAAGGCGTTAAAGTTGAAGTGGCCCTAACTGCTGGAATGAAAGAGAAGGCGGAAGAGTTTAAGAATAAAGGCTCAGAGATTTACCTTAAAAACTAAAATTAGAAAGCCCGTTTATGCGGGCTTTTTTGATATTAGTAAAATATTAGTATATAAAATACACATATTAACAATTATTAAAATGGTTATCTGTATAAGATATGAATAACAATACAATAGAAGATGAACAAGAAAATTTTGATAAGGAAGATACTGGTGATACCAGTATTCTTGAACCATTTGATCCTACACTAGTTAGAGTAGATCCAAAACCTTATACAATTGATGCTATATGTAATCGTATTAAATACAGTGAGATTGATTTAAATCCTGAATTTCAAAGGTTTGAAGATATCTGGACACCCGCAGCTCAATCTCGACTTATTGAATCATTATTGATTCGAATTCCCATACCTGCATTTTATGTTGATGCTTCGGATGAAGAAAATTGGCTTGTAATTGATGGTCTACAAAGAATGACTGTACTAAAAAAATTTATTGTTGATAAAATCATGGTGTTGACTGATTTAGAATTCTTAGAAGAGCTTGAAAATAAGAGTTACGAGGAATTGCACAGAAAATTTCAAAGAAGAATAATGGAAACCCAGTTAACAGTATATGCAATTCAGCCTGGTACCCCCAGTAACGTTAAATTTAATATTTTTAAGAGAGTAAACACCGGTGGCTTGCCATTAACACCACAAGAAATTAGGCATGCGATATATCAAGGGAAATCTACAACTTTATTAAAGGAAATAACAGTAGATAGTATTTATAGAAATAGTCCCGCTGTAGTTAAAGATAAAAGAATGGCAGATAGAGAATTAATTCTGAGATATTTTACATACTTGCGATTAGATCCTTATTTATTGAAGAGAGAAACGCTAGATAAAAAACTAAATGATACGATGACATGGATAAACTCTATGACAAAAAAGGATGTGTCTAAGTTGAAAGATGATTTTTTTAACTCATTAGCCTGCATGACTGATATTTTTGGTAGACATGCGTTTCGCAAACCAGATTCTCGTAATAGCACCCGCTTGCCGCCGATAAATAAACCTTTATTTGAAGTATGGATGACACTTTTAACAAATCTTAATGAATCAAAAAGAAAAAAATTAGTTAAAGCTGCAGATGATGTAAATAAAGAATTTGATAAGTTGATGTATGATGATGATTTTATGTTTACGCTCTACCAAAGTACAGGTGCGCCAGAATCCATGAAAAATAGATTTACAAGAATACAACAGGTTATAGATAAGGTTTTGAATAAATGATTACAGACATAGAGTTAGTAAACTTTAAATGTTTTAGTAGAATGAAAATTCCTTTGAAACAGCTAACTTTTTTATGTGGATTAAATGGTATGGGCAAGTCATCCGTTATTCAAAGTCTTTTAATGGTAAGGCAAACATGGCATCATGATGTTTTAAGAAAAAACGAAATAATGTTAAATGGAAGTCTTGTGCACCTTGGTGAGGGAAAGGATGTACTTTATGAAGGATCAAGTGAAGATATAATTACAATAAAGATCGCAAATAGAGACAACACTCTTGAGCTTAATATATTTTATGATCCCGACAAAGATTCTTTAAAAATAACAAATGATGTTGATTTATCTTTAGCTGATTCTATTCTAGGACTAAACTTTCAGTATTTAAGAGCTGAAAGATTGGGACCAAGACTTACTAGTGTAAAAGAAGACTATCCAGTTACAAGAGAAAAAAATGTTGGATTATCTGGTGAGTTTACAGCACATTATATGCTGGTCTATGGAGATGACAAAATTGCAAAGGAACTTAGGCATGAAAAGGCTGTTTCAAATACTCTAAAATCAAATGTAGAGGCATGGTTGGGTGAGGTTTCTCCAGGTGTTCAGGTAACATATACGGATCATGATCGTATCGATCAAGTTAGCACACGTTTTAACTTTGTAAGTGAAAAAGCAAAAACCAATGATTTTCGTGCAACTAATGTTGGATTTGGTATTTCCTACACTCTACCAGTTTTAGTCTCATTACTCTCTGCTGAGCCTGATAGTTTGATTATTATAGAAAATCCTGAGGCACATATTCACCCAAAAGGTCAGAGGAAAATAGGTGAGCTGATTGCAAGGGCAAGTTCGACAGGTGCACAAATTATTGTAGAAACACATAGTGACCATATTCTTAACGGTATTAGACTAGCAACTAAATCAAATATCATAGGGCCAGAAGATTGTGTATTTCATTATTTTGATCGTGTTTCAAATGATGGCCAACTTACTGCAAGAATACAGAGCCCAGTTTTAGATAGTAATGGTAGATTTTCAGAATGGCCGGAAGGTTTTTTTGATGAATGGGATTTGGCATTAACTGAATTACTATGAGTTTTAGATAATTTATTATGCAGGTGAAAATTTATCTAAATGAATTATCTTTAAATTCATGGAAGCTAAGCTTACATGATGCCAAAAAATGTACTGGTAACTTTATATATACAGTTCTTAATTTAATAAAGAATGGTGCAGAAAAATCTTTACCTCATCCACAAGGTTTGTTGACACTACAATTAACAAAAGATTTTAAACTGGTTCAATGGCTCAATGATCCAAGTAATGATAAAGACTTAATTACATTTGCAAAGTCGGTATTAACTAAGTCACCTTATTTTGAAAATGTAGATGACATTAAGCGGTATGAATTGGATGTCAAATATAATGCTCAGGATACTCAGGGTTTGCTGTATGCTTATATAAATGACGGTATTGCAGTTAGTTTTCTTTCCTCTGATGAATGGGATTCATCAATTCTAAAAGTTGATATATCGTCACTAAATGAGCATGGTGATATCTCTGAAATGCAGAGACGTATTAAACATGTAAGTAAAAGCGAGCATATAAAAAAATATTGTGATTTTATTCAATCTGCCGTTGAGGAAAAAATCGTTGATGGTGGAAGTCTTATTCAAAATTATAAAGCCACATTTCCTGAAATTATATTTTGTGATTCCACTATTAAACAAATTGAAGATATTTCTGGTAACGATCCACACTTAAAGCAATTATTAAGAGTACTTACTGCATTAAGTGACTATATTAGTACATGGAATGGTGGTGTATTTGATATGAAAAATATTAATTGCGATATTTCCACTGAGTCACAGACTACGCTTAAAAAGTATAGTGATGAAAGAACATTTGTTTGTCCAGATGGCATTGAAAGAGTATTTAATATTCATATGAAAATAAACCCTAATGCATGGAGGGTATATATACATCCGGTTCATGAATCAAGAGAAATAATTGTTGGCTATGTAGGCAAACATTTAAACACTGTTAATAATAAACAAAATTGAATACATCACTAGCATAAATGGGACAGAACAAATTATTTTTTAATATAGTTACAATTTAGTTTTTCATTATAATTCATTACAGTTTCCAAATAGTAATTATATCTTTTATAAGGTATTAATTCTTTCATGCTTATATTTATACATGCAGCCTAAAATTTTGTACCATTACCAGGATCAATTTCATTTGCTTCCCATTTTTTTCGAATGTTTCAGTTAAAGGGGGCGGAGTGATTTAATTTTAACCATTCCATATAAAAATTCATCGAATAAAAATAGGTCCCCAATGGGGCGCGCATATTACTCTGCTTCTATTATTTGTTAAGGAAGATAGGACGGTCCAAAATTATCTAAACCAAAATAACTATATTTCCCAGTTAACTCTTTGACCTCTTTATCTAAATGTACGATATGGTCGCTAGCAGGTATGAAATCTATTAGATTTCTACCGAAGAATTCTTTGATTGAGTCACATACACCATCTTTTGTTGGTAGCCCCCAATAGTTCCCGCCACTAATATTTCTTACTCTGTGTACTGCAACGCTAGTATTTTTAAACATTTTATTTATATCTTTTTGAGATGGAACAGTGATAAATGAGTATGTAAAAGATTTAAAAGAAGAAATAGAAACACCGTTAGAGCCAACAGTGACGTTTCTACCAAAGCCATTGGCAGAGTAAACCATGTCCCATAGCATCGGGATTTGAGCGTTGTCATTCCAGTTTGTTTTGGTTTGTATTACACCAATAGAAATATCTTTCAATGAAAATTTTAAATTGTGGAGTCTATCGAAATATTTAGAAAATGTTTCACCTTTTTCAATTATCGGCCAGTCAGTTAAACTTGGGAAAGCAATAAATATTAAATCAGCTTCGGTATTGGATTTAAAGTTATTGTATTTTACAGTAATAGCATCAGTGACAAATTTAGGTAATAGATCTTTTTTGCTTTTAACTACTACGACATCTGTCCCAATTAAACATAAGTTCAAATACCAGCATACTAGAGATTCCCATGCGGCGCCGCCAGTCGAGACACTTGAATTTGATTTACTACTTTCTCGAATTTGGCCACCTGACGAGGCACTAAAGATTTGTCTTAAATGATCGCCTAAATCAAATAATTTTCTGCCATTTAATGCACCTTTAGTAATGTTCTTTATTTCTCGATTCCAAAAAGGGAATGATTTGTTTGCACTATTTGGTGATAATGCTGAATTAACTGCGGCTTCTCGAAAGTTTTCTATCATTAGAAATCCCAATTTATTATTTTTTGTAGGGTATGTTATGTGACATGAAGATAAATATCAATCTAGCAAGTAATGAATTACTAGGATGTGTCAAAAGTTATAGGTTTATAGGCCTGGACATAAGGCTATATAATGGTAGAATGTAGAGTAAATAATACTAATGATTATATGGTAGGTAGATGAATCACATTGAACTTTTTGCTGGTTGCGGAGGCTTGTCCCTCGGTTTGGAAACTGCGGGTTTTGAGCTTTTATTAGCCAACGAACTTTCACCAATGGCATCTGAGACATTTGCTTATAACCATCTTTGTGCTGACTTAACAGATGACGATCCTAGTCACCTAGAGAAAGTTTTCTGGATAAGTAGTCAATTTCCTAAGACTGAAATACAGAAAAGATTACGTGAAAATCCGAATGAAGCATGTGGACTTACAAAGAGAAAAACAGATTTAATTAATTTAAAAGAAGATGCACTTAAGAGAAGCCTCCTGATTGGCAGTATAGTCGATTTAAATAAATTACTAAAAAAAGATACTTCATTAATTGAGAAATTTACAAGCGAGATTGCGCCTGAGGGGATCGACCTTGTTTCAGGCGGACCGCCATGTCAGAGTTTTAGTATGGCAGGTATGCGAGATCACACTAACCAAAGAAACCAACTACCTTGGGAATTTGCAAAGTTCGTAGAGAAAGTTCAACCCAGAATTGCAGTGCTTGAAAATGTTACCGGAATACTTCGCGCATTCAGTATAGAAGGAAAAAAATACCATGCATGGTTTGAAGTTGCTAAGGCTTTTGCTAAAAAAGGGTATGTACCTCTTTGTTTACATATAAATGCAAAGTACGTAGGCGCTGCACAAAATAGGCCACGCTTTATTATGATCGCTTTGCGAGAAGATGTTGCAAATGATATTGATACTTATAGTGATGATTCCAGTTTGAATTCAGCTTTAGAGATATCATTTAAGTTTTTCAATGCAGTTAAATCACGTAAGAAAGTAAAGTTTGGTGATCTTCCTTATTACGATATAATAAAAAACTATAGTTTCTTCAAAAAATCAAAAATATTTTCTAAATTTCTTGTGAAGCAAGATGGCGAGCTAGTAAGAGCACAGGATGCACTGGATGACTTGAGAAAAAGAGGAAAGAAGGAATCAAGTTATATCAAACATATAAACTCAGTTTTTCATAAGGTGTGTCCTAATCCAATCGATAAGCAAAAAAACAATGAGCTTCGTCGAAATAACCCTCACGTTCAGGCAAGATTTCGTTTGTTTCAAATTATGAATACTCTTGAGACAGGACAGGCGAGGGAAGTTTCAAAATATTTACGCTCTCTTAATAGAGATGATATTTCAAATGATGTATTGGATCACTTATTAAAAGAAAAGTTTACACTTCCCACGGGCGAAAAGGTTAAGTTTGGTACTCGTACAAAACTTTTAAATTTCTTAAAGTTGATGCATACCAAGAAACAAACACAAAAAGCACTTTTCCCTGATAAACCAGCACCAGCTGCATTATCGATACCTGATGATGCATGCCATTACCATGAAAATGAATTGAGAACATTAACTGTTCGAGAAATGGCGAGAATACAATCGTTCCCTGATTGGTATGAGTTTAGATCAAAAGTAACAACAGGTGGGCAGATGCGAAAGTTTGAAGTACCGCAATACACGCAAGTTGGTAACGCAGTTCCTCCATTACTAGGAATAGTGTTAGGGAAAGTGTGTGCAGATCTTTTAAAGATAAGTGAAAAATAAAGAAAAACAATTAAAAATACCAAAAAACGAAATAGTATTATTTCGTAATCTATTACTTGATTGGTCTAAAGATAACTTAAGAAGCTTTCCATGGAGAAAGGAAAGGTTATCAAATTATAAGAAAATTATTGCGGAAATATTCTTACAAAGAACAAAAGCTGAAACCATTTCCAAGTTTATCCCAAGCTTTTACCGACAATATCCAAGCTGGAAGAAACTAGCATCATCACCTGAAAAAGAACTCCGTAAATATATTGAGCCTGTTGGTTTGGTTAATAGCCGTGTAATAGTACTTATGAATTTAAGCCGCGAGATGGTAAGACGAGGCGGACGTGTACCATGTAATAGGGAGGATATAGACAAATTACCCGGTGTTGGTCAATACATTGGAAACTCAATTGAATTATTATGTTGTGGGAAAGCTTTACCATTACTTGATGTTAACATGGCTCGTGTTATCGAGAGATATTTCGGTCCAAGAAAATTAGCAGATATAAGATACGACCCTTACCTTCAAGAGCTTTCAAAAAGAATTGTTGATGGCAATGAACCAATAAAAATAAATTTCGCCATTATAGATTTTTCACATTTAGTTTGTACGATAAAGAAACCGAAATGTGATATTTGCCCTTTAAAGGGTAAATGTTATTACTATGATTCGATAAAGGAGTAATAGTTTCTTAATGAAAAAAATATTAATCACCTTTTTACTGTTTAGTTCTTCATTATCCCTATCATTTGCTGATTAATATTTTATTATGAAGAATAATAATCAGCTTTACAGAACACTATGAATTATTCGGAATGTTGTAGCGACTTTAAGGTTGATATCAGTCTATCACGTAGTACCTCAAGAATGAGTGGGTGTTCACTGACCAGTGCGGTTGCAACGATGCGTGTGTTAGGATTCTCAGTTAATGCGTTAACGCATATTTGTTCGATATCGCCACCGGGGCCGGCATGTCTTCCTGGTAAAAAGAATAATTGAATAACGATTATTTCTTTGGCACCTGCTTCTGTCTGTGCCTTTAGCCAGTCTTCCAGCAATTGACCATTAAAGTCATAGTCTTTACCACTTCGACGTTCCATAACGGTTTGATCGATACTGATATCCGGTAACGTGCCTTGCAAGGCTTGTGTTATATGTTCACGAACTGCCGTAACAGCAGGCGAAGGTGAGCCGTGATCAACCAGTACGCAACGTGGGTTTTTAAACTCTGTTGTATGGATGCAGTCGAGCGTTAGAGACGCGAGTAATTCAATGAGCTTGATTTCAGCAGCCGGTAACGGATAAACCGTGTCTGCTATATGCAGATTAAAATTGCCAAACTTTTCTTTTAGTTGTTCTATCTGTTCAGGAATGGCTGAAGAAATAGCTTTGCTTGGGCCAAAAAACAGCGGTAGAACGATAAAATCTCTCTGGCCCTGTTGAAGACGGCTTGTCATAAATTCAGAAAAAATGTTGGCCGGTGTCCCTTCAATATCAGCGGGATCTATTTTGTCGGCATGAGCAAGAGAAACCGGTGACACAGTCAACTGACAGAGTTGCGTTAATTGTTCTGAGAGCAGGCGTAAGCGAAGCGTTGCAGCGGGTTTCATTGAGCCGTTATCGACAAGTAATATATCTGGGAGCATATAAATATCTGTGTGTAATGTTACAGGTTAGTTAAACAATGAATTTTACATTAAATTTATCAAAAAAGACGATAATGTGGGGGCAGAATGAAACGCCTATGGGGATTATCTCTATTCTGAAGTGCCTGTTAAAACTATGAAGTTCATTCTGAACCTGCTTAATTTACAACTTAATTTTGAGGTATACTTAGCCGCTAATTTATAGTCGAGACATCATCATCAATTCCACAGATAAAAAAGAAATAAATCAGATACCTTCACCTGTCGCTTCATCAAATTCTGTTGAATCTGTATCAGTAGCAAATACACAGTTTAAGATTGCTACTTTGAATTTATTCAATTATCTAGAACCGCCCAATGCTTACTACGATTTTGATCGTATTTATAGTGCTGAGCAATGGCAGAAAAAACAACGTTGGGTGGCTGAATACTTGCGTGAATATCAGCCTGATATTATTGGCTTTCAAGAGGTTTTTAGTGCTGAGTCATTAAAAGCGTTAGTTGCCTTGCAAGGTTATGCTTATTTTGAAGTGGTTGATCAACCTGAAGTGATTGATGATTTTATTTACACGCAACCTGTTGTCGCCATTGCCTCTCGTTTTCCTATTGTTGATATTCATTCGGTTAAAGCAAACGCTGAACTCGCACAAACATTAGGCTTGACGGATGACTTCTCTTTTAGTCGAAAAGTATTAAGGGCAACGATTGATGTTCCGCATGCGGGCTACTGTGATTGTTATGTTGCGCACTTTAAATCGAAACGTCCAATGATCGAAATTGATGCGCATGACGAAAATCGATCGCCAGAGCAAACGATTATTGAAATCTTAAAAGCAGATGTGGCGGGTGGTTGGGGCTCAACCATACGGCGGGGCAGTGAAGCGACGTTATTAATGATTGATATGATTGAGCGGCGTGAGATGACGGGTTACCCGATGGTATTAATGGGTGACTTTAATAATACTTTGGCGGATGGTGTGTTAAGTCATTTACTGACAAACACCTTACGGTTTGTTTCTGAGATTGATAGTGAGGCTTATCTTGCTAAGTATTGTTTAAACGATGTCTGGGATTTGTATCAAGCGGCTCAATCTGAAGAAGCCAATGAACGTTATGACCCAAATGAAGTTGATGATCATGATTTAGAAATAAATCAAAATAACAAAGTCGTGCGTAGCCCAACACATTATTATGGCGGCAAAGGCTCGGTACTCGATTACATTTTATTGTCATGTGAATTTGATACCGGTTATCAGGACAGTCTTTTTGAAGTCAGCGCTTATCATACCTACAACCGGCATTTAATTAATCCTATTTTCGATCGTGATGGCGAAAGTACCGATCATGGCGTTGTGTTAGCGACATTAACTTTAAGATCATGACGGCAAATAATGGACAATAAAAGGAAAACAGGGGTTAGCGTGATCCTCAACCTACTTTCTCGCAAGATGAATTAATGAGTTAAACAAGATGAGTGTTATTGATCAATTAGCGGTTCTGGTTGAGGAGTTGTATGTGGAGTCAGAAAATTATTCCGAAAACCCATCAGATGTTCAGCTTTGGTATAACCGGGGATATGCCAACGGTATCGTGAGTTTTTTAAACGCGCGGGGCCATACGGATGAAATTAAACACCTCAAACTGGATGCCGAAGATTTATATCATGGTCAGCAGGTGATGGAATGGCATAAAGCTTATCATCACGGGTTCGAGGTGGGGTTGCGTGAATCGGGTGAGGCTTTGCGTTAAGTGAATATTAAATAGGTGTTAGAGAGCACTCTAAAAATATTTATGCGGCTTGATTCGTATTTGTAATGACTTTTCCAATATCATTATTTGTTACACCAAGTGCCAATAAAGATTTAATTAATAAATCTAATGATACAGAACGATCACCCGTTTCCATTTTAGCTACACGTGATTGACTAGAATTAATTCGCTTGGCAAATTCTTTTTGCGTTAAGCGACGTCGAGTTCTTACTTCTTTCAAACTGTTTGCTAACTTAAGTTTAAGTTCAATGTAAGCGGCTTCTTCTTCAGACAACTCTAAGAAATCAGCAGCACTACCTACCTTCCAGCCTTTAGCTTCGAGTTTTTTTTGTTTAGCTGCTTTCATTGTCATACCTCTTAACTCTGTCTTTACATGTATCAATAATATGCTTTGGCGTGGTATTCGTTTTTTTCTCAAAAACTTCCAATATCACAATTGCATCGGGATCTGTTCGGTACACAATTCGCCAAATAGAGTTCTCATCAGTAATTCGCAGCTCATGACACCTTCGGCCAATAGTCGGCATAGGACGAGACTGCGGCATTGATAACTTAATTCCTTGCTGTAATTGCCTCATCAGATAACCCGCTTCACGCCGAGCTTCCAGAGAAAATGGCGGTGTACCTACCTCACCATGCAACCAGACTATATCCTTGTCATTTGGGCTCATAAATTAAGAGTATGTCAAAAATGACATATTATCAAGTAAGTTTTAGTATTTTAGAATTCAGGTTTTGATAAGATGCGCCACCAATGCTAGTCCAACTACAAGTAATACCAGTTTAGAAACGGGTATTTTGCTGAATTCAATAAGTGATTGCATAAGTTGTTCTAACATTTTTACCTCAGATTTCGTGATTTGTTTAATTACTATTTTGTGATCTCTCATATAGATAATAGCTAGAGTAGTCACAACAATTAGGCTAAATAAATGAGAGGAAATCGTCCGAAATGCTTCACTTTTAAATTCTGTTATGAATATCAATTTAACTTATTGGTAGTTCCAGAACGCAGGCTTTTTTATACTTGCATTACTACGTCATTGACGTATATTCAGGTTTATATGGGAATTATTGAAACCTCGATTTTTCCGAGGAAAATTAGGGAGTTGGTATCGAAACAGGAATTTGATAATGGATAATAAACTATTTGATGAATTAGTCGGCAGCGTAAAAGAAGCTGGTGCGATATATCGTGGTGAGAAAACTGCGAAACGTCAGTTTAGCTTCAGTCCTCCTGATGTTAAGGCTATTCGCGAAAAGACCGGGTTATCGCAAGCACGTTTTGCAATCATCATGGGGGTAAGTGTACGCACTTTGCAAAATTGGGAACAGGGGCATCGCACACCGCAAGGGCCAGCCGTTTCGTTGTTACGTATTGTTGAAAAAGATCCAGAAGCCGCGTTAAAGGCAATACATGGTTAACATCATGCAATTCAGAATAAGGAATATGAGAAAAAATAATCAAATCAAAGAGCCTGATGCAGAATGGCCGGTTACGTTTGAACAGGTTGCAGACTCTCATCTGCGTGACATGTTAAAGGCAACACCTGCTCAGCGTCTTGCCATGGCAGAAGAACTATTAAACTTTGCAAATGCAAAGGTTGTAAAAGATTAAACTCAATAATAAAAACAAACTAACTGAAGCAGAAAAAGCTCAGCTTCATTTGTGAGCAAGTGCAAGCCCAAAACAACGCTTGGACTGGTTAGAAGAGGCACAGAAAATTGCGTATCAGTCGGGTGTTTGGCAAAAACAAGTAAATCTAGAATATAAAACTCCCCCACCCTTGACCCTCCCCCGAAATGGGGGGAGGGGATAATATGCTTAATTCCCCCCTCCCATTTCGGGAGGGGGCCAGGGGGAGGGAATCATCTTGATGCTATTACGCTAAATGCGGGCTTTTGTATGTCCTAAATTTGACATGAACCTGTGTGCCGTCTAGTGTTACATCATGACAGAACGCAAACCTTTTACCCCCGGCGAAATTCTTGACGAAGAATTTATGCAACCGGCGGGATTAAATCAGGGCACACTGGCAGAAAAAATGGCCGTGCCACGCCGTCGTATTAACGAAATCATTCGTGGACGACGCGCAGTAACACCAGACACTGCAATTCGGTTATCCAAAGTATTTAATATGACCCCTGAGTATTGGCTTAACTTGCAAATGAAACTGGATTTATGGGAAACCATTCACGATGCAAAAAAGAAAAAGGAATATGAGAAATTAGGAGCGGCATAATGGATGATGTGTATGGAGTAACACGCCAAGCAACCGTTTTACAAAGTGTCACTACCTTTGCTCAAGAAGCAGAACCCTTCATACATATTGAAAGCGATGAAGCTTATCAAGATGCGTTGGCAGTCGTCAGCAATTTAATGGAAAAGGCTGAAGATGATCCCAGTTCACCATTAAACTGGGCTATTGAAGGTTTTGCAAAAGCCATTGCGCGTTAATGACAAATTTGTCTGGAACAAATTTGAACAGCTTTAGCTGGCCCGAAGGGTGGAGGGCAGGAAGCCCGTAATAAAATCAACTACCAGAGGTACAAGAGTTTGAAGCCGCAGCGGCAAAAACACCGGCAGATATCGCGATGTTACGTTTACTTATGGAACAACATAAACTTAAAGGAACAGACTTCCCGGAAATTGGAGATAAAACATTAATCTCAAAAATCCTGAATGGGAGCCGTCGTCTTACCAAAGATCATATTACGAAGTTAGCTGAGCGGTTTGATATTAGTCCGGCGTTGTTTTTTGATTAAATATTTAGAATAATTTTTCATTTTTAAGAATCAACTGATCTGACCCCTTGATGATCGCTTCACACGCGCAAATTTAGCCTAAATTGAACTATAACTTGTAAAGACCTAATATGGGGTCTATAGTGCCCATATTGGGTCCTTATGGGTATTTACGCTATGACAACAACGAGCATTGGTGATGCACTTTTCACTAAAACACAGCAACGTGTTTTAGGTTTACTTTATGGTAAACCACAACAGCGTTTTTATATGAATGAGATTGTGCGTTT
>Ga0316209_1002495_pt1 | contig 14712 bp, 10 predicted proteins | sample 6monopyrite_MG_FD_204945 | JGI IMG/M metagenome (GOLD analysis project Ga0316209, IMG submission 204945) | Microbial mat bacterial communities from mineral coupon in-situ incubated in ocean water Damariscotta River, Maine, United States -... | ecosystem: Environmental > Aquatic > Marine >...
TTAAATGATGGATATCATTTTATTAGAAAAAGTTGATCGTCTGGGTAAGCTGGGCGATGTAGTAAATGTAAAGCCAGGCTTTGCACGTAATTTTTTATTACCATTTGGTAAAGCTAAAATTGCAAACGCTACAAATATTAAAGAATTAGAAGAACGTCGTGCTGAGCTAGAAGCTAAAGAAGCTGAAACTCTAGCAAATGCACAGGCACGTAAAGCTAAGCTTGATGAGCTATCTATTAGCATTACATCTAAAGCAGGTTCTGAAGGTAAGCTTTTCGGTTCTGTTGGTAATGCTGATATTGCAGAAGCAATTAATGCGGCCGGTGTTGAAATTGAGAAGAAAGAAGTACGTCTACCTACAGGCCCAATTCGCGTAGAAGGTGCATTTGAAATTGATCTGCATTTACACAGTGAAGTGAACGCGGTAGTTAAGCTGACAATTATCGGCGAAGAATAAACACTATTTTTTGCAGATTAAGCTTTCAACAGCCGGGCTATAGCCCGGCTGTTGTCGTTTAGGGGATATTTTTTTATTTATTGCGGTCCTGCAATATTGTTTAAAAATAAACTTTAAATCGGCTTAAAGTGTATTGCAGTTATCCATCTGAAAAGGCAAACTGAAGCGTCAGGTTTGTCTACAAACATTAAATAAGTACGCTTTAATATACCCATGTCTGAAACATTAAGCTATCCAGAAAATCTCGATTATCAAGTGGCCGATAGTGCCAGTAATTTGAAAGTTCCCCCGCATTCCATCGAGGCTGAACAGGCTGTTTTAGGTGGTTTAATGTTGGACAAGCGAGCCTGGGAACAAATTGCCGACCGTGTGACAGAAGAAGATTTATATCGTCATGATCACCGACTTATTTTCCGTAGCATTGCAAAACTCGAAGCAGCAGATAAGCCCTTTGATGTGATTACGCTATCTGATGAACTCAGTAAAACGAATGAGCTAGCGGCGGCGGGTGGTCTGGCGTATTTGGGCCAACTGGCTAAAGATACACCAAGTGCGGCGAATATACGTGCGTATGCAGATATCGTGCGTGAACGTTCGGTTTTTCGCCAGTTAATTGAAATTGGTACCGATATAGCAGGCAGCGCGTATAACCCAGAAGGTAGAGAAAGTAAGGAGCTACTGGACGAGGCCGAGCGTCGAGTATTTACCATTGCGGAGCAGGGTACGCGCTCTGAGAATGGCTTTAAAGATATTAAGCATCTGTTAAGTAAAACAGTTGAGCAAATAGACTATTTGTTTGAGCAAGATGGCAATATCACAGGCGTTACCACGGGCTTTAGAGACTTTGATGAGCAGACCAGTGGTTTGCAGAAGGGTGACCTGGTTATTGTGGCGGGTCGACCCTCAATGGGTAAAACAACCTTTGCAATGAATATCGCTGAAAATGCGGCTATTGCTCAAGGCATTCCCGTTGCGGTATTTAGTATGGAAATGCCAGCTGAATCATTGGCAATGCGTATGATTTCATCGATGGGGCGCATTGACCAGCATCGCTTGCGTACAGGGCAATTGAATGATGAAGATTGGCCGCGTATCACATCGGCTGTATCTATTTTATCTGAAGCGAAAATATTTGTTGATGATACACCAGCCTTATCACCGACTGATTTGCGTGCTCGTGCGCGCCGCCTAAAGCGTGAGCATGGTTTGGGTTTAATCGTAATCGATTATCTTCAGCTAATGCAGGTGGCGGGTAAATCTGAAAATAGAACCAATGAAATTTCAGAAATATCCCGTGGTTTGAAGGCGTTGGCGAAAGAGCTGGAAGTACCTGTTATTGCCTTATCCCAGCTAAATCGTAGCCTAGAGCAGCGACCCAATAAGCGACCAATTAACTCAGACTTACGTGAATCTGGTGCCATTGAGCAGGATGCTGATATCATTGTCTTTATCTATCGTGATGAAGTTTACAATGAGGACAGTACCGATAAAGGCACGGCAGAAATTATAGTCGGTAAGCAACGTAATGGACCTATTGGTACTACGCGCTTGACCTTCCTTGGGCAATACACCAAATTTGAAAACTATACGCCTGAAATGTATTCATCGGATGGCTTTGAGTAAGTGAATTCAGGGTATCAAGCTAAACATTCTCGGGCTGCGAAAGTCACAATAGATTTACTCGCGCTAAAACATAATTTCAAGCAAGTTCAAAAGTACACATCTAACAGTAATATCATGCCGGTGATTAAGGCAAATGCCTATGGTCATGGCATGCTGCAAGTTGCAGATGCTCTAGAGCAAGCTAATGGTTTTGCCGTAGCGCAGTTAGGCGAGGCGTTAGAGTTACGCAAGCATGGTGTTATTAAGCCTATTACCGTGTTTCAAGGTTTTGCAGATAGTGCACAACTTGAATTAATGATTCAATATAATCTACGTCCAGCAGTAACTCAGTTGTGGCAAGTAGATTTAATAGAATTGTTAAATACTGAAATCATAGACTCTGATATAACACTGGAAACTTGGCTAAAGGTAAATACAGGAATGGGGCGCTTAGGTGTTAACCCTGATGATGCAGAATTATGTTGGCAGCGTCTTGAAAAAATTCCTTTTGTTCAGCCGGTAGGTTTGATGATGCATTTTGCGAATGCGGATCAGCCAGAAAAAAAATCAAATCAACAACAGCTCGATAGTTTTAAACAGTTAAATGATAAAATAATAAGCCAGACTAGCGTGTCTAATTCCGCAGCTATTGTTAGCCATTTATGTGATCAGCAAGATTGGGTGCGCCCTGGAATTATGCTGTACGGCTCATCACCTGTGCTAAATGTAACGGCAGAAAGCTTAGGCCTGCAAGCGGTGATGAGTTTACACGCAGAGCTGATTGCAATTAATTATTTGCCCCAGGGACACAGTATTGGTTATGGCGACAGTTGGAGTTGCCCAGAAGATATGCCGATTGGAATTGTTAATATTGGTTATGGGGATGGTTATCCTCGCCTTGCTCCAAGTGGTACACCTGTAATGGTGAACAACCAATTAACGCAGCTAATTGGGAGAGTTTCTATGGATTCTATTGCTATTGATTTGCGCGGGATCAACGCACAATGTGGAGATCATGTTGAGTTATGGGGGCGTCATATTTCGGTGGATGAAGTTGCAACTAAATCAGGTACTATTTCCTATGAGTTGTTATGTAATGTTGGTCGATTAGTAATATAAATACAGGTAGCTCTGCTACTCGGATTAATACCTGTAATAATTGTTCTATAATAAAAAATAAATTTTGTGCCAATGGAGGCAATATGATTAAGGGTTTATCTCTTTCTTTCGTTATCTTAAGCAGCGCTTTGTTGACCGCTTGTGGTGGTGGCTCAGCAATGTTTCGTGGTGATGTAAGACACACCGGTGTGACGAGTGAGTCAGCACCTAAAAAAATGAGTCAATTAGCCTGGAAATACTCAGCGCCAGATAAAACTTATTCTTCGCCTATTGTTGCAGGTGATACAGTTTATTTAGGTTGTAAAGATGGCTATGTTTACGCGCTTGATCTTGATGAAGGGCATGTTAAATGGAAGTTTAAAACGACGGCTAATGTTGAAGCGCCAGTAGCAGTTAGTAATGGCATTCTTTATGTGGGTAGTTGGGATGGATATTTATATGCGGTAGATATTTCGACTCGTAAAGAGATCTGGAAATTTAGAACGGCAGGAAAAATTTATACGGCACCAGTTGTAGATGGTGGAGTTATCTATTTTGGTGGTCAGGATAAGCATTTATATGCTGTTAATGCATCAACAGGCGCAGAGAAATGGCGATTTAAATCAACAGGTGTAGTTTATACGTCACCCGCTATAGATGGTTCAATGGTATTTATTGGCACGCTTGATGGTTTTATTCGTGCCATTAATAAAAAATCTGGGCAGGAGCAATGGCGCTATGAAGTGCGTAGCCCAGTTTATTCTTCACCCAGTATATATGATGGCCATATATTTGTAGGTGGAGACAATAAATATATTCATGCCATTAATATAAAAACAGGTCAGTTAAAATGGAGAAAGAAAACTGCGGGTAAAGTTTTTTCATCTCCAGCTGTATATGATGGTGTCGTTTATTTTGGAAGCGCAGATAATTATATCTACGCATATGATGCAGAAGAAAGTGGTCGTATATGGGAATATCAAACTCGCGGGCCAATTTTTTCATCGCCGATGATAGCGTCTGATAGTGTTTATATTGCAAGTACAGATGGTAATCTCTATGCAATGTCTACAGAAACAGGGCGTGTACTTTGGCGCTATAAAGCTGATAAAAAAGTATTCTCGTCTCCAGTAGTAGCAGATGGTAAAGTGATTTTTAATTCGGTAAGTGGTGAGGTCTACGCTATCGAATAGTCACTATAAAAGGATCTGAAATAAAAAAGCCGGTGATAAAATTCATCGGCTTTTTTATTGTTTAAGGTTTTTTATATTGGGAGGCTGAGGGTATCAGTATGATATGGGGGTAATCTACTCAGAGACTCCAACTCACCAGATTGTATAAGAGCATCTATATGTTGGATATTCTTTTCAAGGTATTTAATGTATAAGTTGTCGCCACCAAAATGTGTTTCTGCATATTTATATACTTGCTGAAATAGTACATTTATGCGGCTTTTTACCTCAGAGTTATAAAAAGCGGGTGTTTTAGCTAGTAAGTCTTCAGGCGAGGTAAATACCAAGGTTATTTGACCATCTTGTCCTTGCCTTTGGGTGATGCCCCCCAATTCGAATTCCGGAAATAAACGATCACGGCACTTCTCTAGATAACAGCGATCAGACATTTGCGCTATTAAGTCGGCGGTACCAAGCATGTAACCGAGTAGGTGTAGTTTTTTATCCGGTAATATGATGTTTTCAGGTGCAACTTCATAGCCGGTGTAGTGCACCATATTTGCCGCTATATCAGCAAATTCAGGCATGCCAGACATGTGTAAATAATTATGTAAAAAGTGAGCTCCCCTACTAACGTGAATGGATGTGTATTGCGCGCCATTATGATGTGTAGTGTCATCCGTTTTACGGATATATCCGGAGTCATGAAATAATGCGGTTATTATGGCAACAGTTGTTAGTTTGGCTCCAAAGGTATGGTGACGATCGCTTTGCCTTTCGTGCCCATCTATTAGACGAACCATTGCCAAGGTCATATCTAAGGTATGTTGTTTGTCGTGGTAATACGTGTCGCATGCATTAAAGCCACTGTAATGGCCTTCAAACAAGCTATCAAAATCATCAAAAGCACGGCGTATCTTGCTGTCATCAGCAGCCAGGTAACAGCTATGAAAAATATCGCATACAGCATCACATACAGCTTGAGAGCTTGATACGTCAACTGAATTTGAAACATCGTATTGTGAGTGTCTTTTGATCATCGTCAGTAATAAAGTTTGTCTAAATATCATCCTATAAATGGATGGGAAATTTATCTGTGAGTAGAGTCACACACTGTCAATTGATAAGTGGTTCTGTGAGCTCAGTCTCATAATAAATTAACTAATATAGTAGATCAGATAAGTATACATAACTATCGAGAAATATTCAGTGTTGTACATTGAATTAATTCATTAGTTAACTGTAAAGATCGAGAGCAAATTTATTAGCAAAAATTTATCTGTAAGAGGCAAGCCGTAGATTGGTTAACAATAGAGATGATATGTTTATTAAAACTGGTTTATCTAATAAAATAGCAATCCAGCAAACAGGACTAAATAAATGTCAGATAAAAATGAAATTCTACTGGGTGTAAATATTGATCACGTTGCAACTTTGCGACAAGCGAGAGGCACGCGTTATCCCGATCCTGTTCATGCTGCACTACATGCAGAGCAGGCTGGTGCAGATTCAATTACATTGCATCTACGAGAAGACCGCAGGCATATTCAAGAACGTGATGTTTTATTGTTGAAAGATTGTCTACTAACGCATATGAATCTGGAAATGGCTGTTACTGATGAAATGTTGGCATTTGCGGAGAAGGTTAAGCCAGCAGATTGCTGCCTTGTACCAGAAAGTCGTGAAGAGCTTACAACAGAAGGCGGTTTAGACGTAGTTGGTCAGGAAAGTAAAATTAAGGATGCGTGTTTGCAAATGGCTGAAGCTGATGTGCGTGTATCATTATTTATTGATACGGACCGCAGTCAAATAGAAGCTGCAAAACGATGTGGTGCGCCCGTTATTGAAATTCACACAGGGCACTATGCTGATGCAAAAACTCGCGAAGATAAAATGAAAGAATTGAAAAAAATTATTGAAGCAGCCGATATAGGTCATGACCTGGGATTACAGGTAAATGCAGGGCATGGCTTGCATTATCATAACGTGCGAGAGATTGCTGCTATCCAACATATTAAGGAATTGAATATAGGGCATGCGATAATTGCCGAAGCCGTGTATTGTGGCTTGCCATCTGCAGTTAGCCATATGAAACGCCTGATGCATGAAGCCAGGCTTTAATTTCTAAATTTGAGTATTGATTAATATTTTTAAAGGCTATTTATTGCCTTAATCATTTACTATGTTTTTAGATTTTTTATATTAAACGCCAGTAAATTGTTAATTGCAGAAATGACTTTTGTCAGATCATCTGTAAGATTGTTAGTTTGTTTTTCATCTATTATATGTTCAAAGTTGGCAGCGGCGTTTCTGAGTTCGGGCACGCCGCAGTACTTTGTTCCCCCGTGCAGTTTGTGGATATGTACTTTGAGTGTATCCAGGTCATTTTTTTCTAGCGCAAATATTAGCCCTTCTTTTAATTTTTCCAGATCCTTTACTAGCATAGGAAATAATTCATCGGCTAAGGTTTCATTTCCTCCTGCAAGTTCAATAGCCTCATTACGATCAAATATTGCAAGCTTGTCTTGATGCGTGTGATTTTCTTGAATAACGGGCTCATAATGTGCTTTTGGAGGATTTTCCACCCAGCGTGAGAATGTATTAATAAATTGCTGTTCTGTAATAGGTTTAAGTAAAATATCGTTCATGCCAGAGTGAAACACCTGGAGCTGTTCGTCTGGCATCGCATTGGCTGTTAATGCAATAATTTTTGAATGTTTACAAGGGTTTTCTGTACTACGTATAATTTTAGAAGCTTCAAAGCCATTTAGCTTAGGCATATGTAAGTCCATTAAGATGAGGTTGTAATACTCCGTATTAGCCTTTTCTATAGCCTGTTCACCATCACAGGCGATTGTTACATTGATGCCTCTCATCTCTAACAAAGTTCTGGCAAGTTTCAGATTTATTTCATTATCATCAACTAGCAATACTTTTATATGGGAAAATGAAAGATCGTTTGTGTCATCAATATTGATATTACTAGTTTGTATGAGGTCTTTATCTTTTGTTGTAAACGTTGTGAGGATATGGTTTTTTAGTGCAGCATATCGTGAATTTCGGTATACAATATTAGTTAATCCGGTGTCACTAATTTTTTTAGCTTCATCATTATCAAAAATACTAGCTAGAGTCATATGTGGTAATTGAATGTCTTGTAATACGTTTACAATTGATTCCTGCATGGCTGTATTATGTGTATCTTCCCGACTAAGTCCTATAATAATGCCGTCAATGTCGGTGGACTCTATAGTCTGCGTGATTTGCTCGACTTGACTTATCTCTATAGTTTCAATAAACATACTATTTAATATGCTTCTGCTTGAACATTTATTTTGCTCCATAGATTCGAGTAAAATTATTTTCAAGTTTAAAGGGGTTTGTATCTCTGCAGTCGTCTCGCTGTTATCTTGTAAAGGGATATTAAACCAGAAGCTAGAGCCTTGTTTAATAGTGCTCTCAAATCCAATTTCTCCATCCATTAGTGCCGCAAGCTTTCGAGAAATCACAAGTCCAAGACCTGTGCCCCCAAATTCACGACTAATAGATGTATCAGCCTGTGTAAAAGCAGTAAATAGACGTTGCTTGCTGAATTCATCCATACCCATTCCGGTATCTGTAACAGTAAAGCGAATATTTACTTTTTCGCCTAACGGCTCCTGTATGATTCGAATAATAACGTGTCCAGTTTGAGTGAACTTAACAGCATTACTGATTAAATTAATTAATATCTGACGAATTCGTGAAGGGTCACCAATGAGCTTGTTAGATAAATGAGCGGGAGGTTGGTATATTAATTCAATGTTTTTGTTGTAGGCCATAGGCGTAAACATTGTGACTATTTCAGTCATGACATCATCTAGATTAAAAGGAATATTTTCAATATTCAACTTACCAGATTCTATCTTTGAAAAATCCAGTATGTCATTAATGATATTTAATAAATTAGATGCAGAGCTATGGATGGTATTAACGTAATCATCTTGTTCTGCATTAAGTTGAGTTTTACTTAAAAGATCGGTGAAACCAATTACACCATTCATAGGGGTGCGTATTTCATGACTCATATTGGCTAAAAACTCAGATTTTATTTTACTTGCAGATATTGCCTGATTACGCGCAAGATCTAATTCAATATTTTGAATTTCTAATTCTTCTAATGTCTTTTTTAAATCTGCAGTTGCACTATTAACCTGGCCTTGTAAGTCGGTACGTATTAACTGCATTTCATTGGCCATCTTTTTTACACCATCTTCCAGTGAACCAATCTCACCGCCGCTACCTGTTTCAATAGGCGCTCCTAATTCGCCTTTAGCAATTTTCTTGACGGCTAGTGTTAACCGTTGAATAGGATTTACGACACTTCGACTAATGCTAATGGCAAGAAATACGGTTAAAAACAAACCAGTAAATGCTATTAAAAACCCTTTGATAATACTATCAAGTTGTTGTGCTTGTGTAGCGCCATTATCCAATGTTACGTGTATATATCCCAAAATGTTTTGCTGATTTAGGCCTTCTTTCACATTGGTGAGTATTGTTTCGTCATAATCGGAAATTATAATTTCACTGGATGTTATCTGTTTAGAATACTTGAACTCTTGAGGATTTATAAAAATTGGTAATATTGAGTTGCTTGTTTTAACTGATTTAGAGCGGCTAATTAAAATATTATGGTTATTGTCGCTGATTGCGATATTAACAATGTCAGTTTCTTTTAGTGTATTTGTAATGATATTCTCTAGTAATTCTATGTTTCCTGAAAAAATGCCATATTCGCAAGCAGGGGCCAGGTTGTTTGCTATTAATTGGCCTTTTAAATGCATTGCTTCTTCGATGTATTTATATCGATTGATACTAAAATATGATGCGAGCGTGATGGTGATTAGCAAAGTGGGTAATAGTGCTAAAAACATGACTCGCTTATTTATATCCCAGTTTTTCATGGTTTTATCTCAGATTTTTTTATTTTTTCGGTAATAGCTGATATTTCAGGCAATCTCATACTCATTGATCTGGCTACTTTATGATTTAACGAAATAGAAAAATCAGTTGGCTGATGTATTTTTTTATCGAAATGGTTTTTATTAAAAAATTGATTACTTATGGTTGTAGTCTGAGTGCTTATTTGTTCTGGTTTGGAATAGATAGCCGCAATCGCACCTGCTTTAACATATGCTTTTGAAAAACCAATAATAGGTAGTTTGTAGCGATAAGCGGACAGAAGTATGCTCCTTATCGTCCTTTTGTTATAGATACCTGGTTCAGGTAGAGCTAGTAGCGCATCAGTTTCTTTGCTTAATGCTTTTAAAGCAGGTATTAATTGCTTTGGTTGTTCTATGTAGCGCGTAATAAGTGATTGATTGGATTCAGCTGCAACTTGTTTAAATAGTTTTTCTGATTGCAGTGTATGTGTGCCGAGCATTAAGCCTATTTTATGATGCTTACCTAATATCTCAGAAATTAATCTAAAGTGTCTTTTGATTGGATGATCTATTAGAAGCATGCTCAAATTTGTGGTGTCAGGATATTCTTTTTCTATGGCTTCCGCAAAACTTTTTGGAATGAGTAGGCTAAGAGTAGGTTTTCTAATATCCGATTCAAGCAATGCTTTTGTTACATTACTACCCAACGCGATAACAAAGTCCTGTTCTTTTAATTGTGTATTCAGTGCGTTCTTTATAGATATTTTTTGGACGTTGAATTTGTTACCGCTTATATCACTTTCTAGATGTTCCATTAATTCATGACTAAATCCAGTGTCCTTTAAATAAACGATAGCTATATTTTTTTTTGAATTATTTGCCTGTGTGGTAAGGGGTAAAAACAGTAAAAAATAGCATGCACACAGCATGGCAGTCCGTATCAGAAATGAACGGAACTTTTGTAGATGCTTAATATTGTCGGCTGAACTGTGTGTACTACAATTCAATATTGCTTCCTAAACTTACAGCTGTGTCCAATTGTTAATTTGGATTAGAGTGTTATTTAATTTTACTTAATTAAATTTTAAAGCTACTTCAAAGTAAGCTCGTGTGTCTTGCAGGCTACCAGGAATTTCGGCCGTTGTAGGGTCATTTCTTACATAACTTGTACGCGTGTAGTCCCAGTATGAGTTCCCGATGTTTTGAATAATTAGTGAGTAATCAATTTCTGTTTTATTTACGATGGATGATTTTCGTATGATGAAATCAAGCTTAGTATATTCTTCAGCGGATCTGTCAACGTGTGAATAAGTGATAGGGTCATCACGTTCGCTTGTACGATCAAGCCAATCCATATCACTCACATGGTAAAATGCCAGGCTGGTATTTAAATTGTTCTCCCATGACTTCATTAGCATAGCGCCAAAACTTCTGCGGGGAACAGATTCTTCTAGTTGACCTACTATTGAGTCTTTAGCTAATGCGTTGGTTTTTTTCGCATCGATTAATGTATATGAGAAAAAGCTATACAGGCGAAGATCATCTTGAATTTGATAATCACTATAGAACTCAAAACCTTGAGTGATTGTTTGAGCAGAATTGTCAAAATAATTGGCACCTTCTTCATCAGAGTCTATAAGTTGAAAATTTTCGTTGGGGATATTGGTTTCCTGATAGAGTTCGAAGATAAGATCTTCGGCTTTATCTCTAAATAATTTAAAGTCCAGAGTGAGTTGATTGTCTAGCAGGTTCATCATCCAGCCAAGTTCCAGGCTGGTTATTTTTTCTGACTCCACACCACCGGGAGAAAAGAACACGACTTCAATTAAACGATCACCACCTAAAAGAGTACTCACAGGATGGCCTGCGGGTAGCGGATCTCCGTCGTTTACTGTCAATACCTGGTCTAATGCATACAATCCTATTTCATCAAACATGGTAGGTGTGCGTGTTGCTTTAGATGCACCGATTCTTAAGCTATGCTGTTGGTTGGGGTGGTAAATAAAGGCCAGGCGTGGTGCAACGTCGGTACCTGACAGGTCATTTTTTTCAATCATAATGCCGGCATTCAGTTGCAGCTCATTATTAATTGAATACTCACCATGGCTATAGCCGCGATAGAGCATTAAGTAATTGTCTGCATCCGGATCATATACGCTATCTGCATCGACGCTATCTAAGCGGATACTGGCACCTGCCACCATGCGTAGACCCGTTAGCGGCTGGAAGTAATAAGAGGCCTCCAGGTCATGTCGCTGTGAGGTTAAATCGAGTGTATTATAGATATCGAATGAATCGATTCCATACGGGGAACCATCTATTGTAAGTGCAAAAGAAGATTCAAAGCTATGTGTATAATTATAGTAATACTGTAATGCAAGGCTGCTTTGGTCATTAAAGCTATGTTCTAATCGCAGATGCTGAAAAATGGTGAGGACGTCTACATCTGCAGGTACATAGCCTTTGCTTTCGTATAAGTTTCCGTATTCACTGTCTTGTATTCCTCCCTGGTAAAATAGTTGAGTATCATTGTCCAGTTGATAATCCAGACGGTAGCTCAGGTAATCAGTTTCGGTAAAATCTTCCAACAAATTAGTGCCGTCATTATTTTTAGTGCCAATGCTCACACGATAATCTGCATTTTCAGTGCTATCTGCAAATCGGTACATAACATCGGCGGTTTGCTTGGAGCCCACGGTGGTTTTTATATATTGCCCCCGATTAGCCGAGGCATGTTTGGTGATTATGCTAACAACTGCACCGAATGAATTATTGCCATAAGTCGATGCATTAGGACCTCTTATTACCTCAATACGTTCGATATCTTCGATACCAATGACAAGGTCAGACCATGAAATACCAGAGAGTGTGGGTAAATAGACCGAGCGACCATCTATAAGTAATTGCAAACGCCTGGAGAATCTATCGCTTTGACCACGATAGCTAGCAACAGGGTAGTTGCCTGACAAGTAGCCTACAGAGAATCCAGGCACCAGACGCAATAAGTCAGCAATGGTCTGGGCACCACTGGCTTCAATCATTTGGCTATCGATTATAGTAGTGGAAACCGGTGATTCATTGATAGGCTGCTTTAAACGAGTTGCAGAAATTACTGTTGGCATATCACCAATAAATAACTCTTCGCTACCGAGTAATGTTAAGGAATCTTCACTGACTGCAGCATATAAGCCGGTAGGTAAGAGTAAAAGAGCAATAGTTCTTTTTAATATATGCATATGTGCAGGACAACTTTTCACTGATTTATTATAAATGTGGGATAATGTCCTGATTCTACTGGGCGATAGTTGATTAATTGCGATTATAATTACTTACATACATAATTATTCTGCAATACCTACCCTTAACAGACTGTATTCACATAGTTATGCGGCTGATTTTATCAGCTTTATCTATAAAAACTAATTTTAGAAGTGATTTTTTATGAATCCTGAAGATTTCCCTACACTGGAAGACTTTGTCGGTAACACGCCTTTGGTTCGCTTACAACGACTGGTGCCACATAACGGCAATATTGTCATGGTAAAGCTCGAGGGGAATAACCCAGCTGGTTCAGTTAAAGATCGTCCTGCTATGACGATGATTCAGCTGGCAGAAGATCGCGGTGATATAAAGCCCGGCGATACTTTAATTGAAGCTACCAGTGGTAATACCGGCATTGCTTTGGCCATGGCAGCAGCTATTAAGGGTTATAAGATGATACTGATTATGCCTGATAATAGTACAGAAGAGCGTAGAGCCAGTATGAAAGCTTTTGGTGCTGAGTTAATTACCGTGACGCGTGAGCAAAGTATGGAAGGCGCACGTGATCTTGCTTTGCAAATGCAAAATGAAGGTAAAGGCATTGTGCTCGATCAATTCAATAATCAGGATAACCCTGTTGCACATTATAAAGGAACGGGTCCTGAAATTTGGCGTGATACCAAAGGCCTGATTACTCACTTCGTAAGTGCAATGGGAACAACAGGTACCATTATGGGTACATCGCGTTATTTAAAAGAACAAAATCCCAATATTCAAATTGTTGGTGTGCAACCTGAAGAAGGTGCAAGTATTCCAGGTATTCGACGTTGGCCTAAAGAATATTTGCCGGGGATTTTTGAAGCGAGTCGAGTGGATCAAACAATTGATATTGGTCAGCAATTGGCCGAAGACACTACGCGCCGACTGGCAGCAGAAGAAGGTATTTTTTGTGGCATTTCATCAGGTGGTGCAGTTGCAGCGGCACTAAAGTTATCTGAGCAAGTTGAAAATTCACTAATAGTATCGATTATTTGTGATCGTGGTGATCGTTATTTATCAACAGGTGTTTTTCCAGCTTAGTTATTGAGTTAAGAATATAATTCATTTAGAACTTATTAAATACGGGTATTGTAATAAATAGTTATGGCAAAACGCAGACGCAGACAACGCCTTCCTCAAGGAACGGCAGAAATAGAAATTGAATCACTGAGCCATGAAGGACGTGGTGTTGGACATTTAGACGGTAAGGTTGTTTTTGTTGATTTTGCCTTACCCGGTGAGCGTGTAGAATTTAAATATTCAAAGCAAAGCAAAAAATTTGATGAAGGTCGTGCAGTTAATATCATTAAGGCATCAGACGATAGAATAAAACCTATTTGTGAACATTTTACCATTTGTGGTGGCTGTAGCATGCAGCACCTCAGTAACGAGAAACAAATATCGGTTAAACAAGATGCGTTAATGGATATGTTTAAACATATGGCACAAACTCAGCCGCAGAATATTTTACCGCCACTGCGAGGCCCGGTAGATCACTATCGTCAAAAGGCGCGTTTGGGTGTGAAGTATGTAGAGAAAAAAGGCAAGGTGCTGGTTGGTTTCCGTGAAAAAGGCAGTGCCTTTTTGGCTGATTTACATAGTTGCCAGGTATTGCATGAGTCAGTGGGTGATCGTTTAACTGCATTATCAGATTTAATTATGACAATGAATGCAAAATCGACTATCCCACAGATAGAAGTCGCCATTGATGATGCTAAAACAGTGCTTGTATTTAGGCACTTAGAGCCTTTGTCCGATAGCGATCGTGCAGCACTTACTGAGTTTGCACAGCAATATGATTTTCAGATTATGTTGCAATCCGGCGGGCCGGATACAGTGGTGGCGTTATGGCCTGAAAATCCCCCGCCTCTATCGTACAAGTTAAATGAGCAGGATATTACGATAGAATTCCAGCCAAATGATTTCACACAGGTTAATAGTGAAATAAATCAGAGCATGGTTAGCAGTGCATTAAGCATGCTGGAACTAACTACTGAAGACAAAGTGCTCGATTTATTTTGTGGCTTAGGTAATTTTACCTTAGCAATGGCGCGACAGTGTGCAGAAATTGTGGGTGTTGAAGGCGCGCAAAGTATGGTGCTTAAGGCACGTGAAAACGCAGAAAAAAATAATATTAAAAATGCCAGTTTTTTTGCGG
>Ga0316209_1002496_pt1 | contig 14711 bp, 9 predicted proteins | sample 6monopyrite_MG_FD_204945 | JGI IMG/M metagenome (GOLD analysis project Ga0316209, IMG submission 204945) | Microbial mat bacterial communities from mineral coupon in-situ incubated in ocean water Damariscotta River, Maine, United States -... | ecosystem: Environmental > Aquatic > Marine > Coastal...
TTAAGTCATAATTATACGATTACAAATGCAAGGTTAATTGGCCTTTTGTGCAACCTTTAGTCCATTTGGCACTCGAACAGTTCGAAAATTATGCGAATTTTCAACATAAGGGGGAATACCTCACAAAATCAAAAATAGCTTAACTGGTCTGAAAATGCTTCAGAGAGCATGTTGTAATTCACAAAATTTACGATCATTCGATATCCTGAATTTCTGAGGAAACCCTACTTAAAAAGCGTGGCTTCTTTGAGAAAGGGCTTCTGAAACCAAATTATTTAGAAATTATTATGCTAGCCGCTTAAAAAGACCTTCAAGGTTTTCAAAACCTTGAAGGTCTTAACTAGAATAACTTGCTTATTAAACCTTAACAGTAAACTGAATAGAAGCTGTTCGTGGCTGTTCCATCTTTAGTGGTCTAAGTGAATATTCGTTGTTTAAGAGGTTGTTTACAATGAAAGCGGCTTTTAGCCACTCTGCCACTTGGAAGCTTACACGAGCATCCATCACGTAGTTTCCGGGTTTTTTATTATTACTAATCGAATAACCTTTTTCATCAACGAATTCGTTATCTCCTCGGTATTCGATAATACCTGTGTCAAACTGGTCATTACCATTAGCCTCTTTCACATTAGAATCCATAGCGTAAAGAACCTTATCGATATTCTTCATGTAGCTGTAGTACCGAAATGTATATCCAAGTGACCACTTTTTGTATGTGAATTCAATATCCAGATTTACCAAATGCTGAAACCTATACTTCAAAATATCTGTAGTATCGATTGAAGTACTGTTATGCGTATGACTGATACGTGATCCTGAACCAAGTGAATCAGTATAAAAAACCTCGTCCGGATTTACTGATTGCGGAAGCGTGTAGGTATAGCCAACGATTATTGACAAGCCCAGAGTCTTTGTAAGCTGCCCCCCACCCATCACAGAAGTTTCAATGCCTCTCACCCGGTTTTTGCCCGTGTTAAGGAATTTGAATCCTGGCTTTGGTTCGATCGAATAACTCCCCATTACCAACTGAATACTGTTGTTAAATTCTTGCCAGAAACCTACCAAATCAAAATAACCGAAGAACTTACCCACTTTAAAACCTTGTTTAAATCCGAGTTCCATGTTCCAACTCGTTTCAGGCTTTAGGTCTGGATTAGGAAAAACCCCTAGCCCTCCAGAAGTTGTTCTAATGTATTTCTCAGCAATGGTTGGAAAACGATAACCCTGGCCGTACGAACCACGGATATAGCTTTCGCGACCCGCTCTCCAACTTAAGCCTGCTCTGAACACAGGTTTTACAACAGACTCCGTTTTATTTATTTGGAAATACTCGCCTCTTACTCCCATTGAAATATTGACAACCTTGAAGAATTTCTGGTCTAGCTGCATATACAAACTGAAGTTCTTGGCATTGTTCACACCAGACGAATCTCCACCGAGAAAAATATCAGATTTAGAGGTGGTATAACTGCCAGCTACACCAGCAATTACGTTCAAACCTTTCATTTTATCAAACGTTCGCTGCACCTGATATTCTCCAAGATAAACCGTGCTGTTTACAGATTGATTATTCGAATTATCGCTATTATTGAACAGAATTCTTGAACGAAAAATATGCTGAACGCCTCGTGATGTTACATAGTTTACAAACGGGTCTATATAAAAGGTTGTGATTTCTGTTAATGTCATGGTTCCAGGATAAGAGCGATAAAGTCCCGTACGATCATTCTCGTTAGATTGCCAAACCAGTGAAAAGTTCTTGCTGCTTCGCATAAAGTTTCCATTCAATCCATAATTGAGTCCGCTTACTTTTTTGTTGCGATGACGCAGATTAAAATTGAATCTTCCGCGAATTTCACGTACATCCTTATTTGCAATATCAGCCACAGTATCAGTTGGGTTTGTTACATCCACATAACCAACGTCTTTTAAAATTGTCGGGTCAATCTCTGCTATGGGTTTTTGAGGCCCTAGATAACCATAATCATAGAGGAAATTTCCTCCTATTACAACATCCCATTGCTTAATTTTTCTAGAATGCATAAAGTTCATTCCTGAAAAATTTGCCACTCCATCCCACCACTTTTTACCGTTAGATTTGGAGGCGTCCATTCCAAAAAAATTCGCAATACGTTTACCTATCGAAGCATCATCTTCCAAAATAGCACTTCTAAATCCTGTAAAAATATTGACTTTAGTAAGTGGTTTTTCTTTGGGATAAGCTGTTCGAACATTAATGGCGCCACTTAGAGCAGACGACCCATAAAGGACTGAAGATGCGCCTTTAATAACTTCTATCTGTTCTACATTTTCTGTGGGAATGAAGCTCCACTCTACTTTACCTATGTCTCCATTCAGAATTGGTAAATCATCAACCAAAATGGCCACTCGGCTACCAACGCCAAAACTATAACCACTTCCACTTCTTATTTGGGGTTCCTCATCTAATATGGTAAGTCCGGGCGTTTGCTCTAAGGCCGATGTAATGTTGGTTGAACCCCGGTTGTCTATCAACGATGGTTTAATCACATCCATGGAGACTGTTAACTCCTCCAGTTTTTGCTCAAATCGGCCAGCAGAAATTACTACAATACCAAGTTGTTCAGCATTCATGCCCATGGCAATATCCATATTGGTCACTTTTCCAGATGTGATTACTACTGTAATGGTATCGGACTTCATACTCACAAACGAGCAAACAACTTTATGCTCGCCAACTGGCATAGTAAACGAATACTTTCCGTCTATATCGGTTGATGCGCCCTTAGTCTTGTCAGATTCCATCACCACATTGGCGCCAATAAGGGTTTCGTCTGTTTCAGAATCTGTTACGATTCCGGCAAGTATTCCAGTTTCTTGTCCTACACAAATGTGAGCCATTGTGCAAAACCAAATAATCCCAACTAATTTTTTCATGGTTCTAGTTTTATTAAACCAAAAAGGGAATCCGCCTTAAAAAAGCGTTTCCCTTTTACTTTGTGTCAACCTCAGGTTATTGGTTGATTACTAGTTTACCCGTTCGTGCAATCGCACCGTTCAAGGTCTTTATTTGGTACAAATAAACTCCTTCTACCAAATCATCAATGTCAACGGAAATATTTCCAGATACTATATTTCCAAACCTCACCTGCTTGCCTGTAACGTCTAAAATTTCAATCGTTGCGGTTTCATTAGAAACTCCTTTGACGTTTACCAGAGTGGTTGCAGGGTTAGGGTAAACACTCCAGTCTGCGTTATTATAAAGTTCTCTAATTCCAACCGGATTTTCAATGAAATGAACAGAATCGATATAGAAAACGGAACCTACTACGGCCTCTCCCTGAGAGCCATCGCCCCAACTTGAACTAAAGAGCAGACTCAAAGTCTCTGGCGTCTGTCCTGATGTAGCTGGTGTGATGGGGGCAGAAAAGCGCGTCCATTCATTGATGGTGGTAGAAAAATTAATTCTCGTGTATGATAGCGTATCCATATTATTGTTTGCCAAGAACATAATCTGCGAATAGGCTGAATCGTTTGCCATTGGAGCACTCTTAAAATATCCAACAATACTGTCCGGAATCATGGCAGTATAAGATGAACCGCCTTCCTGACCACCGCTAGTTGCACTACAAATCATAGTAGCTGTGGTAACAACGCCATTGATATGAATATTCGGAAAGCCAGTCATTGTCTCCAATCTTGCAGAAGATGAACCAGCATAAGCATCCGAAGATTCTGTTACCGCCAATTGATTCAATATTTCGGAACACTCGTTTCCCGTATTCCAATCAGTAGGTTCGTCATACGTGTTGGAGATTGAGCCATTCAGTGTTTCCCAAGATTCGAAATTTGCATTTATTGGTTGAGCAATTTGTGCGTATGAGGCGGTAGCGATAAAAGCTCCACCTACTATGGCGAGTAATGTTTTCTTCATGTTACAATTGTAATTTGATTAACTCGCCAAAGGTAGAGATTGCCCCCTGACGACAACTTGATTTTTATCCACAGGATTTTGGGGAAAACTCATACATTGGGCCTGAATCATTACCGACATTGAACTGGCTTAACGTTCAAACAGTTAAACCTTGCTTCGAAAAAAGTTCGAACAATTGCTTAACCGTATGGTCGATTTCCTTCTTTGTGTTGTACTTGCTGAACGAAAACCTGATTGCTGGTCGATTCATATCGCGAACTAACTCTGCCAAAACGTGAGACCCAACGTTGCTGCCTGAAGAACAGGCACTTCCACCTGAGGCTGAAATCCCCATGATATCAAGATTAAAAAGCAGCATTTCAGAAATAGGCGTATCAGGAAAACAAACGTTGAGTATCGTATATAGCGATTCACCTTCCGCATCTCCGTTAAACCGAACATCAGGAATGGACTTTCGTAATTGCTCAATCATGTAGGTTTTTAAACCTTGTACATGTGTTTGGTGAGATTCTAAATCGCGATAAGCGACTTCCATTGCTTTGGAGAGACCGACAATGCCGTAGATATTTTCTGTTCCGCCTCGCATGTTTCGTTCCTGAGAACCACCATGAATCATGGGTTTAATACGCACGTTTGAGTTAATATAAAGAAACCCTACTCCCTTTGGGCCGTGGAACTTATGTGCCGATGCCGTGATGAAATCAATGTCTAATTCGGACAGATTGAACTCGTAATGAGACATCGTTTGCACGGTATCTGAATGCAAATACGCCCCATTTGCGCGGCACAAAACCGACACCTTTTTCAAATCAATAAGATTTCCAATCTCGTTATTGGCATGCATTAACGAAACCAGGGTTTTTTCTTCTGTTTGAATCAATTCTTCCAAATGCGCCAAATCAACATGTCCGTTTTCTGTCAGATTTACGAAACTGACCTTCACATCTCCATTGGATTGGGCGGCTTCTACAGAATGAAGAATTGCATGATGTTCAATCTTCGATGTTATAATGTGCTTAATGTCTAAATCTCGGATGCTGCAAAGAATGGCCATGTTGTCGGCTTCGGTACCGCCAGACGTGAAGAATATTTCTGCTGGAGAAACCTTCAGATATGATGAAACGGTTCGTCTTGCTTTTTCAATCTCCGCACGGGCTTTACGTCCAAATGCATGAACCGAAGAAGGATTACCGTAGTTTTCCTCCATCACCTTACAAATGGCCTCAATTACCTCAGCATCGTTCTGAGTTGTGGCCGCGTTATCTAGATAGATGTTCATAGTATTCTAAATTTGGGTGCAAATTGGGTGCAATCCCAATCCAATATCGCATTTCTTTAGACAAAGGTGAAGAATTCAACTAGAGTGTCATTCCGTCCGCAGCGGAGGAATCCATTACCTTATCCTGATTAGATTCCTCGGCTCGTTCCTCACTCGGAATGACACGATATTTTACCCCTTCATCAGTTCTCTGATGTCTCCGATAATCTTATTAGCTAGATTTTCTGCTGTGCTTTCGTTTTCACTTTCGCTATAGATACGAATGATTGGTTCTGTGTTTGATTTCCTTAAATGAACCCATTCTTTGTCAAACTCAATCTTCACGCCATCAATTGTATTTATAGGTTGCGACTTGTACTTCTTTTCCATGGCAGAAAGAATCCCATCAACGTCCGTTTCTGGGGTCAATGCAATCTTATTCTTAGAAATATGATAGTTCGGGTAAGACGCCCTCAACTGACTAGCAGTTTTGCCTGTCTTTGCCAAATGCGTTAGGAACAAGGCAATTCCAACAAGTGCATCTCGGCCATAGTGCAATTCAGGATAAATGATTCCTCCATTTCCTTCTCCACCAATAACAGCATCGGTGTCTTTCATCATATTAACCACGTTCACCTCGCCAACAGCACTTGCTTTGTACGTTCCGCCTGCTTTCTCGGTCACGTCACGCAAGGCTCGCGTAGAAGAAAGGTTAGAAACAGTGTTTCCTTTTTTCTGACTCAGCACGTAATCAGCTACCGCAACAAGCGTGTATTCTTCGCCAAACATTTCGCCATCCTCACATACCATTGCCAACCGATCAACATCCGGATCTACTACAAAACCGACATCCGATTTACTCTTTTTAATGACCGAGGAGAGCTCTGTCAGGTGTTCGGGAAGTGGTTCAGGATTGTGCGGAAATTGACCAGTTGGATTACAATACAATTCCGTTACTTTTTCTACACCAAGTGCTTTTAACAGCTTTGGCAATGTAATTCCTCCTGTTGAATTGACACAATCAATTGCCACATGGAAATTGGCTTTGCGAATCACATCCACATCAACCAATGGTAAATCTAATACCATCTGAATATGGCGCTCGATGTAATCATCAATTGTGGTAATTTTTCCCAACTTATCTACCTCCGCAAAATTGAACCCCTCATTCTCTGCAATTTCCAGAAGCTCTGCTCCATCTTCACCAGAAATGAATTCACCCTTTGAATTGAGAAGTTTAAGTGCGTTCCATTGTTTCGGGTTATGGCTTGCTGTAAGAATAATTCCACCATCGGCCTTTTCGCTTGTAACAGCAACCTCAACAGTTGGTGTGGTTGAAAGACCAAGGTCGATAACATCAATTCCGCTGCCAATCAAAGTACCCGTTACCAATCGGTTCACCATTTCGCCAGAAATACGTGCATCACGCCCAACAACAACGGTCAGCGTTTTCTTATCCGAATGTTTTCTCAAAAATTCAGCATACGCAGAAGTGAATTTTACCACATCCAACGGTGTGAGTCCATGGCCTGTCTTCCCTCCTATCGTTCCTCTAATTCCAGAAATGGATTTAATCAATGTCATTGCTCAAACTTTTTGCAAATGTATCATTTCGAGTGGTCGCAAAAACACGTAGAATTACGGTAACAAAACAACTAGCAAGGCTGGTATTCCATCGACAGACTCATTACACAACGATTCGGCTTGACATTTGTCGCTTGTTTTTGAATATGCGTGTAAATTGCTTGCCAAATACAATGCGACTTTTTTCATTTCTTTCATTTATGCTTTTAAGCTTTTTTGCAGTAGGGCAGGAGAACCAGTATGTAAATCCTCTATCTGGAGAACTAATTCTATCGGGGAACTTTGGTGAAGTGCGCGGCAATCATTTCCATTCTGGATTGGATTTAAAGACTGGTGGCGTTGAAGGAAAACCGGTTTACGCCATTGCAGCTGGATTTGTTTCTAGAATTGCCGTATCGGAAGGCGGATTCGGAAAAGCCATTTACTTGGAGCATCCAAACGGAAAAACATCAGTGTATGCGCACTTACGTGAGTTTGCACCAGAGTTGGCGGCTTACGTAAAAGAGCAGCAATATGCCAAGCAATCGTTTGAAGTAAACCTCAACCCACCAGCTGGGAAGTTTGCAGTAAAAAAAGGAGCGCTAATTGCTAAGAGCGGAAACTCTGGTGGTTCTGGCGGTCCACACGTTCATTTCGAAGTACGAGAAACCAACGGACAGATTCCAACCAACCCGTTGAATCATGGTTTTGAAGTAAAAGACTCCAAGCATCCCGAGCTTCAGAAACTGTGGATATACAGCCATTCTAAAAGTGGGCATGTAGATGGCTTGATTAAAGAAAAAGGCTTCAAACTGAACGGGAAATCGGGTAATTATTCCTTTTCGAAAGACACAATTACGGCTTCAGGCATTCTCAGTTTTGGAATTGCAGCTTTGGACAGATTTTCAAGTTCCCAAAATGTTTGTGGTATTTACTCCATGGATGTAAAAGTGAACGGAACAACCATTCACTATCAACAGATTGACAAATTTCCCTTCTCTAAAAAACGAATGGTGAATTGCCATATAGATTACGAGAAACGGGTAACCGAAAGGCAATTTGTTTACCGAACGTACATTGCTCCCGGAAACAAACTTGAGCTCTACCCTACCATCGAAAACGGTGGAAAAGTAAATGTGGAGAAAGGAAAAACGTACAGAGTAGAAGTCGATGTTTTAGACCATGCCGGCAATAGTTCTAAAATCTCTTTCGTGATTGTAGGTCAAGAACGTAAGGGCCCTGCACTGATTGCGAAAGAGGAAATAACCGACATCTTTCCTCCAAAACAGGACAATTCCTTCACCAATAATTCGGTTCGGGTAAGTATTCCAAACGGTTGTTTGTATGATACACTCAAGTACAAGTACGACCTTAAACGCGCTTGCGAAGATTGCATTTCACCCGTTCATTCTATCGGAAAATTGACAGATACGCCATTAGATAAATCAATGACGGTTTCTATCAAATTAGATAAAGTTTCAGAAGCTGCGGCATCTAAAGCGGTAATGGTTTCATTCGACAGAAAAGGGAATCCGATTGCAGAAGGAGGAACCATCAAATGGAATTGGATGACGGCCACCACACGTTCGTTTGGCGACTATGCCGTAATGCTCGACAGCCTTGCTCCTATTCTTCGCCCCAAGAACTTTCAAAACGAAATGTCATATCCAAATCTGGATACCCTCAAATTTCACCTAGAAGATGACCTTTCGGGAATCCGTTCTTATTCGGGAACGCTAAACGGCAAATGGGTTCTCTTAGAATTCGACCCGAAAAATGATTTACTCTATTACGTAAAGGATGAACGTTTCATAAGTGGACAAAACACCATCCGTATTAAAGCACAGGATAAAGTTGGGAATGTGAAGGAGTTGAGTGTGACCGTTCAATAAAAACTCGCAACAACTTCTAGCTTATCACTCCTAGAAATCCCCCCAGGATTACAACCTAATTCCCCTTCAGGAATTGGCGTTTTCAAATTCTCATAATACTCTACCCAAACAGGAAACATTTCGTTCGTGGCTGGGTCTTTAAAAGTCATTGGCATGAGCTCGAAAAAGGGTTCATCTTCATTAGCCGATTTGAACGCATCGTAAATCAGCTCACTACAGTAATAGCTACCATTATTGTAGAGAAATGCATCGTCATAAGGGACTCCAAATTGAGCCAATGCGAATTCCAACGCCTTTGCGTTTAAATCAGAATACTTCTTGTTTAAACGAGTAACGAGAATTTTTGGATTACCCTTTTCATCCTTATTTCTAAAAACAAAATCATGGATGGGCGTAAGCTGTACTTCCTTCCCAATGGCTTCAATCACAAAAGCACTATCGTGCTGGATGTGTACCAAGCCTAGATGCGAAAATGACTTTCCGTCCACTCCTTCTGTTACGGTTTCAATAGCAGTACACAATCCTCCGCAATCCAGGTCTTGAAAGAGGATGTCTCCGCTCTGGTAGTTGAAGGTTTTGGGGTTATTGTTGGTTTGGGCGATTAATTGACCAGCTGACACCACACATAAGAAAAGAAGAACTATTCCAACAGCTTTATCCATCAGGTCATATTTATGTTTCTTGATTCGAGACCCTTCCTTCGTCAGGGTGACAGACGGGCGACACATCAGCTAATCGTCTAATTCCCTAACTCCTAGTACGCCCCATTCCTCTTCCTCACAAACCATTCTAGGCTGAGTAAGGCTAAGATGATAAAGAACAACCACTTGAGGTGAATGGCTGCTTTGAACCAAGTCTGTTCGTACACCACATTTCGGATGTCGTCTCGCGCTTTGATGGCTTCAGCAAGCTTATCTAACTCTCGCGGATAAACAAGTTCTCCGCCAGAGCCGTTGGCCAATTTGTACATCAAACTGTGGTCGGCCGTAGTACGCGTAGTTTCTAGTTTAAGTGCAGCCACCATAAACTGTCCGCTGCTTTCCAGCACTTTTCCACCATTACTAACCTGCGCTTTATAGCGGTAGTTTCCTTCTTTGAAGCTCCCTGCATTTAATCGGTAAGCATTATCGGTACGATTGAATTTGTAGTCGAAAGCTTTGCCTTCTTCATCTGTTATTGCCAAGTCAACTTCTGGCTCGTTCACAGGCTCGTAAGTCTCGTTGTACAATTCAGCTCCAAACACAACAGTTTCATCTTCGCTGTATCTGTTTTTCGTATTCACACGAAACAGACTTTTATCCGTTTTAAGGGCAAGGAACTGCACCATCTTCGAAATCATTCCATCAAAGATTTCATGCGAACCATTTTCCTCGAAATCTCGGATGCGCCATCTCCAAATTCCATCACCAACTAGCACGCCTGTCTTTCGTCCCGACACATCATTGAAAAGCAATAATGGGTTTTGCGTTTCCACATTTCCAATTCGTTGATTGAAAAGCGTTTGTGCCGAGCCGCTGGCAGAATATTCTCCAAAAGGTGCATTCAAAGGCGGAAAGCGTTGCAGCATTCTCCTCACGTTCTCATCCAACGTAAAAAGTGAAAAGCCTTTTGCGAAAACAGGCAAAACCTCATTTTTTGATTGGCGTGCTGCCTTAATCTGCAATCCGAAGTTCATATCGCTGAACCAGCGTAAATCTGTTTTACCGCCCACAATGCAGAATACAGGAACGGTTGATGCTCTGACTTTATCCATCTCTGTTCTGCCCTTCCCTCTTATTTGTGGTAGTTGGTGCAGAATGATTAAGTCGTATTGTTCAGCATTTAACTCTTTCTCTCCCAATACAAACGCATCTACTTCGTAATTATCGTTTCCGCTAATGCTTCGTTTAACTGCCGCAATATCTGGGTGTGGATTGGCCGCTAAAATCAATACTTTTTGTCTACCATCAAGCACCTCGACAAAGAAATCCTGTGCGTTATTGCTACGCGAAAGCTCTCCGCTTAACACACTTACGCTTGCACGAATTCTATTCAACCCTGGCTTTTCAGCTTTTAGTTTGGCGGACAACACTTTTCTAAACGAGTTGCTTTTGATATTGATGTGCTGTTCCCAGAGAATACCATTTTCTCCCGAAAGCCGAACGGTTACGCTCTTTCCTTGGAACTTCTCTGCTTCTACCGTTATCTCTATTGGAAATTCATTTCCCAAGTACGCATAACGGTTGTGGTCAACCTTTTTAAGAATTACATCTCGCTTAATGGTAGTATCGCCAAGGGCAATAGAATAGATTGGTGCCGTAAGGTGCAGCGGACTGTAAATTGGGTCGCGGCCACGGTTGTATAAACCATCCGAAGCGAGAATAACCGCACCTACATTCCGATTGGCGTAAACGTTATCTAACTCATCAAACAGGTCAGACATGTCGGTTCTTCCATCAGAAAAGTCAGGCGTTTCAGATTCCTTAACCTCATTACCAAAAACGTAGGTTCTCACTTCGTAATCGCCCGAAAGTTCTGAACGCAATTCGGCCAACGCAGCCAGATATTCCGTTCGGTAAAACGCACTATCACTGTTCAGCGGAATACTCGAAGAGTTGTCTTGTGCGATTACCACAATCGGTTTCTCAGTCCGCTTTGTAACGGACTTAATTAATGGCCCAATTAATAGAACTGCCAGAATAAAAATGGTTAATCCTCGAACTGAAGCCAAACCGCGAACCATCCAACGCGGCATTTCGGCAGTACGCTTTTCGCGAAAATACATTCCGAGTGCGTAAGCCACCCCAGCCGCAAGGGCCAGAAGCAAAAACCATGTTGGATATTGAAAGACTATCTGCACTTATCGCTTCTTAACTTTTTCCAACTCGACCGTCATTTCGACCGAAGCTTGCGGATTGGAGAAATCTAGACCACAAGATGTCTCGGCTCGTTCCTCGCTCGACATGACGAAAAGTGAAATTTGGGATTGGTTTATCAATTGTCCTACGTCAACATTCCTCCACACACAGATATTGTCTGTCCGGTAACATAAGCCGAAAGGTCGCTTGCCAAGAAGACTGCGGCATTTGCCACATCTTCGGGCGAACCTCCGCGTTTGAGCGGAATACTTTTACGCCATTCATCAACTACACTTTCATCTAACGCTTCGGTCATTTCTGTTTCTATAAAACCGGGCGTGATGGCATTGCAACGGATATTGCGCGAACCTAATTCCTTAGCAATGCTCTTTGTAAAACCGATAATGCCTGCCTTGCTGGCCGCATAATTAGATTGTCCTGCGTTACCCTGAACACCAACAATAGAACTTATGTTGATAATGCTTCCACTACGTTGTTTAAGCATCGTGCGTTGCACTGCCTTGGTTACATTAAAAACCGATTTCAAGTTGGTATCCATCACTGCATCCCAATCTTCTTCCTTCATGCGCATTAGAAGATTATCTCGTGTGATGCCAGCGTTATTTACCACCACATCTAACCGACCGTATTTCTCTACAATCTGATTGATGAGTGCTTCTGTCTCTTCCAACTTTGACGCGTCAGACCGAATAGCCATCACCTCTGTTCCGTTCGCACTCAAATCTTTAGCTAATGCATTCGCTTTCTCTTCCGAAGAGAGATACGTAAACACCACTGTAGCGCCTTCTTGCGCAAACTTCAGGCAAATGCCTTTACCGATACCGCGCGTACCGCCTGTAACCAAAGCTATTTTTCCGTCTAACAAACCCATAAATGAACTCGATTTGTCGGCAAAGATAACAGCACTGAAACACGAAGCACTAAATGAAGAAATTCGAAAGGATTCTAACTAAAACTAAGTATCAAAAGCGATTTCAATTATCTCCAAAGAATAGCTGTCCACCCATTGAATCGAACTGAAAAGCTTTGTCGCTTTCTGTTCTATCGAGTTTGTTTCCAACAGCCAAACTCCAAAGAATGAGTTCCATACAGAACAGCTTTTCTGCTTCATTTCGTTTTCCTGCAAACTCTTGCACCAAGGTGACGAGCGGCTTAATGCTGAGCAGGGTTTCCTTGAATTCGGCATCTGTATCTGTGTAGTTCAATTCCAAAAGGTCGCTGGAATCAAACCAAGTAATGATATCTGTGTAAGGTGTTTTTATCCCAACTTTTTCCAAGTTGGGAATTGGCGGAAATAACTTTTCGAACTCGGTAGTAATGGCTTTGTCGATTAGCATCTTGGCCACTTCGGTGGCCCCTTCCTGCTCTCCTTCATATACCAGTTCAATCTTGCCTGTAATTGATGGAATGATAGACATGAAATCGACCAGACGAATAGCGGTTTTCTCCTCATCTGTTTCAATTAGGCGCAGGTTAGCTGCGGCTATCAGGTTTTCCATGGCACTGATGGTTAGTCGCGCACTCACTCCACTCTTGGCATCTACATATTCACTATCGCGCGCTTCAAACCCCACCTGTTCTAGCAGGTCTTTAGCTAATTCGTTGACAGCGATATTCTTTCGGTCATTATCCGAAAGCCTGGCTTCTTGTTCAGTTATCTTCTTTGCTAGGTCAATGGTTTTCGGGTAGTGCGTAAAAATCTGTGAACCAATACGATCTTTCAGAGGGGTTACAATACTTCCTCTGTTCGTATAATCTTCAGGGTTTGCCGTAAAAATGAACTGAATATCTAGCGGCATTCTCAATTGAAAACCTCTAATCTGCACATCGCCTTCTTGGAGGATATTGAACAGCGCCACTTGAATACGTGCTTGTAAATCGGGCAGTTCATTAAGCACAAAAATGCACCGGTTTGCTCTTGGAATCATACCATAATGAAGCACGCGTTCGTCCGAATACGGCAATTTGAGAGTAGCCGCTTTTATCGGGTCGATGTCTCCGATAAGGTCAGACACATTTACATCGGGCGTTGCCAATTTCTCGAAGAAACGGTCAGAACGATGTACCCAGGCAATTGGTGTTTTATCGCCTAGCTCAGCAAGCATATTCTTGGCGAATTTGGAAATGGGACTGTACGGACTGTCGTTAATCTCTGAACCTTTCACAATCGGCATATACTCATCCAATAGCTGAATCATATTACGCGCAATCCGTGTTTTAGCCTGTCCGCGTAAACCGAGTAGGTTGATGTGATGCCCAGCCAAAATGGCCTTCTTCAACTGCGGAACAACGGTATCGTCATAACCCCACAATCCTTCAAACGCAGGTTGTTTATCTTTAATTTTAGCTACCAAATTCTGCTTCAATTCTACGCTGATAGTACGCTCAGTGTACCCCGATTTTTTCAACTCCCCAAAAGTGGTCTCCTTCTTCATTTAAATACGTTTGATTCTGTTCTTTTCGTAATCCTCAAATATCATCTGCCCCAATCCTTTCAGCCCGGTTAGGAAAGCCTTGCCGTTGTTCTGCTTGGTAAACATTTCTACAAACTGTCGTAGATACGGGTCGGAAGCAATCATGAATGTGGTAATCGGAATTTTCAGTTTCCGTGCCTGAGCCGCCTTGTTTAGGCACTGGCCCACAATCATCTCATTTAACCCGTTACTATCCTTAAAATACTCTCCGCTGGGTAGGCGCACGCAGCTTGGCTTGCCATCGGTAATCATAAAGATTTGCTTGTTGGTATTCCGCTTGCGCCTAAGAATATCCATAGCCAATTCGAGACCTGCGACCGTATTGGTGTGATACGGACCAACCTTCAAATAAGGCAAGTCTTTGACCTTAATGGGCCACGCATCGTTACCAAAAACAATAATGTCAATCGTGTCTTTCGGGTATTTGCGATGAATGAGCTCTACCAACGCCATTGCTACCTTTTTGGCAGGCGTAATGCGGTCTTCTCCATAGAGAATCATCGAATGGCTGATGTCAATCATAAGCACGGTGCTCATCTGAGCCTTATGCTTCGATTCCTCCACAACCAAGTCGTTCTCACTTAAGCGTAAGTCGTCAATACCGTTGTTTATCTGAGCATTCTTCAAGCTTTCGGTCAGGTTTACCTGCGAAATATCATCTCCATACTTGAATGGACGAAGCTCTCCGTCATTCTCATCGCCCTGACCTGTTTTGGTGGTTTGGTGATTACCAAGACCGCTCTTACGCAGCTT
>Ga0316209_1002499_pt1 | contig 14699 bp, 9 predicted proteins | sample 6monopyrite_MG_FD_204945 | JGI IMG/M metagenome (GOLD analysis project Ga0316209, IMG submission 204945) | Microbial mat bacterial communities from mineral coupon in-situ incubated in ocean water Damariscotta River, Maine, United States -... | ecosystem: Environmental > Aquatic > Marine > Coastal...
AACCTTGTGTCAAAGCGTGTTGAAGCAGTAATTTCCCAGATTTCAAGTCGTGAATAACCAGCGAGTTTTGTAGGTAGCCGACAACAAGCTGGCGACCATTTCTGGTGCGGTGCTGCCCGCTATTTCACATTCAAAATTCCCGTGGCCAGTGTGCGCAATTTTCCGGGACAGGAACAGTAAATTTCAACGAGATATCTTCCCTTTTTCTTCGGTCCTTCGATGATATATTCGAAAGGGTATTGACCATCAACCATTGAAACTGGCCCGCCTCCATTGCTCGCAACCCCCTTTTTTCCTTTAGCTGTTTTACGAAAAATTAAGATCAGCATGATTTCCGGATCACGAACGTTGGTTTCGGGAGGTAACATTGTTCCTTTGAAAGCAAGGATTGCTTCAGACTGCACCGCCTGTGGCATTTCAATTTTGACAGGTTCTACCATAGATTTCAGTAATGATAACTGGGGAACCTGAATCACATGGTCGGGGACAGGGGGTTCATACTGATCGGGGTATGTGACATGCTCATAATGTTCGGTTTCTCCGCATCCCAACAACATGAGCAGAGAGAGCATGCAGACTGAAAACAGTTTCGAAGTAATCATCTTGATGAGCCTTGAAGCTTAGAATGCAGTAAGTTGATTGCATCTTCTAGTAACGCAAACCAGTCTCGCCGCGTGATCCGAGATCGCGCCAGACATTTCGGGCAATCGCATCGGCGATGAATTTGACATGCCCGTCTGCGTAGACAACGTTAATACCCTGATGATGGTTACTCCCCGCGGTATAAGCACTGGTAGGACCACCTCCATGTGAACAACTGGGTTGATTGGGGGTGAGGACATGGTTATACTTTGCATCTGGATATGAACCGATAATCCACGTCCCTCCCATTCCTCCATTATCTCTCCATCCATAAAACTCAGGATCAGGCGGAATGGCTGCACAGTAATCAGCAAAGTCATCCAACTCTTCCGGGCGTTCCATTGGAACAGGCATTTCCCACACTTTACGTAAACGTGGTTTATTATAGCCAATAGGTAACCATTCACTGACCATCACTGTGTTGCTTAAGCCATCAGGAACATTCTGCACTCGTATTGGCCCCCCCTTGTAAATATCATCAGGCAAGTCGATCAGTGCTCTGAACATTCCATCGGGGCCATACTTTTGCCAACCCGTACTGTAATTTCCTGCATAACTTGTTCGGGCTCCTTCGTAAGGACTTTTCGAATTCTCGCTGGGACACATAAATTTAGGCATCGCACGACGTTGAATTTCATGCACTGCCGGTTCGGTTCCTCTCCAGTTTCTGTCGATCGATTCATACAACGCTTCTTCTCCCAAGTAGGGAAGAATCGTAGCGAGAAAGCTATTGAATGTTGAAGATCCATTGACACCTGGAGGATACATGCCATGAAACGATTCGTACTGCAAGCAGGCGGTACCGATTTGTTTGAGATTGTTTTTGCAATGTACATTGCGCGCTGCTTCCCGCGAAGATTGTATTGCGGGTAATATCAATCCTAAAAGAATTGCCAACACTGCAATCACAACAAGTAATTCGACAACAGAAAACGCACGATGTCTCATGGCATAATTATCCTTCAGGCATTTATGATTCCAATTAATACTAATTGATTTCCAGCGTACCGGGGTTACTGGCATCGGGGGCAGTGGCACGGAGAAGATTAGATCCTTCCCACAATTCAGCCTTCTGGCCCTTTCCAGTGGTTAAAGGACCTGGCATCACCAAATACCAGCCTCCAGAAGTAAAGGTTGTACCACTTACTTTGTCATTTAACTTACCATTGGATTTAAATATTTTAAATGTTATATCCTTCCCTAGTGTGGAAGCAGGTGCATCGCCGGTACCGTTTAAGTTTGTTCTAGGATGTGGGTTTGCGCTTCCTGTTGGGTTGTGAAAATCCCAACCAACAGTTGATCCCATTGAAAAAGGGATGGTGGCAGCCAGCATCAGCGCTACAAGTTTCATTCTAACGATTTGACTTTTCCAGTTCCAGTTTAACATAACATTTTCCCTTGCTTAAAAAGAACAGCCTAAGAAGTTGCGCGAGCTTACGCGACAAACCAGTAACCATTTCTGTACAAAAAGAGTACCCCCCCTCTGTACAGGTCAAGCACGAAACGTCATTTGTCTACAATTTGCCAGGCAATTTATTCGATCAATAAAAAACTCGCATCGCCATTGATGAATAGGCAAATTATCTTCTTACTGTCTACTCAAAATCTGCCAGCCGCTGGGGAGCATCGATTGCTGAGCGAATCATATCGATCAGTGCCTGTTCGGTTGGTGCCGATAAATGGGTCAACTTCATGCGCGAAACGATCTCACTGCTTTCCCACTGAGGCATCGTCTGCTCCAGGATTTTCCAGGTTGGTTGTTCTGAATTATCTTTTTCGTTGCCAGTAACAATAGATAGTTCCTGCGATGTAAAAGCTGTTTTCAACATATTCACAGTCGAGGCAATAAAAGTAGAATCACAGCAGGAAAGATCGAGAATCAGCGGGCGATTGAGCAGCCGGGTGAGCAACTCGACAACGGTTGTTTTTCGCTGCGGATGCAACCATTCGGGAGCGATTTCTGTCATCGGATCGAGAACAAATCGGCGATACCAGCACGCCGGATGAGGAAGCGATAACGCTGCTGAATGGATAATCAAATCGTCATAGGCAATCAGATCCAGGTCGATGTGGCGTGGTCCCCAGTGAATCTCTCGAACTCGCCCCAGCTTATTTTCAATCTCTTGGCAAAGACTCAACAGTTCTTCAGGGCTGAGTGATGTTTGTACGCAGGCAACTGCATTAAGAAAATTATCGCCAGCTTGCGTTCCAATGGGCGATGTGCAATAAAGTCCACTGCAGTTGACGACATCGACATTTTCAGATTCACGCAGCCGACCAATTGCTTGCCGCATTGTCTGTTCAACATTGCCAAGATTACCTCCCAACGCAATATAAGCCGTTCCGCTCATCCAGCAGTTCCTTAAAACACTTCATCGAGAAGGGGCTAAATATTTCCGATATTTCTGGGAACCTCTATGAATTCAAAAAACATCTGTTGAACCGAGGGGAGACATTCATGTCTGCCTTTAATCCGACTTAGCCAAACGAGACAGACAGGAATGTCTGTGTTCCTTTTGACTTATAGAGGTACCCTTATTTCAATTTGGACAGCCGGGGCCCGGTTGCCTGATTCGTCCATTAACGTTGCTTGGGGAGCGGTGCCAAACCCGTAAATAAGACGGGCCGGCAAGATAATGTCTCGCTCAAAATTCAAAGTTAACTTAGTTTTCTCTTCGGTAATCGTGGTGCAATGATTTGTTCCTTCGGCATCAATAATAGCAAAATCAGTAGGTATCGCCTGCTTTAATTCTTCAACCTCTGCAAAGTTAGCTACAACAGTATTACGAAGTTTTGATTGACCTTTGGGTTGCAATAATGCCGTATCGAGAATCGGGCCGGGCCAGTTACCGACGGGGTTGTTGTATTGAGTTCGTAAGATCGCTCGTCCGATTTCGCGGCCTAATTCCTGGTAGCCGGCGTTATCCAGATGCACGCCATCTTTCATCGTTCGCCCCAGCGCAGGAACGAGAATGGCGTTGGAATCTTGAATGGTAAATTGCCTTTCTGCTTCACGCAGCGCCATGTATCCGCCTCTTCCTTTGGACAACGACGGCCCTAACTGAATGATGACGACCAGCATTTTAGGATTGTCGGCTGCTTTGCGGACTCTGGCCACATGAGCCGTCAACTCTTCAAGATACTGCGAGGTATTGAGGTTTCCGCCGGCGTCGTTTTCTCCCTGGTACCATAAAAATAGATCCGCTTTCTGTCCCGCCTTTTCAATCACCGGGAAGAGCCCCTTGTAACCGGGTTGACCAGGATGCCAGAATGAAATTGGTTTGCCTCCGCTGGCAAAACCGCACATTTGAACTTCCGTTTTTTGCTGCTTCACCACCTGCTGGGCGGCAGCAACCCACGGACCGACTCCTGTTGTTCCCATGTGCGGAAGTGGATCCTGAGCAACGACAAACTTTTTTTGACTTGGATCGAACATGGTAACCAGTTCGTTTGCCTGTGGTCCGGGAAGCTTTGCGCGTCCACAGGCATTCGATTGACCGGAGAGAATCCACGTCGCTTTATTTTGCTTGCCTGTAGCCGGCTCTTTGGCAATAAGCGATGAGCAAAGTACGGGCTGAATCATCGCGACGGCTAGAATTAAAATCGTACGCATTGTTTTTCTATTCCTTTGACAAGGTTTGCGATGAACAATTTAGCGCGAAAAAAAACCTTTTCCTTTTTTTCAAACAGAAATAAAGGAAAAGGGAGATTGGTTTCGTGAAGAAACAAAGAACTGCCTGAGGATTATTCCTCTTTCTTCTTTTCTTTCTTTTTCTTTCCGGTTGTCGTTTTAACGATACGTACCTTGGGGAGACCCATCGCTGTCATTTCGTCGTTCCAGCGATCTTCTTCTTTTAATTGTTCGATGCGCTCGTCTCTTTTCAGAACATTGCGTGCTCGAATAAGTCCGCTTTTTGCTTTCAAACTACTGTCGAGTGACATGCTACTCTACTCTCTTCAAAATTTATCTTCAAAGTTATATTTACTGGACACTTGCGCGTACCTGTCCCCTGCTTCTAACTAAGCAGAAGAGCGGTAGACGGTAAACGCTTGGCGGTCTTTCGTCAAGCGAGAAGAGGTTCAATCAACAATTCCGCGTCGTTTCAATTCAGAAACAACCGTACTGACAATACGAGTTACCTCTTCTGTGTTCACATTTTCATCTGCAGGACCAACCGGACAGCCGCCAACTGGTTCGTCGGTAAAGCCATGCGTGGAGAGCATACACTGCAATTCTCGACTTAACGTTTGCAGATCGGTCTGTTGTTCATCAGAAAGTGGTTGTCGCCCTCTTCCCATGTTGAAACCGCGTAGTTGAACAGATTCCCTGAATCCTTCCGGAAACTCCGCTGAATAGAGCATGACATCGAACAGTTTCAGCAGGTCGTATTGTAACTGCTTAGCTTGTGGTATGTTATGGCTGACGGTCAATTCATAAAGCCGTCTTGTTAATTCGGGAACAACTCCAGATGTTGCATTTGTTCCGCCATCGCATCCAATAAGCAGCATCGGCATTAATGCGGCATCCCAGCCGGTAAGAAAACTGAATTCCGGACGGTTTGGTTTCACTGCCTGAATCATGCGGATCATGTGAGGCAAATCGCCTGATGAATCTTTGATCGCGATGATTTTCTCGCATTCTTCGCTCAACCGCTGAACGGTAGGGACGTCAATCGGGCTGGCAAACATCGGGATGTTGTACAGAGTGACATCAATCGGTGTGTTGTTGCCGATTTCTCGAAAGTAAGCGTAAACCGAAGCAGGGCTTAATTTGTAGTAGAACGGAGCCACAATCGCGACTGCTCGCACGCCTAAATCGTAGTAATATTCGCAGGCTTTGATCGTTTCCTTCGCGTTTGCTTCAGCCGCACCTGCCAGAATTGGAACTCGCCCTGCGGTTTGGTCTGCAATAATTTTGGTGATCCGTTTTCGCTCTTCGATGGTGAAACGTGTAAATTCACCTGTGGAACCGTTTGGATACAGCCCATGCACTCCTTTTTCGATTAACCAGTCGATGTAGCGTCGTAATTCTGCCTCGTTAATCTCGCCAGCTTCGGTCATGGGGACCAAATTAGGAGTAAAAATTCCCTGCAATCGTTCAGCCATGTCTTTTTCCGTTTGCTTATCCTGTTGTCATCAAATTTTGTATCTGACGTCTGTCTTGCTTTAAGGGGAACTTTTATTAATTCAAAAAAAATGATTATTGAAAGGAGGGTAGACATTCTTGTCTGCCTTCAATAGAGCATACTCAAACGAGACAGACAGGAATGTCTGTACTCCTTTTGAATTAATAAGAGGCTCCCTTAACTTATCGGCAAGGATAGCCTGAAGTCTACCCCCTGTTGAGACAAAAAACGAGGTTGTCGGTCAGTAAGTAAAAAATAATGCTTCTCTGTAAGGCTGATCCGCATTATTCCTCCAAAACTTCTCTGAGTCTCTTTGCCAATATATCAAAATGGGCCGGTTTTTGAATGAAGCCGAACTCATTTTGGGCGGCTGTGCGGAACTGAAGAATATCCTCAGCGTAACCTGATGTTAAGAGTACTTTGATCTGTGGGTAAAGGGAACAGAATTTTTTCCCCAGTTCAATGCCGTTCATTCCGGGCATCGTCACATCTGTGTACAAAAGAGAAATTTCGCCATCGTAAGAAGCAGCTAAATGCAGGGCATCTTCCGGGCTGTTTGCTTTCAGAACAGAATATCCGAGTATTTCTAAAAGTGCAGCCACTGAATGAAGGACAATTTCTTCGTCGTCACAAAGCAGGATCGTTTCAGTGCCTCCTTTCGGTATCTCGATTTCGCCGGAATCCTGGTAATCGAATTCGGACTCTTCAAGTGATTCAGGCAAGTGAAGGGCAATAGCCGTTCCAATATTTTCTTCAGTTTCAATGGTGATAAACCCACCGCTGTTTGCCACATCTGCAAAGAGGGTCGAAAGCCCCAGACCAGTTCCCTGCCCGACAGGCTTGGTAGTGAAGAAAGGTTCAAAAATACGTTCTTTAACATCGGCTGACATTCCGCACCCGTTGTCCGTTACAATAATCCTCATATAGGAACCCGGTTGGCAATCGGGAGCAACTTCATTTTTTTCAAGGATGACAGAATCTGTTTGGACAGAAAGTGTGCCGCCGTTTGGCATCGCATCGCGAGCATTGATGACCAGGTTTGTGATTGCGCGTTCGATGTCACTTTCATCAGAAAAGACGAACAGTGGAGCGGGAGCCAATTGAAAAACCAGTTTGATTTCAGAACCAGCGATCCAATGCAGCATTTTCCTGTTTTGGGTAATTATCGTGTTGATATCAAAATAAGAAGCGTTTGGTTTTTTCTTGTGAGCAAAAGAAAGGAGTTGTTTTGTTAAATCAGAAGCAAGAGTTGCAGAATGCTTTATGGCTTTCATTGAGTCTCTGAAATTATCAGGATAATCTTTTCCGCAACGAGCCAACAGCAACTCTGCATTGCTTAGCACACCAACAAGAGCATTGTTAAATTCATGGGCCACCCCGGCGGCAAGTTGACCAACTGCTTCCATTTTTTGCGAGTGCCGTAGTTGGTCTTGCAGTTTTTGGTTCTCTTGTTCAACCTGCTTACGTTGGGAAATATCGACAACACTACCAACAATAAATTCTTCCTTGTTCAGTATAACGCGAACAACGTGTATTTCAACGGGATATACTTCGCCTGACTTTGCACGATGTTGAGAGATGTAAACAGTCGGTTTCTCGAAATCAATTTGTCGAATATGTTTATTTACCGTTGCCTCATCTGCCAATGCATCGACATCTGCAACGGTCATCTGTTTCAGTTCTGTAAGATTGTAGCCGAGTCGTTTCTGGGCCCTTTTGTTGGCATCGACAAATTTCCCTTCCAGGTCGTGAATGAATATTTGATAAGGGGCATGGTCGATCAGCGTTCGAAAACGTTGTTCGCTTAACTGTAATGCTTCTTCGGCTTTTTTTCGGTGAGTGATGTTTCGTCCATTGACAACAAGCCCCAGCACTTCACCATCATCCCCCCTGTAGGGATGGTAATGGACATCCACAGACAACTTGCCATGGGCAGGAAACTGGCACTCATTTTGGAAGTTGACCTGCTGGCCAGTGAAACAGCGTTGAGAATTAGGCTTGATGACGTTTGCAAAACAATCTTCATCGAACAGCTCCATCGCGGTCATTCCGACGAGTTCATCGGAAGTAAGTTCAAAGGCATCCAGATACGCTTGATTGGCGGCAAGATAAACGAAATTTGTATTCAGAATGGCTAGCATATCCGTGGAACTGGAAACAATTTCTCGATATTGCTTCAGTTCTTCTTCTGCTTTTTTTCGTTCGGTAATATCACGATTTACTCCGACGATGGCAATAATGTTTCCCTCTTCATCAAGCACCGGCGATTTGGTTGCTTCATAAACAACCTGGGTTCCATCAATGTTGGCTGTGGTTTCTCCATTGTACTTTAATCGTTTTGTTTTGATGATTTCATCATCACTCAGTCTACACTGTTCTGCCAGTTCCCAGGGAAATAGTTCAAAACAGGTCTTGCCTATGATTTCCTTCTGTGGGAGACCAACAGCATTTTCAAACGCCTTGTTGACAATTAGATTGCGCCCCTCGAGATCCTTAAAATAAATGATATCCGGAATCGTATTGATCAGCGCTTCCAATCGTTTATGCTGTCGCTTCAGTTCTATCTCTGCTTTTTTTCGTTCAGTAATATCACGGCTGATTCCCACAATCGCGGCGATATGGCCTTGTTCATCCAGTACCGGGGCTTTTGTTGTTTCAAAAAAGATGCGAGTATCGTTGATGACGGCTGAATCTTCTTCCGTAAAAATGCGATGTCTTGCGCTGAAAATTTCCTGGTCACTCTCATCGCATTGTTCAGCCAATTCGCGAGGAAGAATTTCAAAGCAGGTTTTGCCGATAATTTCCTCTTGTGGAATTCCAGCGATCTTTTCATACGCTTTGTTCACAATCAGATTGTGACCTTCGCGATCCTTAAAGAAGATGATATCCGGAATTGTTTGGATCAGCGCTTCCAGGCGTTCGTGTTCCCGTTTTAGTTCATGTTCAACTTTTTTTTGTTTTGTCAGGTCAGTCACAGCAATATACACACTCGACCAAACGGGTGATTTTGAATCAATAAAAATTCTCATCTGAGTATGTATTTTAATGCCATCGAGAGTCTGCACGATCGCTTCGGATTCAAAATCAGTTTTTCCTTCTGCCAGTAAGATCAATATTTTCCTGTAAACCGTAAACGACTCTTCGGTGAAAATTTTAGAAAGATCATCGGTCAATTCTTTTTTGCTTTTTGCACGATGAAGTTTGAGAGTTTCGAGATTCACATCCAGTATTTTGACCAGCTTGGAACACTCGATGACGACTTCAGGATGAGATTCAAAATAGGAACGAAAATCTTCAACGCCCTCTTTTCTGAGATCATCTATCTTCTGCTGCACGCTAGAAAAGTCTTCGTGCCACAAACTGACCGGGGCATTTTCGAACAGGAGGTTTTTGCAGGTGGCTTCACACTGATTCGCGCAAAGCACTGCTTTGTTTCTGCTTCCTTGTTTTGTATGAATGTGAGGTTCTCGCATATGACTCTCCATCTGCCAGCAGAAATATGTCCACTCTTGACGTTTGAGCTTACCTGCTTTGAATTGAATAGGCAACAAACAGTACGGGATGAGACTGGACATATTTGTATTGGACGACACAGAGCGTTAGTATCAGTGCGCCTGCTTTAGTTTCCCTGTCAGTCATTGTTTGTCATTGATTAAAGCCAATTTGAATTGCGCCGGCGATTCTGTATTTTATGGAGTTGTGTTGCGATGCCATTGTTTGTTCTTATTTCTTTTCTGGTGACTGTATTATTCTGTGTTCCTGTTAAAACGATGGGGCAGGTTCAGAAAGTTGATCAGGCTGAATTTCAAAAAGTGATTCGCACGACCGAACCGTTAACGCCTCAGCAGGAACGCTTGCAGTTGCATCTTCCGCCCGGCTTTGAAATTCAACTGGTGGCAGCCGAGCCGGATATCGCCAAGCCGATGAATATGGCGTTTGATGCCAAAGGACGCCTGTGGGTCACAACCACCTTGGAATATCCAATTCCTGCCAAGCAGGGAACCAAAGCTCGCGACAGCATTAAAATTCTTGAAGATACCAATGGCGATGGTCGAGCCGATGTTGTGAAGACGTTTGCAACCGGCCTGAACATCCCGCTTGGCATTATGCCTTATCAGGATGGCGTGATCTGTTACAGCATTCCGAATATCTGGTTTCTGCGTGATACCGATGGCGACGACAAAGCGGATAAAAAAGAAATTCTGTACGGACCGCTTGGCTTTGAACGCGACACGCATGGCATGTGCAACAGTTTTACCCGCGGTTACGACGGCTGGCTGTATGCAACACATGGGTTTAATAATCATACAGAACTTTCTGGAAAAGATGGGCATTCCATTTCAATGAAATCGGGCAATGTTTTTCGCATGCGTATGAATGGTGATCGGGTCGAACATTATTCGCATGGGTTGGTGAATCCATTTGGGATGACGTTCGATGCGGCAGGCGATCTGTTTGTTGCAGATTGCCATACCAAACCGATCAGTTTGATACTGCGGGAAGGATACTATCAAAGTTTTGGCAAGCCGGATGATGGCTTGGGTTACGTTCCCGATGTGATGGAACATCTGCATAATTCGACTGCGATTTCTGGCTTGGCGATCAGTGAAGCAAGCAGCTTCCCTCAAGAGTACGACCGCAACACGTTCGGCGGCAATGTAATGACCAGCCGCATCAATCGAGATAAATTACAACGGATCGGCTCCAGCATTCGTGCGGTTAAAAAGCCAGATTTCCTGATCGCGGATGATCCCTGGTTTCGCCCGGTTGATTTGAAATTTGGTCCCGATGGCGCCCTGTATGTGGCAGATTTCTACAACCGGATTATCGGGCATTATGAAGTCAGTCTGGATCACCCCGGTCGAGACAGACACCGCGGTCGCATTTGGCGAATCGTTTATCATGGCACCGATAAAAAGAAGAAAGCTCCTGCACGCTCCACCAATTTCGCTGCGATGTCGCTGGACGAACTATTCGCAGAACTCGCTGATTACAGTAGAGTGCGATGTATGATGGCTGCGGATCGCATTGTCGATCATTACCCGGCTCAAGCAATAGAACCCGCATTAAAAATAGTGCGAACTTCCGATCAACCAACTTCGCGTATTCATGCTTTATGGATTTTGAATCGGTTGCATCAACTCCCTTTTTCGGTTCTTTCCAAAGCAACAGGCGATTCCCATTCTGAAGTTCGCGTGCATGCTTATCGTGTTTTAGCTGAATATGTAGCCGGGCAGAAAGAACCGATTGCTTTATTGCTAAAAAAAGGAATGAGCGATGAGTCTCCAAGTGTTCGGCGAGCGGCGGTGCAGGCAGCTGCGGTTTATCGCCGGGAAGAAAGCATTCCGATTTTGCTGAAACTGTTTCACTCGACCAAGCCACAAGATGTTCATTTAAGGCATGTGATTAAAATCTCGTTGCGAGATCATTTCTTGAATACGCAGTGGTATAAAAAAACGATTGCCTCTATTGCCAAAGCAGATATTCCACTCGTTGCAGGAATTTCCCTGGCTTTGAAAAATGAACAAGCGGGTCGGTTTATTGTGGAGAATCTTGCGGTTCTTAATGAACGCGAACCAGAAAAAATGAGTACCTACATTACGTTCGCCAGTCAGTATGTCTCCCCCGAATTGGTTGACAAACTCGTTCAGGAAATTCGCACGCGATATCAACAGGATCAGGGATTCCAGCGAGTGCAACTGTTTTCGGTAAAGAATGGATTGGCAAAGCGAAATCAGAAATCACCTGCATCGGTCGATGATTGGGCAACAGAGCTTGCAGAGAATTTGCTGAAAAATGCAGGCGGGCCACAACCACTCGACTGGAAATATCTGCCAGCGACATCTGCTCCCAATCAACCGAATCCGTGGAAAGTGACCAGACGCCGTGCCAGTGAAGATGGCAAACAGAACACACCACTTTACAGTAGCTTGCCGGGCGGCGAGCGGGCGGTGGGAACTTATCGTTCCGGGCGATTTATGTTGCAGCCTGAATTCAGTTTCTATCTTTGTGGACACGATGGCTACCCCGGCAAGCCAAATCGGAAACTCAATTTTGTGAAACTTCGAGAGGCAAAGACGCGCAAAGTTCTCAAAACCTGGCAACCACCACGTCACGATGTTGCCAGACGATTCACTTGGGAAACGGGAGATAACGCCGGCAGCGAAGTTGTTGTTGAATTAGTGGATGAAAACAACGAAGCCGCATTCGCGTGGTTGGCAGCAGCACGTTTTTCAGAGCCGCGGCTCAACCCGTCCCGCATGAGTCAGCAGACAGAACAAGCGATTGAAATAATCGATACCTTTCAACTTCGACAGTTCCAAAAACGTCTTGTGCAATTGTTGCGAAACGGAAAAATGAATCGGCACTTAACTTCATTGACTGCGGCTGCGATTGTTAAGATGACCCCTGACGCACGCCTGCATACGTTGGCCGTTGCGCTCAATAACAATGGCCTCAGTTTAACACTTCGAAAGAAAATAATTGATGCAATTGTCCTACACCGTTCTGCTCAATCAAAAGAGTTAATTACTCAGGTCATGAATTCTGCCAGCTTTCAGGAACAGGTCGTTCTTGCGGACCAGCTTATTTCCGATACGTCTGGATTGCTGCTTCTGCTGGAATTACTCGAGAGCGGAAAAGCATCTGCCCGCATACTGGTGCAGCCGGAATTGGCGCAAAAAATGGCTTTATTAACAGACGAAAAACAAAAAGCAGAACTGATACAAATCATCAACAGTCTTCCCAAAGAAGACGAACGTATTTTGCAAGTGATCACATCACGAAAACAGAGCTACGCAAAATCCGGGGGAGACATTCAGGCAGGGAAAATCCTCTACGATAAAAGCTGTGCGGTCTGTCATCAAATGGGAGGCAAGGGGAAACAGGTCGGACCGAATCTGGATGGAATTGGCAACCGCGGGTTGGATCGTCTGTGTGAAGATGTTTTGGCACCGAACCGAAACGTCGATGTCGCGTTTCGCTCCAGCACTATTCTCACCGACGAAGGGAAAGTCTTTGTCGGTTTACTCAAAAACAGCGAAGGAGAACAGTGGACTTTGATCAACAACAAGGGCGACGCGATTCAAATTGCAGAGCAGAGTATCGACGAACATAAAAAATCGATGCTCTCTCCGATGCCCGCCAACCTGGGGGAGGATCTTAACGATGAACAATTCCGCAACCTGCTCGCATACTTGCTCAGCACTGTAAATTCCCGATAATTTTGGTAGAAACAGAAATACTTCGTAATGATTATCGGTTGCAGTTTCTTTGCGGTAGTCATTAACGAGGTTCTCAACTCGAACGTAGGTCAGGCTTTCCAGCCTGACAAATGTGGTGTCCAATATTATCACCTTTCGGCTTTCTAACGAACACCAAATGATAACTCAAAAGTCTGCGAGTTATTGTGTCAGGCTGGAAAGCCTAAGCTACGGTTTTTCAGCAAATCAGCGAATGAAAGTTTCGACTGAATTCAGGTTGTTATTGTTTTCCAAGGTTGATTGCAGGTATGGTATACGTGAGAATGGTTGCGAAGAAGACTTTCACCAGGGGACCTCTTTTTGCTGGCGACTTCCATCAATTTCAGTATTAACTGGAAATGGACAGGAATACGCCAGCATGGCTGGTTCATTCTGATTTCCGACACCAAATTGGATCCTGTTAGAAATTTGCGCGAAACGCAAAGAAATTAACCGTTAGTAATATGAAAAAAACAATCACTTTCTTTTTGCTTTTAGCCGCAACGGCGTGCGGTACTGTTTTTCTGGTCCCTGCAACTGCTGTTGCGCAAAACGCCCAGAAAGAAAAGAAGCAAGTTGAAAACCCAATCAACAATATCATCAATAAGTTTCTGGGCCGAAAACGAGGAATGCCCCGTGGACATCAAAAAGATGCTCTGCCGCAAGATGCAGTATCGAAAAAGAACAGTTACAAGAAAGATGCAATCGATCAACGCGCCCCTTCGGTTCGGGAGCATCAATCGCTGTTGAATTCTGCACAGACCCGCATGGAACATGGTCAGTATCCCGAGGCTGTAGAAATATTGCAAAGTCTTCTGGATCAATCGGCCGAATCGGTAATTCAGGGGAATGATGGGCAGTATCGTTCTGTCCGTTGGCTGACACATCGTCGAATCTTCGATCTTCCTGATCAAGCGAAACAGTTTTACGAAAAAACATATGGACCGCTTGCCCAGAAAATGCTTGACGAGGCATACCGGAATTCTGATTTCTCTAAAATCCGGAAGATTGCAGAGCGTTATTTTCACACGCAGGCAGGGTATGAAGCGGCTAATCGAATTGCAGCTTATCATGTCGATCAGGGAGAGTTTGCTGTTGCAGCAAACTGGTATGTTCGATTGGAAGATACAACGGCTCGGTTCGTCACAGATCCTCTCTGGAAATTGAAGGTAGGCGAAGTTTATCGCCAGGCGGCATTGAATGATCGCGAGCTGAGTGCCCCTGGTTCTTTCACCGATAAAGAACGTCAGGAATTACAAAGACGGCTCCCCAATGATTCGCTGGAGGATGTCCATGAACAATGGGACCAGTATCTTCGGGTGTTTAACCCGCCGTTAGCAGACTGGCTTTTTCCTGGCGGAAGTGCTCGGCGAAATGGGATGCCGAAGGGGACGCATCCCTTGTTGATGAGTGACTGGCAACAAGGGATGACGGAGCATCCTCAAATCCGTCAACAGATTGCTCAACTACTTGAAGATTTGAAGATTGATCAAACTCCCGCGATCCCGATGATGCAGCCTGTGACCATTGGCAAGCGTGTGGTGATGCGAACGCTGGAAGGTCTTAAAGCGATTGATATTGAAACCGGGGAACTTATTTGGGAATCGCGTGAAAAATATTCACCTGCGATGCTCTTGGCGGGAACTTCGACCAATCGGAATCACGAAATCAAGCTTGGTAACAATATGCA
>Ga0316209_1002500_pt1 | contig 14697 bp, 14 predicted proteins | sample 6monopyrite_MG_FD_204945 | JGI IMG/M metagenome (GOLD analysis project Ga0316209, IMG submission 204945) | Microbial mat bacterial communities from mineral coupon in-situ incubated in ocean water Damariscotta River, Maine, United States -... | ecosystem: Environmental > Aquatic > Marine >...
CTCTGCTTTATGCGCAAGCTCAAGTGCTTGCTGCATCCAGTATTCATCGGTGTATTGCATGTTTAAAAACCAGTACAGTTAATAGAGGGCAAGTCTCTATTTTAAGCCTGGTTCACTCCCACTCAATAACACGCATTTAATAATACGTTTAATAACAATAGGTTAAATGCATTAGTTTGTAATTGCATGATGGTTGCGTGTACCTTTGTAGCTATTAAGTGGTTAGGAGCGTATGATTTTGCGCTATATGCCGCATATTATATTGCAAATTGCGGACAAGATTAACGGTTAAATTTTGTTTCTGTAAAAAAACCACCTTTCAAGCTGGTAAAGAGGTGTAAGAGGTCATTTTTTAGACCCAAAAGCCGCTTCAATTGCTTTATCTAGCTCTTTAGCTGCTACTGCTTCTTTTACCTGCTCAATAACAGTAACCATATTATCTAAAGCACCAACAACTATAGCTGTCTTATCTTTCGCAAGCTGTAGCACCCTATTACCGTACTTAATTTCCAAGTACCACTCATTACCATTATTTGTATAAAACCACTTGTTCACACGTTTTTGTACTGTAGTACTTGTTTTATTACCATCCTCATCAGTTTCTGTAACCGTCTTTTTACCAAAATACTCTTCACCGCTTAATGCTGCTTGTACAGCAAGTATTTGCTCATCTAACTTAGCTAATAGCTTGCTACGGCGTACAGTAGGTTTATCCACTACTTTACGCTTTAGGGATTCTGACAGATTAAACGAAGAAAGGATGGTTTTTGCTGCTTGTCGTGTCATTGTAGTTACCTCGTTGGTTTAAAGTAACTACAGCTTAGTTTCAGATTAAGGAAAGGACGACCGATTAGTAGGTTATATGATGTTTTTCTATGGGGGTATATATATGCACTCAAGAAACCATAGCTCGTCCGAGCTGGCCACATTATGGTATCAGCATTGTTTTACATGCCCGCTTACAACCCATAACGACATATGAAAGATGATATATTAGGCTTTGCTTTGCTAACGGAGTTATGCAGCGCTGTATATTTAACTGTGTAAGGTGGTATCGAAAAATGATAAAAGAAATATATCAACAATTGTTGTTACCCCCTACAATTGGGCAGTATATCAACAGTGAATATACACAAACGTTAGTGGTAATAAAAATATGACAACAGAAGAACTTTTAAATAAAGGATATTTCCCAAAAGAGTTACCTCCTTGTTTTTTTACCGATTTATTAGGAGCGAATTTTAATACAATATCAGCTGATTTGGTTAGTAACGAGACCGCAAGACAAACTGCATTTATGAATACAGCAAATGCTTTAACTACCCTAACTCCAGCTCAAATTAGAGAAGAGAAATTAAGACTTAAACAAGTTTTCAAGAATAGATTGAATTATTCTGAATGTGGTCAATATTCAATTCCTAAGCCTGGGTTGGCTAGAAATATTATTAAAATCCCGAATCCTCTACATCAAGGAAAATTGGCAGACACTATCGCAAACAATTATAGTGATATTGAAAAACTTTTCGAAAAATCAAATTTGTCTACAACAAAACCAAAACTTGAAACTGAAACATCTCAAGGGAAAAGATCAGTAAAACATGACAACTTTGGGTTATTTAAAGAATTATGTATTGTCAATTCATTTAAATATTCTATCCAACTGAAAACAGATATTGCAAAGTTTTACCCTTCGATTTACACGCATTCTATTCCTTGGGTCACTTTCGGTGGAAAGGATAAATACAAGAAAAACAGAGCCCTACACAAAAATGATTCTTCTAAAATAAACGTTATTTATGGCAATGATATAGACGATAGGTTTATGTGGTGTCAGAACCAACAGACAATGGGAATTCCCGTTGGTCCAGATACATCATTTATTGCCGCAGAGATTATTGCTTGCTATATTGATGAATTATTTGAAAAAAAGCTTAAAAAAAAGAAGATTGATTTTGTAGGCTATAGATACTATGACGATTTTTCGCTGTATTTTAATACAGAATTAGATGCCCAAATTGCGCTTACTGAATTAAAATCGATATTAAATGAATTTGAACTTAGAATTAATGATGATAAAACAATAATTAATAGAACTCATAATGAACTTGAAAGTGACTGGGCTCTGGCTATCAAGTCTTTTTATTTTAGACCTTCAGAAAATGATCAAAAAGAAGATATTTGGAATTTCTTTTCAATAGCGTTTAAATTTTCAGAGAAGTACCCGAATGAAAGTGTCCTCCGCCTTGCAGTAAATAAATTCAATTTTGTTCGAATTGAAAAACATAATTGGAACTTTTTTGAATCCTTGGTTTTTAGGTTGGGGTTAACTGAGACAGGTGTTTTGCAAAAAATAGCGAAATTATTAATATCATATAAGAACTTAGTGAATAAACCTAAACTGAAATGTTTTTGCCTTGAAGTCATTGGTCGACATGCCGAAAAAAAACATGATTATGAATTAACATGGGCTCTTTGGTTATTAAACCATTTCAATATTCAACCAAATAAAGAAATATTTGAAATTGTATTAGAAAGTAAATGCAGTTGTGCATGTATTATTGCCCTTGATTTATTAAATAGAAATAATCGAATTAAAGCTTTTGATTATTCTTCGTTGATAAATGATCTAACAACTGAAAACTTAAATAATAGAAATTGGTTATTAGTATATGAAACAGTATATAAAGGATGGGTTCCTGGAGTTCCATCTTCAGTTGTCACAGATCATTTTTATTTTGACCTAATAAAATCAAAAAATATCAATTTTTATGATTCATCTAGAAATTTAGAACCGTTAAAAACCGAACGGTCAAATTTGAAGAAAATAGATATAAAAATTAATCAACTTTCAGATTACATAACCAAATACAAAATTACCGAAGGTTTAGTTGAATCTGATATTCAAAAGTTGGCTGCCAATTTAAAACTGGCTTCTTTTGAACAAATGACAACTAGAAAAAAAGTGCAAGACAAATTAGTAGAATCTGATTTAAAAATAAAAGAACTGATTCAGAGCGTATCTTCAATTCAATCGGACTTGAAGAAGTTTGATAAAAGAAAACCATATTACGTTATAGAAAAAAGACTTGAAGAACTTGCGCTCCTTACTTCGAAAGAAATTGAAGCTGAAGCTAGGGAAGATAAAGCATTACTGTTTGACCCAAAATATGAAGAATAAAACCGCTAACAATATGTGTAGTGCATAGCACCTTCTTGGATGTTACGGCACCATACACAGAATGTTGAAAAAAATGTTTAGAAATATGAAAAACACATAATTCAAACGTTAATATCCGCTGTTGGCAGAACTTGCTAATTAAACTAGAAATATAAAACCCATCAAATTAGTGCCAGTTCACATACTAACTTTAATACCATTGTGACTTTTCAAGTCTGAGCCACTACAAATAACCTTAGATAATTTTCACGACCTCTACAGCATTAGCAAGTTTGACATCGTTTACATCAATATATCTGAGAGTGTTTGATACGTGGCTATGACGTGCTAACGCCTGTATTACACGTATATTAATTTGATTCTCAGCAAGCGCTGTAATGTACTGTCTGCGACCGCTGTGCGAGCTTGCTCCACTAACGCCAGCTTTTGCATAGAATTTAGCAAATAACTGCACAATTGTAAGCGGGCTAAAACTGCCTCCTTTTTGGCTCACTATCAGCGGTGCATTAGGCGCTTTAAACACACACACAGCGTCTACGTAGCGTTGTAATGCTTTTTGCAGGGCAGTGCTTACGATAACACGATTGCGCTGCGAGCCCTTAGTCATATGCGCGTTAAGAACAATCTGCGTTTTTACTTTGCGATTGTCGTCAACTATATCGCTAAGCTTCAATGCACTAATTTCACAAGCGCGTAACCCACCCAAAAAGCTTAAATAAAAAATAGCCCTGTTACGCTCACTGTATTTGTGAGCGTCGATTACTGCTATGACCCTCTTAAATTCTGCATTAGTTAAAACTCTTGCTTGCTTTGCCATTCTAGTCCCCTAAATGTTATCTCTTATTAGCTATAAGCATAAGAGATAATATTTAATTGGACGACCTCAATTACAGATTATTTACATATATTGTAAATCTCAATAATCCTACATTTTAACCTGTGCTGCGTACATCCTTGTACTAATTGCACTTATTCGTAACTTTCTATTAAGTGTACATTGTCATCTATTTCAAGCGCTGTAATATACATACGTAAACCTCCTTTGCTATGTTGTGTAACTACCTGCAAGTCGTATAATGTTTTGTCATCACAGTGGCAATTAACGTCAAAGTCATACACATCTATCTTGCAGTTGCAATTATCATCATCACACGTTGTAGCTTTAAAACGTGCGTTGTATTCTTTAATTAAACGTTTATGCATTTCGCGTGTTAAGTAGTTTGTTTCAGCCACCAATTTAACTTGTTCTGTATAATTCATTGTATTTCTCCTTACCAAACAGCTTCGTTAGTTACATGCCCAAGCTCTTCTGCCATCTCGTATATACTGTTTATAGTAACTTCACGTGTTTCACCTTTATTGTTAACAGCAATTGCAAACCCGCTTAAATAGCGCATCTTTTCTTTGCCAATTTCCATTAATATAGCAACTTCGCCATCAACTAAATGCTCAGCCAACCCTTTTGCAACATTAACCTCATAACATCCGTCTTTGTCTACATTAAGTTCTTTTTTTATACCTTCAATATCATCGCAGTCCTCGTAGTCGCCCTCATCAAAGTAATAACCACTTATCATGCTTGCCCCTTCCAAATCTTCGCTTAGTAGTGCATATGTACCCTTGTCGTCTGTGTGCTCAACAATATCAAAATTCATGTAACACATGCTTTCTACCCAATTTTTAAAACTTTCATATTCTTTTACTTTAAAATAATTACTACGTGTAAATGTATTGTAATTAGCCATTGTAATACCCTCTTAGTGTGTTAGTTCTTTGCTGCTATCAACTATCGTTGTTCTAACTTTCATACCAGTACATTCAACATCAGCGTTTAATTTTTCAATTAATTTATCAGCCGCGTCTTCAACCTCAAAAATTATGTTTTCAACACTTTTACAATCAACAACCCAATTAACGCTTCTTGTCATGCAAACATCATTACCATGTACCGTACTTTCAAAACCTAAATCTATGTCTGTTAACATTTCCGCCCACGCTTCAGCATCTTCTATGCTTCGCGTCGTAAAACGCACATCATATTCATATATATTTACTTGCATAATCTTCACCCTGTAGTTAAGTCTAATATGCCGCAAGCAGAGGAAATAATTGCTTATAAAAAGGCTTGCGACATAATAGATAATTTACAGCTAAAACTTTATTGCTTTAACTTGTATACAAGTATAAATGTTTGCTACATGACATTCTTATGACTATAATACTTAAAGTACATATGTCATGAGGTTAAGAGTATGGCGAATAGAAAACACGACCAATGGATAGACAAGAAGCTATTTGTAGTAACGTTTAAGGGACGTAAACCACGTGCCCTTTTCTGGCGTAAAGACGTTTACAAAGAATGGTTCGAGTATGCAAAGCTACACGGAAAATACCCTAAACAATTTGGGAATTTGTCTAAGTTTAATTTTGCAGACTGGTGGAAACACCCAAAGCATGGCTTTGAGTTGTTTTGCGAGCCTTATGTAGAAGATTGCATTACGCCTGTTACCAACGCTAAAACGTACAAACAGGAAGAAAGACACTTATTGTATGACGTGGATTTAGATACAGACATTGATAAGCTTGTTTTCAAGTTTCAGAATATGCTTATCAAGCATAATGCTAAAGCATATACAAAATCACGTTCAGCATTCCAGCCTTCAAAGCCAATGAAAAATATTAAGCTTTATGATGCTGAATATGAGCACAATGAGAAAAAAGGATTGCCAATTAGACTAAGCAATCCACGTAAAGTATACAAATTGACACAGCAAGGAATAACACAAACAGAGATTGCTTATAAACTAGGCTTTTATGCTGGTATAGCGACACACAAAGACCCAGTTACTAATAGCGTAGTGTTTAGCATGCCAATAACTAACGAAGATGTTTATGAATGGAAGTTAGCTACTGCTGGCAAAGGTAATACTACAAAGCAGGTGTACACAGAAACGCACAAAGATCATGCATGTGATATACGTTATAAGTCTGCGATTAGGCGTGTAGCGCGAGATTTAAAGCAATGCAAAGCAATATTTAAAAATATCGAAAAAGGTACTTTTCCGTAAAAGGCCAGCGAAAATGTTATCTTTTACCATGCATATGTATAGAAGATAACATTCATCTTAGGCGCCAGTTAAACAACTGTTGTTTTTACCTATTGTTTCAATGACTTAGCGAACAATGTTAACTAATGTGTATTAGTTAATATTTCACTGCCTCTGCAACTTCATTGAGGCTGCCTACAATAAGCAAAAAACCGTGCAAAACTGCACGTTTTTTCTACACTTATACTAATGCATCTAAAATCATTGAAATATAGCCCTTATTAGCTACTACCTATCACCTCTTTGGTCGCTGTATTATGAAATTGACACAAGCAGAAAAAAAACGTGTAGAAAAGTTACAGAAAATCCTCACCAAATTACAGAATGGAGAGCATGTCCAAAATAGGACATTGGAAACATGGCTATCAGAAGATGAATATGCAGAACTAGATAATGAATGGCAAAAACAAAAGGAGCTACGTGAAGAATTAAAAGACAAACCAGATGAGATAATTGAATACGAAAAACGTTTACGCAAAGCACTATTTGCATACAAAAAAGCTGATGCGAACAGTACACGAGATAATAGTAAAGCTACAAAAAAAGGCTTTGGTGATGCTGATACTCATTTTGAAAGACTACTAGAATATTTACAAGAAATTTTACATGCTGACTGTACTTTGGAGTTTTGGTTTGATAGAAACATAAGCTTTGAACATGGTGAAGAACCTGGCTTAGATCCTATCAACATACCCCGTGTAGTTACTTCTCGCAGCTTAGACTGCCAATCAACTCACTACCTTAAACTAAGCAAGAATCAAGTTAAACAAGATGTAGTTTCAAATGCTATAAATCAAATACACAATCAAGTTGATTCTAAAGGATTTAAAGATAAGCTTAATAAGTTAAAGGCCAGTATCAATAAGTAATCTGTGTATCGATTAGTGTATTAGAATATAGATATTCTTACTGTTACCAATTATTTGTTATCCTATGTATTAATGATGTAGTTCGTTTTAAATGTTTTATGTAGATATTTTAGGTATATGAATACAACAAGGCATTTCATATGCCAAGTGTTTCATTACTACTCATTTGCAGGCTTAACAGCGCAGTACAAATAGCTTTCACTTAAAAGTGGCAATGCTCGCTTCTACAATCCATATTGGTTATATTGAATTCTTTCGCTATGTAATTAATCCAACCGTTACTACTAAACCTATCTATATCAACAAGGTTATTTCTTTCAGTTTTATACTCAATCACTTCAGCCAGTGTCATTCCTTCCTGCTTAGCAAGCCAAAGCAAACTACTAACATTCTCTCTTGTTTTATTCGCTTTATCCCAACAAAACTGCACTTCTTCCCTTAAGCGCCTTTGTGTTATGTAATTAGGTATTGCAATTGCAAGATGGTAATGTAAACGCTGATGGTTTTTTTTCAACCCTTCAAGTATCGCAGCTACTTTTAGTCTTTTTGATTTATTCTTATATGCACGCCTGTATATCCGCTCATTTAAGTAATGCAAAAACACACCAAATACTCTTTCAGCTATAATTCTGTTGCTTTCATTTTTTGCAAAGGTCAATGTAACTGCATGTGTGAAATTGACGTCAATACTACAAATCCATTCTTCAAATAAATTTAAATCCACATACTCATAATTTAATCTATTTCGTAAAACTTGTAATTCATTCATAAACACCTCTTACTTTATTTATGAATTACTACAATTTTAAGGTTTTATATATGCCAAACAGATAAATACTACAAATATAGAGAGGGATTAAATTATGATTGATTTAGTATATGAGCAATTAAGAAACGACAGCGTATGTGAAAGTGCCTGTCAATTTAGCAGAGAATTTTTAGGTAAAAGCGCAAGCTATTACAGCGTACTAAAATCACGAAATCAGCAACCAACAACTGACGTACTATTTACACTGGAATATGCATTAAAAAATAAGGCTGAAGCATATAGCAGCAATCGTTATCCTTTCTTTATTCGCACACGCAACCATTTATTACAATTACAGACTGACGTAAGAGAGTATAGAGAAAACAGAATTATGGAGAAGTTTATGAGCAACAAAGATGCGATTTAAGGAGTTTAGTAACGAAGCTGACAATATACGATTCACTAAGCTTATATTTGATAAAGCACTGAAATCATTAGTAGTGAGATATAAGAAACGGCTAGAAATCTATAAGAACAAACAACGAATAGCTAAGCAACAAATTAAAAACAGGAAAACACGGTCACTTAGAAATGACACAACAATTGGAGTAAACTCACCAGAAAGACCTAAAAGATGAAATGGATAGCGTAATGATATAGCCAATTAGTGTTAGTATATTATCTCAGCTATCAAGATCAATAGTGTTTTCTTCACCAAACCACCCTTTTGCTTTAACTATTACATCTTCTGGTGGGTTATGATAAAAAACTGCTAACCTCTCCTTTGCTCTAGTACAGCAAACATAGAATATCTTTTGGGTGCGATATATAACAGTATCACGACCTTGACCTGTAAATAAACTTTCAAAATTATAGTTATTCCAATTACCGTTGTCTAAGATAACTAAAACATTTGAAAACTCAGTTCCTTTAGTCTTGTGTTGAGTTGTGAAAGGAGTAAAACCTTCTAGATAATCATAGAGATTTTGAAATTGATAAAATGGTATTGCACCTACTTGCTGATATAGGTATTTCTTATTTTCCATAAACCTTGTCAATCTATCATCTATTACAGCTATACCATATTCATCTGCTTCCTTTATTATTTCTTCAATTGTTTTCTCACCGACATTAGTTAGGGATTCTATATTTTCTTTTAGTTTCTTTTTTGCATCTATTGATAAAACTCTAAAATCCGTATGACGTAGAAATTCATTGATTCTATTTTCATTATACAATCTAATATTATGCTGGATTTTAAACAAATGCTTAATCAGGTCATCTCGTTTAGATGCTATCTTCCCTTCACCATCTGCATAATCTTTTTTATCATCAATTAACTGATCTTTATCGACATAGAATGACGAAATTTCATCATAAGGAGACTGCAATGCTTCTCGATATTCATTAGGATGCTCATCAATATATTGCTGCATTCCCTTAGTTGGTGAAACCGCATTCAACTCTTTACCTGTTTTACTATTTTGTAGTTCGTTAATGACTTCTTCAAATGATTTGTTTTCAGTTTCTATTACATCCTCATTTTGTTTAATATGCTTTTTTATTCTGTATACAAAGTCTATAATCTTATCGGCATCATATATTATCATAAGGCCTTCAAATCCTGCTTTTCCAGCTATGAGATTATGGGTAAGATTTAATTCTTTAGTATGTTCTGCATCTGTAAAATCCCAACCTAAATATCCTCTAACTCTATTCAGGTCGTCATTATTAGAATACAAGAACAATACATGTCCGTTATTAACTTGACCTTCTGCATTCATATTGGGCGCTAAAATATCATCTGATGGATGCTGTGTTAGACCATCGCTTCTTAGATGATTTGCAAGATCTATTATTAATTTAGGGTTACGCCTATTCTGTTCTTTTTTTACTTCTTTTACTTGAGCATCACCATCGCCTTTGTATTCATCAAGGTTGCCAATGCTTCCATCATATATTGACTGCATAGCATCACCAAAAAATCCAACCACGCAATTATTATTTGATTTTTTAAAGTGCTGAAGCAATATTTGAATTACAGCCTTATCAGTATCTTGGTATTCATCAACAAAGATATACGGGTATCTATCCTTAGTAACTGAGCAGAGTTTCTTATGTGTTTCATACATTCGATCAGCAACTATTAACAACTCATCATGAGAAATGATGCCATTCTTAATTTTCAAAAACTCTTTATACTGAATACCATCCTCGAGGTGATCAAAATAATCTCTAGAAAGTTCTACACCTTCATTTGGATTTTTAAATCTTGTCTGCTCATCATCATTGATCAAATCAATAATTACGCCTTTGAGCTCATCCTGATAATGTTTTATATTACCCCATAGAAACTCATGAATTGTAGACACATGTAAGTTAGGATGATCAACCCTTTCCTCGATCTCCTTAACTGCAGCGTTCGTATACGTAATACAAGCAATATTTGCTAATGGCTTTATTTCTAGTACCGCTCGTATTATCTCAACAAGCGAATAAGTCTTTCCACTTCCTGCGCCGCCACTAAGCAAAAAATCATGACCGATTTTAACAAGATCAATTATCTCCTGGGCTTCTTCTGTATATTCTTGACAGTCTAATTCGTGCGAAGCCATTCCATGCCCTCTTTTATGTACAGCGGTACTTTCCAGTTAGAAAACTCTACCCCGTCTTCTGTCTTGCTATTTAATAAAATTTCGATAGCTAGCGATGGTTTGCTGCCTACAGCCTTTTCTGCGAACACAAAAGCATCTACGTCTGCATCATTATTCACGTACATATCAAACCATTTTTTTGTTAGAGATGGGAATAAGCCTGAGTCAGTTCCTAGTAGCCCTTTATTAATATAAAAGAATGCATCTTCGAAACTACGTCCACAATAGTCTTCTTCAGTAGTTTGATAGCATATTAACAATCCACCTGTGTCACTTTGCTGCCAACTACCGTCACCTTTTGATAGTACTTTCTGCTTGAGTTGTAAGCTAAGAAAATAATTTAAATCTTCTCTTTGTTTATCGTGGAAAAACAATAGTGAATTATTTGATGTTTTCTCAGCTTTTTCATCAATTGGACTACAAGTTATTTCCTCAGTGATAGGATTTCCATTTTTATACGTTTTAGGCGTTACCCCATCGTCATCAAACTGCGGCTCTTCATAGTAACTATCGATATCTGTAATAATTAATGTTTTAACGCCGATAAAATCAATGAATTTTTCAAAGGTTTGAGAATGAGCACCCACTTCGACTATCGATATGTTTTGGGAAAGTAACGGGATTACGTTATCATCCGCGGATTCTTGATCAACTTTTTTCATCATTGCAGGCAGCAAGATCCTTTCCGTATCACCTTCTATTAGAATAGCTTTATCTGCAAAAAATAATTCAGATCGATTCAAAGTCAAATATTGCTTTAAAAACTTAAAGTGTTGTTTGTAGATGGCATCTTCGTTTTGATCTGCTGAGCTATACTCTTTTTTAAGAGCCTTTAAGTTTCTTGATTCAACACTATTGCTACTATCGTCCTTATTCAGATACTTAATGTCGTCAAAATCACATTCTGATACTATGTGTGACGAATGAGTACTGATTATGGTCTGTAATTGTATTTCTAAACCATCTTCACGCTTTCTACTTTCTTTAAGCAATGTTTTAATATTATTAATGAAGATGTACTGCATTTGTGGGTGAGTGTGCGCTTCTGGCTCTTCAATAAATAAAAGATTAATAGCAGCTGGTTTCTCTTTCAACGACCTCCGAAATTCACCTAACAAGAGTTCTATTTCAAATATCATGCTTATCAAGTTCATATATCCTAAGCCATTATAGTGCTCGGGTAAGTCATGATTATCTTGGGAATACAAAACTGTAGTATTCTCCTCTAAAAGTTCTCTATGCTGTAGTGTAGAAGCAATTTTTACAGCAGTCTCATTATTCCTAATACCACCAAACTTTTTGACTTTTTGCATGAGCTCACTAAACATATCCCCATATATGTCGCTCAATTCTTGATCTGTGTCACGTAACTTTTTCTTAAATTTCTCTACAACAACTTCCTGCTCTTCTGTTTCTGACGTTCTTTTGTATATACGTGATGTTTGTGCGGAAAGAGTTTTATCATTATCTTTATTAGTAACGCTTCGCTTAGCACTAACATATTTAAATGCTAATACATCTCGTAAGTTTATACCTTCTTTTATTAAATCCGTGTAAACGGATTCATCGTCATGCAATAAACTTTTCTTCGCTATGGGACCAAAATATTCCACATGACGCTCTTTTAAAAACAAGGCCGCATCTTCATTATATTTATTTTTATTAGCTTGATATTCCAGCTTCATTTCACCGAGACGGTGATGATCGATTTTATATTCAAAACTTAAAACAATATTATTATCTTCTGGTTTTAAGCTCATAATTAACGAACTTAATTGAGATAGGTCATCAAATTCATCGTATTCAATAAACACCTTTAAGTCGATACCAAGGGGAATATACTCTTGCTCCCCTACAATTTCATGACTGCCTTCAACAATCTTAATCAATTCTTTTTTAAGATCCACATTAAAATCATCAATTGTTATACGTTTTTTATCTGATGAATTCAGGAATTTATCCAGTACAGCTAAGACGGAAGTTTTTCCTGTATTGTTTTTACCAATTATTAATGAAAGATCCTTTTCAAGGTCTATAACAAAAGATTTCAACAATCTAAAATTATCTATTTTTATTTTTTTTATTATCAATTATATATTCCTTATATAAATCTTTCATAACAATCAGTTTGAATATCACATGAGCTTATATAAATTCTTTTGTTTACCGCTATCTCAAGAACTTGTTAAATTACCTGATTACCTGATTACCTGATTACCTGATTCTAAAACCATACGCATAGACTACCATTGATCAAGTTATTCCGAAATTCTTTATTTGTTCTTGATAAGAATCAGCTAATATTGCTATCAACTTTCTAGCAACATTCGTCCACCTTCAGTGTCACGGAGGTCTTTTGTAAATTGATTTTTAATCTTATCGATTTCTACGTGACCATAATGGTTCTGTATAAAATCTATACCGCAGCCCATTACTTTAGATAGATTGAAAATATCAGCACCTTTATAAAGTTCAAATGTGGCATATGTATGCCTTAAACAGTAATAAACGATATTTTTTTTACCCTTATCTAACTCTGTATCCTTCAGCATTGATTTCCATTCTTTGTAATAGACGCTTTTGTTTAACTGCACACCCGTTTCATTATCTACAAATATATAATCATCGCCTCTTGTGTGATTTGATAATTTTTTGAGGCGTATAAACGGGTTCCCAAGCCTACAAATTGCCGTTCTCGCTGCACCTGTTTTTGTTTTGCTTGCTGGTAAATTAATTTTTGCACGTTTTTTACTTACTTGCTCTTCGTTTTCTATTACTTTTTCGTCATACAATTCAATATCATGCCATTGCAACCTACGCGCTTCGCCTAAACGTATACCTGAATTACACAATATAAGGGTAAATTCCTTTATAAATTTCCGTTGCTCTGCTTGCTTATCGTTATTTACAAAGTGTTTTTGATGCCATCGTTGCATATGCGTGTATATGGTGTTCCATTCTTGTGGGCTTAATGAATCCCTATTAATTTTCTCACCACTTTTGCTAATTTTTTCCCATTCACCAAAATGTGGTTCGTACCCACTACGTATAAAGCTCTTTTCTTTAGCAAATTTATACAGTGTTTTTATAGTCCCACGTTCGTTATACAATGTCATTAATGTAACATTAGGCGCTGCTTCCTTTCTAAATACACGATAACCCTCAAATTTATCTTCATTAATTTTCGACAAGCCAGTACTTTCACCAACAAATCTTAAAAAATGATTCATTCTGGTTTCAAGCGTACTAACAAATCCTCGTGTAATTGATCCTTGTTTATGGCGGTTTAATTGGTGCTCGATAAATGCATCGGTTAATTCTTTTGCTTTTCGATCAAAAATTGGCTGGTCGTTTCGTGCTTTAGCTATGTAATCTAAATATATATTTCTTGCTCGTTCTCGTGCTAAATCAATATCTCTAGTACGCAGTGATTTTTTAATGGCTTTTTGTTCTTCTCTAACCCAAATATAAACCTGCCATACCTTGCCACTTTGAGCGACTCTAAAAATCTTAATCTCACCATCAAATAGCTCATGTTCTTCTAATTTTGTGTTGCCCTTGCTTTTGCGTGGCTTCCTTTTAGGCTTTTCGTTAACGGTATCAGCGCTCTGTGCAGCAATGATTTCTTTCCAATATTGTGTCGCTACACGTTTAGCACGTTCCAAGTCCTTTTGTCGTGTTGATTTGCGTATGTAGGCTTGCTCCGTGCCGTTCCACAGTCTAAATTGCCATACATCTTTACTTTGCTTAGTCCTATAAAGCAAAAACTCGTTGCCATGCACTTCTACTTTTTCAGTATAAAAATGTTGGTCAACGAGTTCTGTTGTTTTTATTGCTGCCACTAATTTCTGCCAATAGTTGTTTGTAGTTGCAAGTAACTTGCGTGTACAAAAACATAATATAGCATAAAATCAGTAACTTATTTGTAACTTGCCAAAATATTGCGTGTAACTAAATATTTAATTATTACATATAAATCAACAAGTTAAGCGATTTACTTTGTAGTTATATTATTCCCACTCAATCGTGCCCGGTGGTTTACCGGTAATGTCATACACTACACGTGAAATACCATCCACTTCGTTAACAATACGGCGGCACACATGATCAAGAAAATCATAAGGCAGGTGCGCCCAACGAG
>Ga0316209_1002503_pt1 | contig 14674 bp, 11 predicted proteins | sample 6monopyrite_MG_FD_204945 | JGI IMG/M metagenome (GOLD analysis project Ga0316209, IMG submission 204945) | Microbial mat bacterial communities from mineral coupon in-situ incubated in ocean water Damariscotta River, Maine, United States -... | ecosystem: Environmental > Aquatic > Marine >...
TGGCGGCCCTGCAGAACGAAGATGTGGAGTATATTTTCGGTGTTCCCGGCGAGGAAAACCTTGATTTTCTCGACTCCCTCAGCCGCTCGTCGATCCGCTTTGTTCTCACCCGTCACGAGCAAGCGGCGGGCTTCATGGCGGCCACCTATGGGCGCCTGACGGGCAGGCCCGGCGTCTGTCTGGCCACCCTCGGCCCGGGCGCCACCAACCTTGTCACCGCCGCCGCCTATGCGCAGCTTGGGGCGATGCCGCTGTTGATGATCACCGGGCAGAAGCCGATCAGGGCTGGCAAACAGGGGCGTTTCCAGATTGTCGATGTGGTCAACATGATGCGGCCGCTGACCAAGTTTACCCGCCAGATCGTCACCGCCGGAAGCATCCCGTCTTTGGTGCGCGAGGCCTTCCGCGTTGCAGGGGAAGAACGCCCGGGTGCTGTCCATCTTGAATTGCCCGAGGATATCGCGGCGGATATGACCGACGACGGGCAGTTGTTCGACGTGAAGCCTGCCCAAATCCCCGAATGCAGCGAGGCCGGTATAGAACAGGCAGTGCGCATGATCCGGCAGGCGCGCCATCCGCTTTTGCTGGTCGGAGCCGGGGCCAACCGGCAAAACGCGATTCCCGCTCTCAGGGATTTTGTCGAGAAAACCGGCATCTCCTTCTTCAACACCCAGATGGGCATGGGGGTGATTGGCGGCGATCATCCGCGGTTTATCGGCACCACGGCCTTGTCCTCGGACGATTACGTGCATTGTGCCATCGATCATGCCGATCTGATCATCAATGCCGGGCACGATGTGGTCGAAAAGCCACCGTTCTTCATGGCGCACGGTGGCACCAAGGTCATCCATGTCAATTTCAGCGCGGCGCGGGTGGACCGGGTCTATTTTCCGCAAGCGGAGCTGGTTGGCGATATCGGCGCGACCTTTCGCAAGCTATGCGTGGCGCTGAAGCCGGTTGCGACACATGAAACCGCGTATTTCGAGCGGGTGCGTGCCCATGTTCTGAACCATATCAGCGAAAACACCGATGACGCGCGCTTTCCCATGGTGCCGCAGCGTATCGTGGCGGATGTGCGGCGGGTCATGCCCGAGAATGGCATCATCGCGCTAGACAACGGGATGTACAAAATCTGGTTTGCCCGGAATTACCGTGCCATGCAGCCCAACACGGTGCTTCTGGACAACGCGCTGGCGACGATGGGTGCGGGCCTGCCCGCGGCGATTGCGGCCAGCATCCTGAACCCGCAAAAGCGCGTCATGGCGATCTGCGGCGACGGGGGCTTCATGATGAATTCGCAGGAAATGGAAACCGCGGTGCGACTTGGTCTGAACCTCGTGGTGCTGGTCTTGCGCGACAATTCCTATGGCATGATCCGCTGGAAACAGGCGGTCGACGGGCTGCCGGACTGGGGGCTGACCTTTGGCAACCCCAATTTCGTTGTCTATACGGAAAGCTACGGTGCCGTGGGTCACAGGGTCGGCGCAGCCGCGGATTTTGCACCGCTTCTTGAAGACTGCTTTGCCAAAGGTGGGCTGCATCTGGTTGAGGTCCCCGTCGACTATTCCGAAAACAAGCGCGTCCTGATCGATGAACTGACAGAAAGAGTCTGCTTGGTTTGAAGGTGCGCTCCCGGACGACTTCAGGCGAGGCCGGAGCCCTGAACCCGGCCTTGCGATCGTGTTAGGCGATCGGTGAAAATTTCCACGGCGATCTAGATTCCGGCGATCGAACCGGGTTCATGCGCAGCCTTCGCCAGAGCCTGGTACGTCTCGCCCCGAGAGGATCCGACGGTGCCGCCGCCCTGAAGATCCAACACTCGCGCCTCGGATCCGTTCATCCCGGGCTCCTGATAGCCGGTGGCTGTGTTTTTGTGGGTTGCTTCCGGTAATGGAGAGATGTGCAACCCTGCGGCGCCGTTCAATTGACGCGAGCCACCGGCCCCTCCCGACCGGGTGGAATACAACGGCATTTTTTCTCCGAAGACCGGACTTTTATGCGACACGACTGAACCAACGCCAGGCCGATGTGTAACAAACAGCGGTTTCGGGCGTCCTCGACAACGCCTGCTTTGGATAAAGCGCAAGTTGACGAACCCGAGGGCGAAATGCAGGGTGTTCCCACAAATGTTCGGGAAGCGTCGATGAGTGCACCGCAGCAATATGCCATCCTTCTGGGTTTGACGATTGGCACACTGGGTCTGGTGTTCAGCCTCTATGCACTGGCGCGCGCCATCGGGCGGGCACGGCCGGAGCCGGGCCAATGCCCTAAATGCGGCATGACCTTGGTGCTGCGTTCCGAACTTGCGGAGGGCGCGGAGCACGGCGGACATGCCCAGCACGGCGGTCACGCAACACACGGTTACGGAGCGCAGGGTAACGGTGGCGGCCAGGTTTTCTCGGGTCACGGTGCCCATGGTGGCGACCACGGCGGTAGCGATATCGACCACGGCAGTATGGACCACGGCAGTATGGACCACGCAGGCATGGGGTTCATGTCGATGGTCGAGGTCACGAAAGACCTCCCGCGCAGCGGTGACGGCCTGCCGATGGAGTGGATCGACGCGCCGTTTGGCCCCTTTTTTCCGGGCATGCCCGGTGGGCTGTCGCTGAACCTGACACTGGACGGCGATACAATCGCGCGGGCCGAGGCGGCCGCTTTGCCTGACCGGGCAGATCTGTTGCCCTCGGGGTCGATGACCCCGGATGCGTTCGCGGCCCGGCTGTCCGGTCTGGTTCCCCTCGCGCCCATGTCCTACGCGCTGCTCGCCCACCGCGCGATCGAGGCGGTGGCGGGCATCGAGGTGCCCGACGGCACCGCGCGCAGCCGGATTGTCGCGCTGGAGCGCGAGCGGATTGCCAGCCATCTGAACTGGCTGGCGCTGTTCGGTCATCAGAACGGCCTGGAGGATCTGGCGATGCGCGCCGCTTCGCTGCAACTGGCTGTCGCGCGGGCCGATGTGGCCGCGATTGAAGAACGCGGTCCCGCTCTACGAGCCCTATGCGACCGGGTGCGTCGCGTGCCTCTGCTGAGGGCCCGGCTGTCAGGTGTCGGACGCCTGGCCGATGCCGACGATCTGCGGGGGCCGGTGTCGCGGGCCTCGGGCATCGCGCATTTCGACGAGCTGTTGAACGAGACGGTCCGCAAGGCGCCGCTCCGGCGCACGGTGGACGCTTGCGAGGTCGGCCGTGTGGCTCTGGTCCTGGCGAGCGACTACAGCAGCGCCATCACCGGCGAAATCCTGTACGCCGACGCCGGGTTTCACATCGAAGGCATGGTGTTCCACTGATGGTGAAGTTCAAGGACAACACGCAGGTCACTGTCACCGATCCGGTTTGCGGGAAGGAACTGCATCTGGAGACCACCGCCGCCCACGAAGATTACCGCGGCTGGGCGTATTTCTTCTGCTCGTCGGCGTGCCACAGGCTCTTCCGGAACGCGCCGAAGCGATATGCCGCCGCATCGGCCCGGCCGGCCGCTGACCCTCTGCCGGGCCAGGCCGAGGAATGAATACGTAGCCTTGCCAATGTCGCGCCGCTCGGGATGCGGCGCGCCCGCAGGGAACGGGGATCGAGGCATGTCGAGCCCGATCCGACGCCCGTCGCGACGGACCCGGCCGCGGCGGCCCGGATCGTCCTCGCCATGTAACGATTCGGCCCCGGGATCGTCTTTACATGTAACGATTCGGCCCCGGGATCGTCTTTAGGAGCAGGTCGGCTGCGGAGCCCCATCAGCGGACGGTGCCCGCAGCATGAGGACAGGATAGTGGAACAGGTCGTAGCACAAACCAGACCGGCGAGCGCGCTACGGCCTAGTAACGATTTTCGCAAGTTCGTGAGTCGGCCTTGCCGGCGTGCGAGCGGCGGAATTGGTGTAAGAGGCAAAGCGTTCGTACCCGCCTTCAAGCTCGCGCCCTGTGGCGCGGAACTCTGAAAGTAGGCGCTGGGGAACCAGGGAAGGAATGGAGATGAATCTCGTGTCGGATCAAGAGGACAAGAGAGACGCGGCCGCGCGCGCCCAGACACCCGTGTCGGAAGCCGGGAAAGCCCGGATCGACCTGACCATTGGTGGGATGAGCGGCCGGCACTGCGCGCAAGCGGTCGAGAAGGCGCTGGAGGCGATCGCCGGTGTTAGCGCCGCCCCGGTCAACCTAGCGAGCAAGGTGGCGCGCATCACTTACGACCCCGCGCGGGTCGAGGTTCCGGCGCTGCTTCGGGCTGTGCGCCGGGCCGGCTACACGCCGGGTGCGGCGAGCCTGCGGCTGCCGATCGCCAATATGCACTGTTCGTCCTGCGTCAACCACATCGAGGGTGGCCTCAAGAAGGTACCCGGGGTGATCTCGGCGAACGCCAGCCTCGGTACCGGCGCCGTCGATATCGAGTATGAGCCGGAGAGCGTCGATTTCGCGGCAATCCGTGGCGCCATCGCCGCCGCGGGGCACCGCATCGCCGAGGCCAAGGCGGGCGCGCCGGCGCCGGCCGGCGAGGAGGATGTCGACCCGGAGGATGCGGCGCGCGACCGGGAATACCGCACGCTGATGCGCAAGTGGTGGTTCGCCGCCGCGGTCTCGATTCCGGTCATGGCGCTGAGCTACCCCAAGTACATCCCCGTGTTGCGCGATTGGCTGCCGGTGGGCAGCGAAGAGCTGCGCATCGTCTGGGCGCTCCTGGGTGTGCTCACGCTGCCGGTGTTGCTGTGGTCGGGCTCGCAGTTCTTCTCGGGCATGTGGGACGGGCTCAAGCACCGCTCGGCCAACATGCACACCCTGATCGCCATCGGCATCAGCGCCGCCTATTTGTATTCGGTGGTGGCGGTCGCCTATCCGGACATGTTCCCGTCGGCCGATCTGGCCGAGGTGTTCTGGGACGTGACCGCGGTGGTCACGGCCCTCGTGGTGCTGGGCCTGGCGTTGGAAATCAAGGCCAAGGGCCGCACCTCGGAAGCGATCAAGAAGCTGATCGGCCTGCAGGCCAAGACCGCGCGGGTGATCCGGGACGGCAAGGAGGTCGACCTGCCGGTCGAGGAGGTCGTCGCCGGCGATATCGTTATTGTGCGCCCCGGCGACAAGATTCCGGTCGACGGCGAGCTGACGCAAGGCGCGAGCGCGGTCGACGAGTCGATGATCACCGGCGAATCGATGCCCGTGGAAAAGAAGGTCGGCGACGAGGTTATCGGCAGCACGCTCAACAAGACCGGCAGCTTCCAGTTCCGCGCCACCAAGGTGGGCAAGGACACGGCGCTGGCCAGCATCATCCGCATGGTCAAGGACGCGCAAGGGTCCAAGGCGCCGATCCAGCGGGTGGTAGACCTTGTGTCGAGCTATTTCGTACCGACCGTGATGATCCTTGCCGTTCTTGCCTCGGTTGCTTGGTATTTGGTCGGGCCGGATCCGCGCATCATCTACGCGACCGTCGTCCTGGTCACGACGCTGATCATCGCCTGCCCCTGCGCGCTCGGGCTGGCGACCCCGACCTCTCTGACCGTGGGCATCGGCAAGGGGGCGGAAAACGGCATCCTGATCCGCTCCGGCGACGCCTTGCAGACGTCGCAAAAGCTGGACTCCCTCATCCTCGACAAGACCGGTACGATCACCCGCGGCGAGCCGGCGCTCACCGACGTTGTCGTCGCCAAGGGCCAGGACGAGGTCGACGTCCTGCGCTTGGCCGCCTCCCTGGAGCGGGGCTCCGAGCACCCGCTTGGCGAGGCAATCGTGGCGGGCGCGCAGAAGAAGGATCTTAGGCTGACCGATGCGGAAAACTTCGCCGCCATCCCCGGCCACGGCGTGGGCGGGCGAATCGACGGCAAAGACGTCCTCCTCGGCAATGCCAAGCTGATGCGCGACCGGAAGATCTCCATCGATGCCCTGACCGGAGACTGGGAGCGCCTGGCTACCGAGGGCAAGACGCCGATGTACGTGGCCATCGACGGCAAGGCCGCGGGCCTAGTGGCGGTCGCCGATACGGTCAAGCCGGACTCCAAGCAAGCCATCGATCTGCTCAAGAAAATGGGCATCGAAGTGGTCATGCTCACCGGCGATAACCAGCGCACCGCGGATGCCATCGCCCGCGAGGTGGGTGTCGATCGTGTCTTGGCCGAGGTGCTGCCGGATGACAAGGCGCACGAGGTGCAGAAGCTGCAGCTCGAGGGCAAGACCGTGGGCATGGTCGGCGACGGCATCAACGATGCGCCGGCCCTCGCTCAAGCCGACGTGGGCTTCGCCATCGGCACCGGCACGGACGTGGCCATCGAGGCGAGCGATGTGACCCTCATCAAGGGCAGCCTGATCGGCGTCGTTACGGCGATCGAAATCAGCCGGGCGACCATGCGCAACGTGCGCCAGAACCTGGTCGGTGCCTTCGGCTACAACACGCTCGGCGTGCCGGTCGCCATGGGGCTGCTCTATCCCTTCTTCGGCATCCTGCTGTCGCCGCTGATCGCCGCGGCCGCCATGGCTTTCAGCTCGGTCACGGTGGTGACCAACGCCAATCGCCTTCGCTTCTTTCAGCCCAGGAGGGTCGCCAAATGACACCCGATCGTTGGATTGTTCTCGTCGCCGGGCTGCTGCTCGTCGCCTTCATCGTCTGGTTCTTCTGGCTCAAGCGCGCCAAGGGCGTGCGGGCGGCCGAGGCCAGCTCCGGTCACCAGGAGGCGATGATCCTGGTCAAGGGCGGCTATACGCCCGATACCATCATCGTCCGCCACGGCAAGCCGGTGCGCCTGAATTTCCGGCGCGAGGAGACGGCATCTTGCTCGGAGAAGGTCGTCTTCGCCGATTTCAAGAAAAGCGCCGATCTGCCCACTGGCGAGACCGTGCCGGTCGAGTTCGTGCCCGAGAAGCCGGGCGAATACGAGTTCGCCTGCGCCATGGGCATGTTCCGCGGCAAGCTCATCGTGGAATAGGCGCGCGCGAGGGAGACGTCCGATGAAGAATACAAATCGAAGGAAGTGTGCATTTCTGGGTGGTGCGATGGGGCTCGCGCTGGTGGCGATCCTGTCGCTGTTTTCAGGTGCCGCGTTCGCGGCCGATTCCAGCGATTACAAGATCGTCGATGGACTTGCGATCTATTACGCCGTACTGTCGGCCGAGGTGATCCGCGGCCATCCCAAAGGACACCCCGAGGCCGTCATGCACGGGGGCGTTCCGGCGGGAAAGCATGTCCACCACGTCCTGATCGCTTTGTTCGATGGCGAGAGCATGGAGCGCATCACCGATGCCCAGGTTACGGCAAGCGTGGGTGAAATCGGACTCGCTAAGCGGAAAAAGGCGCTCGAGCCGTTCACGGTGGCCGACGCCCCCAAAAGCGTCTCCCTCCACCCTCTGCAACACGAGGAAGTTTAACATGAGAATAGGGTATCTCGCATTTTCCGTTGCGATTTTCGCCGGGCTGCTGGTGCTGGGCTGGGTGACGCACGGCACCGGCATCGTCAAGGACGACCCCGAGCGCAACATCGTGATCCCCGACGAGCTGACCAGCGAGCTTCAGGTCAAGGCCGCCTATGACGGGACCCGGATCTGGTTCCGTTATCGCTGGCCGGTGGATCGGCCAAGCCTGTTCAACGACGTGCTGGTCTATCAGGACGGCGAGTGGGAGGAGCGCGGCGGTGAGGCGCTGGGGCCAAACCCCGAGTTTCTGACCGAGGACCGGGTTGCGATGATGATCGACGACGGCTCGGTGCCGCTGTTCGGCCGTTACGGCGGCTACATCACCATCGGCGACGGGCTGACAACCTTCACCGGCACGCCGGAAACCGAGGAGGAGCGCACCAAATATCTGCCCTCCACGCGCACCGATCCGGACGATTTCGAAACCGTGAAGCCCGAGAGCGATCTGGAAACGCTGCGCGCGGCGGGCCAGTTCATCGATCTCTGGCAATGGCGGTCGAGCCGGTCGAACCCGATCGGGCTGGGGGACGACGGCTATGTCGCCGAAGAACGCGGTGGCGACGAGGGCGCCGGCCCCTATACCACCAACTGGGACGCGGCGACCAATCAGCCGAAATACATGTTCAACCCCGAGGTCGCCGGCGCCGCCGCGCTGTCGATCGACGCGGTCATCGCCGGGGATGTCGGGTTCAACGACACCTATTACCTGAGCGCAGAGACCGCCGCGCCGTTCGATCCGGACTACGCCTGGAAGAACGGCGACGCCATCCCGCGCCGCTATCTGCGCCCCACCTCCGGCTCGCGCGGCGACGTGGCGCAGCCCAAGGCGGCGCGCTGGCGCAACGGGTTCTGGGACGTGACGCTGGTGCGCGACATGGACACCGGCAACCCGCTGGACGACAAGATCTTCCGCGACGGCGGCAGTTACGATCTGGCCTTCGCGGTGTTCCGCAACGCCTCGACCATGCGTTGGCATTACGTCACGCTGCCGGTCTCGCTGGGGCTGGAGCAGCCGGCGCAGATGGTCGCCGAACGCATAGAGCCGGGTACCGAGCCCGGCTGGACCCAGCCCTGGACAGAGATCACGACCTTCTATCCCGGCCAGATCACCTGGGGCCGGCTGACCGACCCGCGCCAGCACCCCGGCGCCGACCGCATCGCGCAACGGGTGCCGGTGGCCTACCGCCACAGCGAGGAACAGCTTGCCCTTTACAGTGTTCAGCTCGAATTCGGGCGTGAAATCAAGCGGCAGTGGATCTGGACCCTCATCGCCAGCCTTGGCCTGATCGTCGGTATGGGCATCAACATCAACCTGCTGATGCGCCGCCGGGAGGATGCGAAATGACCCGACCGACCGAAACGCTCCGCCCATCCATGCGCGCCAGAAGGAAAGACGACATGAACCGCCCCGGAATGATGCAGCGAGGCCTCCGGATCGGCCTGGCGACGGCGGCGCTGACGCTTGCGGCCACCGGTGCGGCGCTGGCGCACAGCGAGGGCGGAGGGGTCACGGTCGCCGTCGAGGGCACGCCCTCATGGTCGCTCAGCCCGGTCTACCACATTCTCGCCGCGCATTTTCCGGTCGCGCTCTGGATGACCGCCTATCTGTTCATCCTGATCCGCAGCTTCTCGGATTCGGAATTCGCCGTGCGGCTGCAAAAGGCGATCTGGCCGCTGGCCGCGCTGGGGACGATCGCCGGTTTCGTGACCTACGGGCTGGGGCTCACCATCTATCCCTGGTCGGCGATCACCGAATCGCCGCTCGGGCGCAACCACATCATGCTGGCGACCTGGACGCTCAGCTACTGGACCGTCATGAGCGTGCTCGGCTATCGGTTCCGCCGTCACCTTTATGACGGCGCGCAACGCTGGATCACCTTCACGCTGGCAACGATCGGCGCGATGGCCATCACGATCACCGGCACCCTGGGCGGGTCGCTGACGGGCACGCCTTCGCTGGTGACCAAAAGCCTCGGCTGGATCGGCTGGAACGTTTACATGACCTTCTACCTGCCGACCTGGATGCTGGTCGTCTACGGCGTCGGCGCGGCGCTGCTGATCGTCATCGGCGTTGCTGGCAGGAGGCGGCTTGCCTGACGCGGCCCCCCGGCCTCGCCGGTCGACGAGGCCGGGGCGGCCAGGGCGCCGGACCGTCCGGAGCGGGTTTGCCGGCGGGCCGGTCTTCGGCCGGCCAGCCCCGCGCTCGCCACGAATTCGGGCGTGGCGATGTGTCAGCCTGGGGGTGCCGGGCCGCGCCTTCCAGACTTCGGCCGGGGATTTTCGGCTCAGGGCCGGGACCGTGTAACGGATTGCCCGGTCGAGCGTCTTTACCTCGGTGGGAAGGTAGTCCCGCGTACTTGCACAACTGGAGAAACATCATGAAAATCACAGCTCTGATCACCGTCGCGGCCATTGCTACTACCGGATTCGCCGGCGCCGCGCTGGCTCATGAGATGGATGTCGATCAGGACGGGCTCTATTCGCTGGCCGAGATGCGCACCGAATATCCGGATCTGACCGAGGCCGAGTACGCCGCGCTCGACAGCAACCAGGATGAGGCCGTGGACGCCGACGAACTGGCTGCGGCCATCGCCGAAGGTCGCTTGCCGGCGATGGAGTGAATGGAAAGGCCCGCCGGTCCGGCCGCGTTGACATCTGACGAGGCCCCTGCGCTCGGCCCGGCCGGGCGGCACCGGGGGGCGTGAGGCATGTTCCGCGGCACGCTGATCGTCGAATGGGGCATGCCGCATGGACGTCCCACTTGGGGTGCATTCCCTTGGGGCAGAAGCCCGGCGACCCGCTCGGGTCAGTGGCGGCTGGTTCTGTGTCTGTCACGGCCCTGTCTACGACACCGCGGGACGCGTGCGGCGCGGGCCAGCGCCGCGTAACCTCGATCTGCCCCCTTATGATTTCCTGGACAACGGGGTGTTGCAGAGCGGCTAGGGCCGTCAGCATTTTTGTTGAGTGAGAGAACAAAGATTTGAGTGAGAGAGCAAAGATGCAGGCGGCGCAACGGTGTGTGACATCCCGGCCTCGCGCGGCGGACTGCTCCCCTAATCTCAGGAGGTCTGCCCGCGCGGGTGCCCCGCTTCGTAACGCATGTGAGGAGGTTTGCGGGTAACCCGGCCTGAAGCGGGACTGAGTTCAAGACAAGGCCTTCAGCTATCACGCGAGGTCGCAAGGAAGGAAGTCGATGACCTGCATTGAAAACCGTACCTTCGACGAGATCGCGGTCGGCGAGACGGCGAGCCTGTCGCGAACGCTATCCTGGAAGGACATTGAGCTGTTCGCGGCGATGTCCGGCGACGTCAACCCGGCCCACATGGATGTGGAGTTCGCCAGGAGCGACATGTTCCACAAGATCATTGCCCACGGTATGTGGGGCGGCGCGCTGATCTCCACCGTTCTGGGCACCGAACTGCCGGGGCCCGGCACCATCTACGTCAGCCAGACCCTTCACTTCCGCCGGCCGATCGGCCTCGGCGATACCGTGACAGTGTGCCTCACTGCGACCGTCAAGCACCCGGCGAAACGTCGCGTCACGTTCCACTGCGATGTCTCCAACCAGAACGGCGAGACCGTGATCGAGGGCGAGGCCGAGGTGATGGCGCCGACGCGGAAAATCTGCCTGGAACGTCCCCCGCTGCCCGAGGTCGAGATCCGTGAACCGAAAGGCGGTAGGCCGACGGGGAAACCCTATTCCACCCCGGCCATGCTGCCCGACGATCCAGCAACGTCGAAAGGTGATTGAATCATGTCTTCATCGCCAGAGACCCGCAAATCCACCGCCACGGCCACGGCAGCGCCGGACGCGGCCGGCCTGACGACCGACGAGGCGCGGCGCCGGCTTGCCCAGTATGGCGAGAACGCGATCGACGAGAAACGTGTCAGGCCGTGGCGCAAGTTCCTGGCGTTCTTCTGGGGGCCGATCCCGTGGATGATCGAGATCGCGGCGGTTCTCTCGGCGGCGGCGCAACGCTGGGAGGATTTCGCGATCATCGCCTTGCTGCTGCTCATCAACGCCGGCGTCGGCTTCTGGGAGGAGTACAAGGCGGACAACGCCATCGAGGCGCTGAAACAGCGGCTCGCGCCCGTGGCCCGGGTCCTGCGGGACGGCGCTTGGCGCGACATCCCGGCGCGCGAACTGGTGCCGGGCGACCTGGTCTTCCTCCGCCTTGGCAACATCGTGCCGGCCGACGTCGAGCTCGTCGACGGCGATTATCTGAGCGTCGATCAGTCCGCGCTGACCGGCGAGTCGCTGCCGGTCGACCGGAAGGCCGGCGACACCGCCTATTCCGGGTCGCTCGTGCGCCAGGGGGAGATGAAGGCCGTGGTGACCGCCACGGGCATGAACACCTTTTTCGGGCGCACGGCGCGCCTCGTCGAGACGGCCGAGACCCGATCGCATTTCCAGCAGGCCGTGCTCAGGATCGGCAACTTCCTGATCCTGACCACGCTCGCCCTGGTCGCCCTGGTGGTGCTGGTCGGGCTGTTTCGCGGGGACCCGCTGATCGACACTCTGCTCTTCGCGCTGATCCTGACGGTCGCCGCGATTCCGGTCGCATTGCCCGCGGTCATGTCCGTCACCTTGGCCGTCGGCGCCTCGACGCTTGCGCGCATGCAGGCCATCGTCTCGCGGCTGGTGGCGATCGAGGAGATGGCCGGCATGGACATCCTGTGCTCGGACAAGACCGGCACACTCACCAAGAACGAACTGACTCTTGGCGAGCCGGTGCTCATCGGCGCCGGGGAGAGGGAGGAACTGGTCACCGCGGCCGCCTTGGCATGCGAGCGGGAGAGTCCCGACGCGATCGACGCCGCGGTGTTGAAGGGGCTACACGAAGATCAATCGCTTGGCGGCTATGAAGTCGTGAAGTTCGAGCCCTTCGATCCGGTGCGAAAGCGGGCGGAAGCAGAGATCAAACACGGCTCGCAGCGGCTTCGCGTCGCCAAGGGTGCGCCCCAGGCCATTCTCACGGTCGTCGGCGCGGAAGGAGAGCTGCTGCAGCGCGTGCACGTCGAGACCGAAAAGCTCGCCGCCCGCGGTTTCCGCACGCTGGGGGTCGCGTCGGCGGTTGACGGTGGCGAATGGCGCTTCCTCGGCTTGCTATCGTTGTTCGATCCGCCCCGCGACGACTCGGCCGAGACGATCGAGACCGCCGGGAGTATAGGCCTTCAGGTGCGCATGGTCACCGGCGACCACGTCGCGATCGCGCGCGAGACCGCCGCCAAACTGGGCTTGGCAACGAACATTGTTTCAGCGCGGGAGGTCTTCGAACACGAGGCAAGCGACGGCGACGGCGCCAGGATCGAGGCGGCCGGCGGCTTCGCCGAGGTCTTTCCCGAGCACAAGTTCAAGATCGTGCGCACGCTCCAGCGCGCCGGCCACATTGTCGGCATGACCGGAGACGGCGTCAACGACGCGCCGGCGCTCAAGCAGGCCGACATCGGCATCGCGGTCAGCGGCGCCACCGACGCCGCGCGCGCCGCCGCCGATCTCGTACTCACCGCGCCCGGGCTCTCAGTGATTGCCACGGCGGTCGAGGAGGCTCGGAAGATCTTCGAGCGCATGCGGAGCTACGCGGTCTTCCGCGTGGCCGAGACGATCCGCGTGCTCGGCTTCATTGCGCTCGCCATTGTCGTCTTTGATTTCTACCCCGTTACCCCGATCATGCTGGTGCTGCTGGCGATCCTGAACGACTTTCCGATCATGATGATAGCCTACGACAACGTGCCCGTGGCAGAACGGCCGGTGCGCTGGGACATGCCCAGGGCGCTCGCGGTCGCCGTGGTCGCGGGCGTTATGGGTGTTATTGCCTCCTTCGTCCTGTTCTGGATCGCCCGGGACTATCTGGGTCTCCCCTCCGAGCAGATCCAGACGATCATCTTCCTCAAGCTGCTCGTCGCCGGACATCTGACGATATACATCACCCGCAGCAGGAGCTGGTTCTGGGTGCGTCCCTGGCCCAATTGGCGGCTGTTCTGGACCACGGAGGCGACCCAGGTGGCGGGCACGCTGGCGGCGGTCTACGGATGGCTTCTCGAGCCGATCGGCTGGGAGTATGCGCTCCTCGTGTGGGCCTACGCCCTGATTTGGTTTCCGGTCAACAATACCGCCCGGGTGTGGGTGCTGCGGCTTTGGGAGCGCGGCCTGAATGGCCACGGGCATCACCTGGAGCGGGCGCATACGTCGCTTCACGCCTGCGAGTGTCCTCCGGCGAGCTGCGCCTGCCCGTCACCACAGAAGGTGCCGGCTTGAGGTGGTTGGCGAACATCCGGGCCGTCACAGTGTCGGATCGGCTTCATGGGCAACCTGTTGGGGATGAGAAGTGACGAAGTTGCAGAAGCTCTTCCGGTTCGAGCAGGCCTCGGGGCTGCTTATAGTCGCGGCGATCCTCTTGGGTCTGGTCGCGGCGAACTCGCCGCTTTCCGCACTCTACGAGGCTGTGCACCACACCCCGGTTCACGTCGGATTCGGACCGCTCGTCCTCAACAAGCCGCTCATCGGGTGGATCAACGAGGGCCTCATGGTCTTCTTCTTCCTGCTGGTCAGTCTGGAGATCAAGCGCGAGCTTCTGGAGGGGCATCTCTCGACGCCGAGACGGGCCGCTCTGCCGGCCTTCGCGGCGTTCGGCGGGATGATCGTTCCGGCCGCCATCTACGCGGGGCTGAACTGGGCCGATCCCGTCGCGATCCGCGGCTGGGCCATTCCGACCGCCACCGACATCGTGCTCGCGCTCGGCGTGCTCTCGCTGCTCGGATCCCGCGTGCCCGTCAGCCTCAAGGTGTTTCTCACCGCCCTCGCGATCTTCGACGATATCGGAGCGGTGCTCATCATCGGGCTGTTCTATGGCGACGAGATCTCGCTGGTGCCCCTGCTGCTTGCCGCCGTAGCCGTCGCGGGACTTGTTCTTGTCAATGTTTTGCGCGTCACGCGGCCTGCCGTATACGTCGTCGTCGGCCTGGTCCTGTGGGTGGCCATGCTCGAGGCCGGGGTCGAGGCTGCCCTGGCCGGCGTGCTTATCGCGCTCGCCGTGCCCCTGCACCTCCCCGATTCCCATGTCTCGTCGCCCCTTAGGGAGACGGAGCGGCGTCTGCATCCTTGGGCTGTCCTGGTTATTGTGCCCTTGTTCGCCTTCTTCAACGCCGGCGTGGCGATCGATGCCAGCGTGTCCACGTCCCTGTTCAATTCCGTGTCCCTGGGCATTCTCGGAGGCCTGTTCGTCGGTAAGCAGATAGGCGTGGCCGGTGCCGCTTGGCTCGCGGTTCGCCTAGGCCTCGGGCAACTGC